>Ga0255405_1015_pt1 | contig 17632 bp, 15 predicted proteins | sample ANMaggSSYBR01C11_FD_182127 | JGI IMG/M metagenome (GOLD analysis project Ga0255405, IMG submission 182127) | Sediment cell enrichment communities from methane seep in Santa Monica Basin, California, United Staets - ANME aggregate JGI... | ecosystem: Environmental > Aquatic > Marine > Cold seeps >... | reverse complement strand
GAAACCCCGAAAAAAAGATAGAAGAAATGTTTCTGAAAGGAATTGAATCTTCCGGTCAATATTCCCTGATACCTTCCGGATATGTGAATGATGTTTATAAGAGGGTTTCCGCAGCTCTGTTCGGGAAATCCCCCCATGAGATATTGATAGAGGTTGGGAAAGGTATTTTTCCATGATTATCATCTATTATTTTCATACCCCCGGATAGAGGGCACTATATACTTCCCTTTGTTGACAGTACGCCCTTGATCCGGTCATCCATACGGACAGCATCCTGCAAGGCACGGGCAAACGCCTTGAAGATGGCCTCCGCTATGTGGTGAGGATTCTTACCATATATGACATTTACGTGCAAGGCTATTCCCCCGTGATCCGAAAAAGCTTTAAAGAACTCCTCAAGAAGGAGGGGATCAAAATCTCTTATCTTTTTACCGCCAAAATCGGCCCGAAAAACCAGATAAGGTCTTCCGGAAATATCAATGCAGACATGACACAGGGTTTCATCCATGGGCACAAAGGCGGTGCCGTAACGACTTACTCCATTTTTGTCTCCCAGAGCTCCTTTTACCGCTTCTCCGAGGCATATGCCTATATCTTCCACGAGGTGATGATAATCTACATCCGTATCTCCACTACCTTTCATATTCAAATCAATAAACCCGTGTTTCGCAAAAAGGGTGAGCATATGATCAAGAAATGGTATCGTCGTGGCTATCTTTCGCGCCCCTTCCCCATCGAGATTTAACTCGACCGAGATATCCGTCTCTGTGGTTTTCCTGATTATTTTTTTCTTTCTTGCCATAATATCGAGTCTCCTTTTACAATACCTTGTTAAGAGGATATTCTATTATGCCCTCAGCCCCGGCTTCCCGGAGAAGAGGTATCAATTCTCTTACGATACTGCGATCTATAACGGCTTCGACGGCGAACCAGTTTTTGTCATACAGTCCTGAAGTGGTGGGCGCCTTGAGAGAAGGAAGCAACAGGACAACTCCTCCAAGATTTTCCCTGGCAACATTCATCTTAAGTCCAACCTTGCCCATGGCCATAAGCGATCCTCCAAGGAGAATGCTTATTTGCTCTATTTTTTTCCTCTTCCATGGATCACCCCATGCCCTTTTGTTCGCAATCAGCTGGGTATTTGTCTTCATAAGTTCATGAATAATTCTTAATTTGTTGGCCTTCAGAGTGCTCCCCGTTTCTGTAACCTCAACTATCGCGTCCACAAGGCCCTCGACCACTTTCGCCTCTGTAGCGCCCCAGGAAAATTCCAGATGAGCGTCTATTCCTCTCTCTTTAAGGTAATTCCGGGTGACATTCACCAGTTCCGTGGATATTTTTTTCCCGGAGATATCTTCTATGGTCTTTATCGGAGAATCTTCTCTTACTACGAGTACCCATTTGGCCTGCCGTGTAGATGCTTTTGAATAAACGAGATCCTGAACCACAATAACATCAGACTCGTTTTCCAAGATCCAGTCTTTCCCGGTAAGACCAAGGTCAAGCGTCCCATCATCAACATACCGGGACATCTCCTGAGCTCTTACAAGGGCGCAGGATAGGTCTTCATCATCAATATCGGGGAAATAGCTTCTAGAATCATAAGTTATAGACCATCCTGCCTTTTTAAAAAGCTCAATCGTGTTGGATTCAAGACTTCCCTTCGGTATTCCCACTTTCAAATTCTTCATTTTTTATAAACTTCCTCCGGATCGAATATCCTCTCGCCAATTATTTCCATTTCTCCATTTGACACCCTTCGGTAAAAACAGGATCTATAGCCCATATGACATGCGGCTCCCCCCACTTGATCCACCTTCAGAATAACTGTGTCAAGATCGCAGTCCACAAGAATCTCCCTGACAATCTGGACATTGCCCGATGTTTCGCCTTTGAGCCAGAGAGTCTTTCTTGATCTGCTCCAGTAGGTTGCTCGGCCCGTTTCCAACGTTTTCAGCCATGCCTCCCTGTTCATATAGGCCAGCATCAAGACATCGCTAGTCTCATAGTCCTGGGTCACGACAGGAATAAGCCCCTCTCCCTTTTCAAAATCAAGTTTCACCATTGGTATCCTTCCCCCGGTCCTCCATAAAACCGGAATTCTATCATATAAAATAAAGTTCATCTGAAAGCCTGTAAAACTAATCTAATATTTCTTTTTAGGCAAGTCCTTTTTCTCTATTTTGAACTTGCCTGTGCCTTATTTTTGTGTTAGCTGGAGATGTCAGCTTGTTGATGTGTCTTTGCCACAACAGCCATCGTAGAAATTCAAATTGTGATAGAGGGAGGATGTAGAATCATGAAAGTATTGATAGGCGGTATTATAGGAGCGGTTCTGGGGCTTATCGGGTTGGGAATCTGGTGGGGGCCTTTTCTTAATCTTCTTGCAGGTGGAATCCCGATCATTCTTCTGCTGGGAGGCGCTCTTGCCATATATGTCGGCTACGACGAGATAAAGGACCAGATGAAGTCGAAAGAAGAGGAAAAAGCAAGCGAGATAAATCTGGAAGCTGCCAAAGAAGAACTGCAAAAGGCAAAGGCCGAAGCGGAAAAGTACAAAGCAGAGCTGGAGAAAACAAAAGCCGCAGACAAGGCAGAGCCGGGGAAAGCAAAGGCCGCAAAGAAAAAATAGAATAATCGTTCAGGAAAATAAAACAGACCGGCTTGAAATATCAGGTGTTCCCATTTTCATGTTTCCATCTGGAAATGTATATTGTGGTGTAGCGTTCAGGTAGTCGGAGCCGGTCCATTTATGCTCCTGTAAGTTTGAGTTGTCATAAATTTTACATTCTTCCACGGGCCGTAAATAATATTTGACAAGCCGGAAGAAATCAGTTACGAAGCTCAGCTACGTCTTTAAAATCGGATGAAAGTTATGGAAAACAAAACTTCAATTTTCCCGCAAATCATTTCCTGCCGCAAGAACTACATGTATTAATGCCTGCTTCTTGCCCCTGACCGGGCGGGAAAGCAGGCCATCCAGATTTGTATTTTCCGTTGCGTATTTACAATTTAACACAGATGTTTTTTGCTGCCCATGACGGGAGCAAAGTTTAGGGCCAAATATTATTTGAAAGGGAAAAAGCCATGAAAAAGAGATTTCTGATAATTTTGATGATAGGAATGGCAGTATTTTTAGTAACAACAGGTTGCCAGAAAAAAGAAAAGACCACAGAACTTACCTACAGCATATTTTTTCCACCCACCCATAGCCAGTGTAAAGCGGCCGTGTCATGGGCCGAGGAGATAGAAAAGCGTTCCGACGGAAGAATGAAAATTACCATCTTTCCGGGAGGAACCCTGACGAAGGCAAATCAGTGTTACGACGGCGTTGTAAAGGGGATATCGGATATAGGAATGTCCTGCTTTGCTTACACGCGGGGGCGTTTTCCGGTAATGGCGGCGGTTGATCTTCCCCATGGCTATCCCGACGGTAAAGTGGCGACCCGTGTAGCCACTGAATTTTACAAGAGCATGTCACCGAAGGAGCTGGATGATGTAAAAGTTCTTTACATACATGGCCATGGTCCGGGATTGTTGCACACAGAGAAACCCGTCAGGACATTGGAAGATATGAAAGGAATGAAGATACGTTCGACAGGATTGAGCGCCAAGGTCGTAAAGGCCCTCGGCGGAGTGCCCGTCGCAATGCCTCAGGGCGCCACATACGAGGCCCTGCAAAAAGGAGTGGTTGAAGGCACTTTTACGCCCATAGAGACTCTCAAAGGCTGGAGACAGGCAGAAGTTGTCAAGTACACAACAAAATGCACTGACGTAGGCTATACCACGGCTATGTTCGTAGTGATGAATCCTGAAAAATGGAACGCTCTGCCAAAGGATCTCCAGAAAATGATTGAAGAGGTAAGCCAGGAATGGGTAGGCGTACATGGGGAAGCCTGGGACAAAGGCGATGATGAAGGGCGCGCGTATACCTTAAGCAAGGGTAACGAGATTATTGACCTCTCTGGAGAAGAAAACAAGCGATGGGCAGAGGCGGTAAATCCGGTTATTGAAGACTACATAAACGCCACCGAAGAAAAAGGATTGCCGGGAAAGAAAGTCGTGGAGCAGGTGAAAGCACTCATAAATAAATACAGCAAGTAAAAGGTCAGAAATCAGGTTCCGGGGATTGGGATTTTGACTCCAATCTCCGGAACCCGGAACGATATGTTACGTTTGGAAAAACAGCTCGACAATCTCAGCAGTGTTTTCAACTGGCTGGCAGCGGGTGCCATCATGGGCATGATGCTGCTCACGTGCGCCGACGTGGTATTGCGTCTTTTCCGCCACCCTATTCCCGGAACGTATGAGGTTGTGGGTCTTATGGGGACCGTTGGTGTTTCCTTCGCCCTGGCTTATACCACGGCAAAAAAAGGACACATAATGGTTGAGTTTTTAACCAATAGGATGTCGAAGAAGGTGCAGTTTATTGTTGCCGCAGCCGGCGAATTCTTCAGCGCCTTACTGTTCGGAATAATAGCGTGGCAAAGCGCTTTATATGCCCTGGATTTGAAGCGTACCGGCGAAGTTTCTCTCACTATCGAGATGCCTGTATATCCGTTCGTTTTCAGTATAACGATCGGCTGCTTTCTCGTGTGTCTTATTCTTACAGCGGATTTCTATAAATCATTAAAGAGGATTCAAGGGTGAGCCCTACAACGATAGGCCTTATTGGTATTGTCGCTCTTTTTATACTGATATTCCTGAGAATACCGGTCGGCTTCGTCATGGCGGCGGTGGGCTTTTTAGGTTTCGGCTGCATTGTTTCTTTCGACGCATCCATGAACATGATTGCGAAAGACCTCTTTTCTGTCTTTGGATCTTATAATTTGACCGTGATACCTCTTTTTGTGTTGATGGGACAGCTTGCGTATCATTCCGGAATAAGCAAGAGACTATTTAACGCAGCCTATAAATTTATCGGTCATTGGCCTGGTGGGCTTGCCATTGCAACCGTAGGAGCATGCGCGGCCTTTGCCGCCATCTGCGGTTCCACAAATGCGACGGCCGCAACCATGGGAGCGGCAGCTCTTCCAGAGATGAAAAGGTACAACTATAAACCGGAGCTTGCCACCGGGGTGGTCGCTGCAGGCGGAGGCCTGGGCATCCTGATCCCCCCGAGCGTCATATTTATTGTCTACGGGATACTCACAGAGCAATCCATAGGCAAGCTCTTTATGGCTGGTCTGTTGCCCGGCCTTATCCTTGCCCTTCTTTTCGTTCTTGCTATCATGATATGGACACGCATGCGACCGGAACTGGGACCGAAAGGGCCAAAAGCTCCTCTCAGAGAAAAGCTGGCATCGCTTTCAGGCCTTATTGAAACCCTGCTCCTGTTCCTGCTGATAATGGGCGGTCTATTCTGGGGGTTTTTCACTCCCACGGAGGCCGGAGCAATCGGTGCCTTCGGCACACTGCTTCTGGCGCTTGCAGGCCGCAATCTCACCATGAAAGGATTTATCGCATCCCTCTCTGAAACAACAAGAATATCCTGCATGATTCTCATAATCGTTGCAGGGGCCACCATATTCGGACACTTTCTTGCGGTAAGCAGGATCCCTTTCGACATAGCAAGGGGAGTGTCGGAAATACAATTGCCGCGCTATGCCGTCATGCTGATTATTATCATGGTGTATCTGGTGGGGGGATGTGTCATAGATTCGCTGGCACTTATTATGCTGACAATACCCATCTTTTACCCGGTCGTGCTACTCCTCGGTTATGATCCGATATGGTTTGGTGTCATAATAGTACTGGTAACCCAGATCGGCGTGATCACTCCACCTGTAGGGATAAACGTTTACGTGGTAAGTGGTGTGGCCAGAGACGTCCCGCTCGATGTCATCTTCAAGGGAGTGCTCCCCTTTCTTGCAGCACTGATAATAGGCACTCTCCTCCTTATTCCCTTCCCCCAGATCGCTCTTTTCCTTCCGGGTCTGATGGGGTAGGTTCCCGAGATATCACATTATGCCTTGAAAGATGTTTCTTCATTATGATAGATAAATTGATCATGGTGTGTGACACAGAAGAACAAAAGGCATCCGATATGACCAGATTACAGACGAAAATCTGTCTTTGTCTTATCCCTCTTCTAATATGTTTTTTTCTCCAGGGATGCTGCTTTTTCCCAAAGGGTAAAGAATACAAAAGAGTGGTTCGTAAGATGGTTGTAACTGCCTACGATGCCGGCCCTGAATCATGCGGCTGGGAGAGAAAATACTGGTGCATCGGGCCGCCGGTTTACGCCTATGGGCCCCTCAAGGGCAAAAGGAAGAGGGTTGGTATCACTGCCGACGGAACAGAGGCAAAGCATGGAACTATCGCGGCGGATACTAGACTGTATCCCTTTGGCACCAAAATGTATGTGCCGGGTTATGGTTGGGGTGAGGTGCATGATACTGGAAGCGCCATAAAAGGAAGTCACATAGACGTATTCTTTTCCGACCGCGATGATGCCCTTGAATGGGGGAGGCAATATCTGAAGGTGGTTGTTCTACTGCCGAAGTGACCCTGATCTCTGAGTTTGTTGATTTATGAGGATTTTTGTTCAAGATCAAAGCATGCGAAAAAAATAACCGCAGGTATATAGTTGATATTCCGAGGATTATTGTTTGAGCATAACGTAGAGATTAGGCGAAAGGACCATTAATCAACAAAATCATTTCTTTCTTTGGAACATCTCCACAACAAGCAATACAGCTCCAACCGATATGGCCGAATCGGCTACATTGAAGGCGGGCCAGTGCCAGGATGCTATGTAAAAGTCAAGAAAGTCCACAACGTTTCCGAATCGTATCCTGTCTAGCAGATTTCCCACGGCTCCACCTAATATCAGCGAAAGGGCAAAGGTGAGGAGCGTCCCTGCCGACTTGTTTTTCGCAAGAAACCACAGGATCATCACGATAGCTGCTGCCGACACGACTATCAAGAACAGTGATCGAAACATGGGGGTTGCATTCGCAAGAAAACCGAAGGCGGCACCCGGATTTCGCACATAGGTGATGTTGAAGAAGCCATCAATTACCGGATACGAGGCATAAAGAGACATCACCGAACTTATATATATCTTGGAAATCTGATCCAGACCCACAACCAGCAGCAGTGTTATAAAGAAGACCCCATGTTTTTTACTCAAAACCCTATGCCCCCTACAGATTTTTCACACACCTTACGCAGATGGTTGGATGATCGGCATTTTCGCCTACTGTCTCGCTGTAGTTCCAGCACCTTTCGCACTTCAATCCCCGCGCCCTGGAAACTTCTATCTTCAGACCCTCAAACTCTGTGCTCTCGTAAGGATCGGAATCGGAAATTTTGTCCGCCGGAACAAGATTTATCTGGGACACGATAAGGAGTGCCCTCATATTATCGATATAACCCTCCAGGAATGCCTGCAGTCCTTCCGGGGCATGAATATTCACACAACTGTCAAGGGAATGGCCCACCACCTTCTTCTGCCTGGCTATCTCTATGGCCTTTGACACCTCTCCCTTGACGGCGATGAGTGTCTCCCATTTTTTGCCGAGATCTTCATCAAGATATTGAGAATCTATCTCCGGAAACTGCGCCATATGAACGCTCTCTTCTTTACCGTCATAATCGGGCATATTCGACCATATCTCCTCGGAGGTAAAGACAAGCACCGGAGTCAGAAGCCTTGTCATGGCATCAAGGATGATATACATCGCGCTCTGCGCGGATCTTCTCTCTCTTGCCCCGGCCTTTGAGGTATAAAGTCTGTCTTTCAGGACATCCAGGTAGAGGGCGCTGAGATCGACACTGCAGAAATTGTACAGTGTGTAGTAGACAACGTGGAACTGATAGCTCTCATAAGCGTTCCTCACCCTCCGGACGATTTCCTGGAGGCGGTGGAGTGCCCACCTGTCTATCTCCTCCATATCTTCCACGGAAACCATATCCTTCTTACAGTCAAAATCATACAGGTTGCCCAGTATATATCTGCTCGTATTACGAATCCGTCTGTATGCTTCGACGAGACGCTTCAGTATCTCATCGGATATCCTGATATCAGAGGTGTAGTCCTCAGCGGCAACCCATAAACGCAGTATCTCTGCCCCATATTGATCAACCATTTTCTGGGGATCTATAAAGTTGCCCAGTGACTTGGACATCTTCTTGCCTTCCCCATCCACTACAAAGCCATGGGTAAGCACATTCCTATAGGGTGCTCTGCCACGGGTTCCGACTGATTCCAGAAGGGAGGAATGAAACCATCCTCTGTGCTGGTCGCTCCCCTCCAGGTACATGTCACAGGGCGATCCGAGATCATCTCTCTTCTCAAGCACCGCCGCGTGGCTTACCCCGGAATCAAACCAGACATCAAGGATATTGGTCTCTTTCTTAAAATCCGTTCCATCACAAGTCGGGCATACAACCCCGTCGGGAAGGAGATCGTGCGCGTCTTTTTCGAACCATATATCGGCTCCATGTTCCCTGACCAGGGCGACAACATGATCCAGCATTTCTTCTGTGGCCAGATAGTTCCCGCAATTTTTGCAGTAAAATACCGTAATGGGTACTCCCCACGAACGCTGTCTCGATATGCACCAGTCGGGCCTGTTTTCTATCATGCCGTATATACGATCGCGTCCCCATGAAGGAAACCAGTTCACACTATCTATGGCCTTGAGCGCTTTCTCACGCAGGCCGTTCTTCTCCATAGAAATAAACCACTGCTCCGTTGATCTGAAGATAATGGGCTTCTTGCACCTCCAGCAGTGCGGATACTGGTGTTCCATATCCATAGTACTCAGAAGAGCTTCTACTTCTCTCAGCTTCTCAGTCACCGCGTCGTTTGCGTCAAACACGAACTGGCCGGCAAAGAAGTCTACATTGGGAGTAAACCTGCCCTCATCATCCACCGGCGCGTAGACATCCAGTCCATATTCAAGACCTATCTCATAGTCTTCCTGTCCATGACCCGGGGCTATATGAACACATCCTGTCCCGGCCTCCAGAGTTACAAAGGGTGCGAGTATCAGTACGCTGTCACGTTCGATAAAGGGATGCCGGCATTTTAATCCCTTTAAAGCGCTGCCTTTAAACTCATCCAAGACCTCATATTCCTTTTCCCTGAAGCCAAAGGTATCCAGACAGTAGTCCTGCAGGTCCTTCGCAAAGATCAGCACCTCTCCCTCCACCTTGACCGCCACATAGTCGAAATCTTCATGCAGAGCGATGGCGAGATTGGCGGGAAGTGTCCAGGGTGTAGTCGTCCAGATGACCACACTGATTTTTTCACCGATATTCTTGTATCTTGCAAGATCTCCAGATTTGTAAAACACAACCCCGCCCGTTATTTGAATCGAGTCGGTTACATCGTATTCCGCGGAAAAACGCTGTAACGCGCCGTTCTGGCCGGCCTCGCCGAATGTGGAGGCTAAAAGGGTCAGGGTGAGGGTGTCATTTAGAAAATCTCTGGTCAATCTTACTGCCCACTGGAATTCATCCTTCCGGGCATTATCCGGGGGAAGTTTCAAGGCTTCATCAAAATCGTTGATATGTCTGTTTGCAGCCTCAATGCTGAGTGTAGTATCTTTAAAACCGGAATATTCAACGCCGGCCAATACATCTGTTCGCGAATACTCCCTGCCGGGTGAATTGAAGAACTCGAATCCGTCTATATACGCGGTTTCTGTCTTTAAAAGCCAGTTGCCCACGGCCGCGTTAAAAGCCGCACCAAACATTTTCAGACGTGCGTGTTTCCACTCGATTTGCGGGGGCGGCCCGGCGGATACAAGCTGTGTATCAGGCATGTCGTTATAAAAGTCCGCCCAGTAGAATGCAATATCCCATCCGCTGAGAATCCCGTTGATTGCGGCCGCGTACTCGGTATTTTTACAACAGGAGTTCGGTTTATCTTCATGGGGTGGCGGCTGTGACCCCGGATAAAAGTCACTTCCATATTCCGGGATTTTGTTAAAGCGGATTTCGTGAATCGCAATACCGGTCAGAGACCAGTCACCGATATAATAATCGAGCCGTGACATTGTAATCGGAAGCCGCAGGTCTTCAATGTCGGTCAGGCCGGGCTCGCGAATGTCCAAAGGATTAAGCACATCCGTAACCCGAATATTGTCCGATTTTCCCCATACAACGATCTGGCGACCTATTTTAACATCGAGACTTTTTGTCAGGCTTCCCTGGATATACGTTTCACCAAGCTCAAGCTCTTTTTCATAATTATCGATCATTTCATCCGTGAATTCATCCCTGCCCCTGATCGCATATGCAAAATCGTATGCCCCCTTGCCACTTATACTCGCCTGCCATGAACTGGAGAATCTGGCGTTCAGTTCCATATTCAGTTTTGTTCGAAGACGTGACAGGCCCCGCCAGTCGGTTTCATTTCCTTCAGGTTTGTCATGAGCAAAGTTGTAGGAAGCACCGAGTTTGACGTCGCCGTTTAAACTGAAAACAGATGGTTTAATCTCATCTTTTGGCAGTTCAGGTTCGGCTTCTTTGGTGTCGTCATCAAAACCTTCCAGAACGTCCCGCATGGTATTCTCAGACACTTCAGGTTTTTTATCGTCAAAGCTGTTGACTATTTCATCAGGAGGTTCATTTTCTGCAGCAAAAGCCGGCTTCGGCAATAATAATGTGAAAACCATGAAAAGAACAAAAATCACGGCAGGGATGCGATTATTCAGCATAAGCTTTTCAGTGTCCGGTTTCAAATCCTACAACCCCTTTTCCATCCGGCGAACCGTGAATAAATCATATTCAAGGTTCCGGTTGAATTTTACCTTACTTAGCTTCAGGATGGTTTTGTGTGCCGTATTCTTACCTTTTTTCTTTGTTACATGCATTTCGGTTGCCACCCAGATGCCGTTGACAAGGTCAAGCTTTTTAACGTCCATGTATTTCAGGTAGCCGCCGTCATGAACCCAGTGCAGCGCCCGTACAACAAAGAAATTGTCCTGGCGCACAAAAATAAGTGATTTTTCATATCCGGTTTCCTCAATTACATCTTTTGAACGGGGAATCGACCAGATTACCCATGTTTTAACACCCTTTATATCTTTCTCTTTCCCCTTTTCATAAAAAGAATAATCATAGTCTTCAAGGTTGCGGGAGGTCATATCCGAGTATGTAAGGTCGGAACCCATGAAACTGCCGCTTTTATCGGTTGACGCAATCCGTTTGGTCTTTCGAAGGGCAGGCAGGTACAGCCACTGATCGTCGTTTTTATCGGGATCGTCATAGTCATATGTAAGAAAGGACGTGTCCTTGACATCTGCCGGATGCTGAAAGAACATCAGTTTCAGTGTATCCTCGCCCTTGTCTTTACTGAATGTATGAATTTTACGAACCCTCTCTTTCCCCTTTTTATCGACCAGGATCATCTCCATGTCGGAGATCTGGTTGTCCCCGTCATCCCTCGCGTCCACCATTTCCATGATTGCCCGTGCTTCAGGATCATCAGCGAAGGCGCAGGGGGTGACAAAGGGTAGCATTAAAAAAGCAATTAGAACCGGTGTAAGGCATCTTTTCTTTATGTTTTTCATGATATCTCTCCTTGACGAGAATTCGTAGTTTCAGGTTTCAGATTTCGAGTTAGTTTACTTTTTACTCCTGTCTTTTTTGGCCTGTTCACAATCACCATGAGAGCAGACGCAATGAAATAGTTTGCAAACAGTGCCAGAGCAATTGCCAGGCCGGTCAAAAAACCGAATTGAATCAGATTGTTCATAGTAGCAAACATGAATATGAAAAACCCGATAGAGAGCACGCATGATGTAACCAGCATTGCCCGGCCGGTAGTATGCAGAGTTTCCATTACGGCGGATTTTGCATCTCCGGACTCCTCAAAGTACCTTCTGAAATTGTGCATGAAATGAATTGTATCATCTACGGCAAGGCCGATGGCAATGTTACCCACCAGCATGGTAAAAAGATTCATCGGTATTTGCAACCAGCCCATAATACCGAGGGTGACGATAATCGGCGCGAGGTTGGGCACCATGCTGAGAAGACCTATTCGCACACGCCCGATTAGGATAATCATCAAGATAGTGATAATGATTAAGGCGTATATGTAGCTTTTACCCATGCTGGCAATTGCGTTGGTTACGGTCCTGAACATGAGAGCTGACATGCCGGTCACGGTGATTTTTACATCCGGGTACATTTTTTGAAGATGATCATTTACTTTTTCAAGAAATTCAGTATAGGCTATGGCGTTTACAAAAGGTACTTTGACCATCAGACGCGCCTTTGAAAACTGGCTGTTTGTAAAGTCTTCCATATCGTCTGACCCGCTGTTTTCAAAAAGAAGCAGTTCCTGGGCAATCAAATTTTTGTTTTCAGGAATGGTGTAGAATTCCGGCCGGTTCTCATTCAAGGCACGATTTGTTTCTTTTAAAATTGTTGTAAGGGACCAGGCTTTTCCGGCAAACACTTCCCCTACCTCAAGTATTTCAAGATATGCGACTGTCTTCTCTATCCTATTTAAGATATCCGGATCGTATAGACCATTTTCTTTTTCTGTATCTATAATAATCTCCAGACTGACGGAACCGCGAAGCTCTTTGTCGATTTTTTCCGTTGCAATGCGGGAGGAATTTTCTTTTGGAAGCCATTTCAAAACATCGTGAGAAAAGCGGATTTTCATAATACCAACTGTGGATAAAGCGACGATAACAGCCGATATGATAAGAATCTTATACGGATGGCCGATTGAAATCAGGCCTATTTTCGCAAGAAATCTGTCAATTGTCGTATCTTCCGATTGGCCTTCTTTGGTTTTAATGGTTTTAATCGGTACAATAGCAAGAAGTGCCGGTAGGAGTATAATTGTATAAACCATTGCGAGGAGGACTCCTGTGCCGGCAAAAATACCAAGATCCGCAATAGGCGCAACCTCTGAAGTCGAAAAGGAAAATAGCCCACCCGCAGTAGTCGCGGCCGTCATAACTACGGCAAGCCCTGAATGGCCTACGGAATAAACGATGGCCTCTTCCCTGTTGCGGCTTTTTCGAAAATCATAATAGAACATAGCCAGAATATGAACACTGTATCCGACACTCACCGCAAGTATAAAGGATGGAAGTATCTGGGTAGGCAGCTTTATCGGTACTCCGAATGCCGCCATTAAGCTTATTGTCGAAACGAGCGAAAGGATGACAATTAAAAGGGGTAGGACAACACCTGAGACTCGTCGGAACATGATAAAAAGCAATACGGCGACAGCGATAAAGGCAAGCAGTAAAAACCTGCGGACGTCTTTTAACATCGATTGTTTTATGAAGTGGGTTACCGCCGATGAACCTGCGATATAAACTTCAAAGTCAAGGCCTTCATATTTTTCCGCAATTTTATTCACGGAGAGGACAACTTCGCTGTTTTCCTTATCCGTCAAGTACTCTTTTTCATCAGATTTACCTGAATTTATTAAGTCCCGATTTGTACTGTCTTCAAATCCTTCAAGAACATCAATATCAGTCCCGGCTGAGGAATAGACCTGGGGTTGAATCACAATGGTGGTCATTTTGCTGTCTTCGGATATCAGAAGGTTTTTATACAGCGGGTTATCAAGTGTCCGCTGCCTTATCAACGCAATCTCTTCAGGTGTTTTAGGCCAGTTTTCAAGGAGGTCCTCAACGATAAGTTCATCTTTTTCTCCCCTTGTATTCCTTGCATTGATCAGGCTGGTAATATCTTCAATATAAGGAATATTTTCTTCCAGGTCTTCATGGAGGTTTTTTAATTTTTCAAGAAAGTTGCCTTCGAAGATTTCCGGAGAGCGGATTGCAACAATAATAAGTTCGTCCCTGCCGAACTGGTCGCGAAAAGTGTCGTAATCGACTCGTGCCTGGTCTGTCTTGTGCATGAACCCTTCCGTGGAGATATCGATGGTCAGCTTTGGAAGTTGCGATGCAATGGCCGCTATTAACGCAGCCATAATAAAAAGGGTTTTAAGCCGGTTGTGATATATGGTCCGCGCCAGGGAAGCGAACCATTTCTCCATGTTGTTTCTAACAGTGGTCATTATATTTCTCCGAATATGAAATTGCTACGCGAGTTTATTTTTTGACAGCTTTTAAAATAAGTTTTTCGATTTCCCTGGAGAAATCGCCTGAAACGCTGGCTCCCAGTTTTTTAACGGTTTCAGGAAAGGCAGCGTATCCGGACCGGACAGGATAGCTGCCTTTATAGAACATAACGCCACCGGTGATCATTGAATAGATAACAAGCGGGGTAGTTTCAATAAAAACACCCTGCTTTGCGCCTTCTTCCAGGATTTCCGTCACAATAGAGATTATCCGGGCAAAGTCCCTGGCGATGATTTCCGGGAGGTTTCGGCCGCCTGAAGCCTGTTCCCACATCATAATGGGGGACAGATAGGGATGTTGGTCCATAGTATGAGTAATTTCGCTTATGCAGATTCTTAGTTTTTCTTCAAGCGACTCATTTCCCCGTAAATCGCGCATGAAACGTTCGGTCGCATTACCTATAATATCGTGGAGCACTTCGGCATACAGGACTTTTTTGTCGCCAATATGGTAGTAGATGGTAGCTTTGTTTACCCGGGCGCTCTTTGCGATTTCATCCATTCGGGCGCCCGCAAAACCTGCTTCAGAAAAGACCTTTGCCGCAGCGTTAATGATGCGACGTATTGTTTTGTCCCGGTTTGATTCCGCTGATTTATTAACCATAGAATGTCTCCTGAGAAATATTTTACCAAAAGGTTTAATTAACTGTTTGGTTAAACTATACGGTTAATATACTGTTCGTCGGGCTTCGTCAACAACTTTTTACAGGGTGCTGAATTTTGAATGATAGCTGAGGCAAAACGAATGATGGTTCAAATATTAACACTTTCAGCTGGTATCGACAGGGGGATGACACGATCTGGGAAGGTCGTTTTTTCGATGAAATCAGGATTCAAGAAGCCTGTGTTGATTTATATAAGGGTATACGAAAGATATTAAGGAAGGCCTTACCGGCTCAACCGTGGGTTCCTGATCTGTGTTGAAGATATTAATGACCTTTGCCCTGAATGCAGTGAGGAACCAAGTGTCATAAATCTGCTTAGATTTGGTCAGTAAAGAAAATAGTAACGATAAAGATAGCAAAAAACAAAACCTGAGCCCGATAACATGTTTTACCTTATTGAAAAACCCCCCAGTTTGGTCTCAAGATACTCTCCGATTCCCTCCTGAGCACCTTCGCGCCCCAGACCGCTTTCATTCATGCCGCCGAACGGTGCGGCAGCAGCCGTGGGATTGATGTCGTTTATACCAACAATACCGAAACGCAGCCCCTCGAAGAATTTCATGGCACGGGTGATATCCCTGGTGTAAACATAGGAAGCCAGACCATAGGTTGTATCATTGGCCATTGCCAGAACATCATCATCGTCATCAAAGGCAATAATCGGCGCCACCGGCCCGAAGGTCTCCTGGCGGTAGATTATCATGTCCGGTGTAATCCCGCTTAAAATGGTGGGTGCGTAAAAATTGCCCCTGTCAAGACCATCTTCGGTCAGTTGCCGGCCCCCTTCAACCAGAGTGGCCCCTTTGTCAATGGCATCTGTCACCTGACTTGCCACTTTTGAAAGAGCTGCAGGATCCACCAGGGGGCCGATGCTTACCCCGGGTTCAAACCCGCTTCCGGCACGCATCTTTGCGACCCTGTTCTTCATCTCAGCAATAAAAGGTTCGATAATAGTATTGTGAACAAAGATCCGATTAGGACTGATACAGGCTTGCCCCGTGTTGAGAAACTTAACCAGTATGGCCCCTTTGGCAGCATTAACCGGATCGGCGTCACGGCAGACAATAAATGGTGCATGCCCCCCCAGTTCGAGCGAGACCCGCTTCATCTGGTCGGCAGCTTCCCTGGCCAGCATCTTGCCGACTTCGGTTGATCCCGTAAATGTCAGTTTTCTCACCCGGGGATCCCTGAGAAAGAGTTCGCCGACAGGCGCCGGGTCGGATGCGGTCACCAGATTTACAACTCCTGCCGGAATTCCGGCCTTTTCAAATACCCTGAAAACCTCTCTGGCACAGATCGGGGTTGCTTCAGCCGGTTTTATAACAATGGTACAGCCGGCGGCAAGGGCAGGGGCCACCTTGCGGGTGATCATGGAAACGGGATAGTTCCAAGGTGTAATAGCACCGACCACGCCAATCGGCTGGTGCAGAACAATAAAACGCTGATCCGCACGCGGGGCCGGAATGGTGCGTCCATAGTTCCTCTTTGCCTCTTCTGCAAACCAGAGCAGAAAATCAGCGCCATACTTAACCTCAGCCCTGGCGGCTCTGATCGGTTTGCCCTGTTCCTCGGTCATTACGCCGGCAAGGTGATCCAGATTTTCCATCATAAGACGATGGGCTTCATAAAGATAGTCGGCGCGCTGGTATGCAGTAAGGGTAGACCAGCTTCCAAAAGCTCTGTGGGCCGCATCCACAGCCATGGCAGCATCGGCCCTGCCGCCGTCGGGCATATGATCGACAATCTCACCGTTGGCCGGATTATAAACGGCAAAGGTCCTGCCGCTTTTTGCATCTACCCATTTTCCATCTATATACATGTGATCGCTCCTTTATAATAAATTCTTCATTTTTGTGAAGGGAGTATAAGAAAAGAGGACTTGTGAGTCAATGGAATAATAGACACAACACAACATATGGGATGCACCTGCTCGGCATAAAGCCGCCAGAAGCCGTATTGACGTGAGAAATGATCATGTAGATCCCCACGAAACACTCGCGTTAAATCACACCGGTAATAACCCCGGAATCATTTGGACCCTGAAAAGGAAGGCGTTGAATTTCATTTACCCCGGCTTTGGCAAGCATATCGGTTATCTGTTTTTCAGAATATGACTGGCCGGCAGGCGTACCCAAAAGCATATTAAGGGAAAAAAGCGCTGGGGAAAGAGGACCATCCATTGTGTTGTTTAAGATAAAATCATGCACGATTATCATGCCTCCCGGCTCCAGGGCTGAAACAGTCTTTTTGATGATTCGCTGACACTCCTTTTGCCCTTCTCCGTGGAGAATGTGGGATAGCCAGGCCACATCATAAAACCCTGCAACGTCCTCTTCTATATAGTTGCCGTCCATGAAATCTATCCGGTGGGTTAAGCCAAATTTTTCAATGGTTTTTTCCGCAAAAGGCCGGGTAGTGGAAAAGATCGCAAACCGTAGCTTTGAGCCCGGGATTTTTCAGGCAAAAATGGATGGCATATGTTCCGGGCCCGCCGCCCAGGTCGAGCATGTGATGTCGTTCTGAAAGGTCTATTTTATCTGCAAACAAAGGAGCCGTGCTCATGCCTATATTGAACATTCCCATAAGGAAGCTTTCCCGCCATTCAGAACTTGTGTGGGACCCTCTCGTTCTGACAGAAACTCCTGTCTCAACAACCTGATCCAGCTTAGACCATGACTCTATCAGGTGGTGATGGTGGCTGATGATATGGCCGATATATTCTGGAGAGTCTTTGGAGAGAAAAGTTTTGCCTGCACGGGTATTCGAAAACTTATCATCTGATTTCTCTATCAGGTTCATGGCAGCAAGGGCATTAAGAAGCCTTGTTATTCCCTCTTTGCTCACATTTTGTTTTTGTGCGATATCATCGCTTGAAAGCTGCCCGTCACCTATT
>Ga0255405_1013_pt1 | contig 17946 bp, 15 predicted proteins | sample ANMaggSSYBR01C11_FD_182127 | JGI IMG/M metagenome (GOLD analysis project Ga0255405, IMG submission 182127) | Sediment cell enrichment communities from methane seep in Santa Monica Basin, California, United Staets - ANME aggregate JGI... | ecosystem: Environmental > Aquatic > Marine > Cold seeps >... | reverse complement strand
GGAGAAAAGATAGACGACGCGGTAATCACCGTCCCGGCCTATTTCAATGACTCACAGAGGCAAGCAACAAAGGACGCCGGGAAGGTAGCGGGATTGAACGTCCTTCGTATAATAAACGAGCCGACCGCGGCAGCGCTCTCTTACGGTCTCGACAAGAAGGGAGACGAAAAGATAGCCGTATTTGACCTGGGCGGGGGAACTTTTGATATCTCTATCCTAGAACTGGGTGACGGCGTTTTTGAAGTCAAATCAACCAACGGCAACACCCACCTGGGTGGTGAAGACTTCGACCAGAAACTGATAAACTATATTGCGGATGAATTCAAGAAGGACCAGGGAATCGACCTGCGGAGCGACAAAATGGCCCTCCAGCGCATCAAGGAGGCCGCTGAAAAAGCGAAAATGGAACTCTCCTCATCCATGGAGACAGATATAAATCTGCCCTTTGTCACAGCAGACGCATCCGGTCCCAAGCATCTCAACATGAAGCTTACCAGGGCCAAAATGGAGATGCTTGTCGAAGATCTGATAGAAAAGCTCGAGGCTCCATGCAAGACCGCACTGAAGGATGCCGGCCTGAGCACTTCGGACATCAATGAGATCATCCTCGTAGGGGGAATGACCCGTATGCCCGTGGTGCAGCAGAAGGTCAAAGAGATATTCGGCAAAGAACCCAGCAAGGGAGTAAACCCGGATGAAGTGGTTGCAGTGGGAGCCGCCATCCAGGCCGGTGTACTGTCCGGTGACGTGAAGGACGTGCTCCTTCTCGACGTAACACCACTGTCTCTCGGCATAGAGACACTGGGAGGCGTCATGACAAAGCTCATTGAGAAGAACACCACCATCCCGACAAAGAAGAGCCAGACTTTCTCCACGGCCGCGGACAATCAGCCTGCGGTAAGCATACACGTCCTGCAGGGAGAACGCTCCATGGCACCGGATAACAGGACACTCGGAAGATTTGAACTCACAGGCATTCCGCCGGCACCCAGGGGACTGCCGCAGATTGACGTCACCTTTGATATTGACGCAAACGGCATCGTCCATGTATCCGCCAAGGATCTCGGCACCGGCAAGGAACAAAGCATCAAGATTACTGCTTCGAGTGGACTTTCCGAAGAAGAGATAGACAATCTGGTAAAAGACGCGGAATCTCATGAAGAAGAGGACAAGAAGAAAAAGGAACTGATAGAACTGAGAAACCAGGCAGACTCGCTGATCTACAGTGTTGAAAAAAACCTGAAAGAAATGGGTGACCAGATAGACGCCGGCCAGAAATCCAACATTGAAGACTCCATCGTTAAACTTAGAAAAACCATGGAAGAAGACGACATAGACGCCATAAAGGCTGCTCAGGAAGAGATGACTCAGGCATCGCATAAACTGGCGGAAGCCATGTACGCGAAGGCAACCACGAAAGAGGCCGAAGGGGCCGGTGCAGCCGGAGATTCGGAAGAAGGCGCGCAGGCCGAATCGACAAAAGCCGACGACGACGTAGTGGATGCAGATTTTGAAGAAGTAAACAAAGATTCATAATCTGGAAACAGCCACTAATTAATTGGAATACCTGAGAATAGAAAATGCCCGAGGTTACCCCCGGGCATTTCTTGTGAATTGAGATTCCCCGCAACAAGTTGCGGGGAATGCGCTTGCTGTTCAGTTTAAATTTGATAATTTACAATTGTATTGTATATTCCGGCACAATCTCCTGAAGTTTTTTCTTTATGGCAACCGCATCATAACTGTCGGCCATAGCCAGTAACTCATCAATCTTAATATTCAGAAAATTCCTGTTGTTTGATTTTCCACACAGGACAAGAATTTTTTCATGTTCTGTCGCAACAATTCCTTCTCCCTCGGTAATCAGTTCTTCATAGAGCTTTTCTCCAGGCCTGAGTCCGATAAACTGAATAGGAATATCCCTGTCCGGCTCAAGACCGCTGAGACGTATCAAATCCCTGGCCAGATCGACAATGCGCATGGGCCTGCCCATATCCAGGATGAATATCTCGCCTCCCCTGCCCATGGCTCCCGCCTGAAGGATCAACTGCGCGGCTTCCGGAATACTCATAAAATAACGGGTTATCTCCGGATGCGTAACAGTCACAGGCATGCCCCGGGAAATCTGTTTCTGAAACATGGGAATCGCCGACCCGGAACTCCAGAGCACATTCCCAAAGCGAACAGCCATAAAATGCGCGGAGGCGGCATCCCCATTTATGCATTCCACAAGCATCTCGGCCACACGCTTCGTAGCGCCCATAACATTGCTGGGCCGCACGGCCTTATCCGTCGAGACAAGGACAAAACGTTCCGCCTGATTTTCCAGGGCCGCATCAACCAAATTTCGCGTGCCTAAAATATTGTTGAACACCGCCTCCCACGGATGCAACTCCTGCATGGGAACATTCTTATAAGCGGCGGCATGGAAAACCACGTCCGGGCCAAATTCCCGAAACGCTCTGCCTGTAGATTTACGGTCTTTCACATCAACGAGAAACCCGGATATCGGGATAAAACTGAATCGCTGTCGGCATTCCCCCTCTATTTGAAAAAGGTTTGCTTCGCTGAAATCCAGAAGGGCCAGCGCCTGTGGCTGAAAACGTCCTACCTGCCTTACCAGCTCAGACCCTATGGACCCACCTGCCCCTGTAATCAGAACACGCTTATTCCTGATATATTGACGAATCTCTTCTTCGTCCAGGTGAATCTCATCACGATCCAGCAGGTCTTCCAGTCGTACCTTGCGAATCGATTTTACCGAAACTCTTCCCTCAATAAGCTCCCAGATCCCGGGCACAGTGCGAAACGTCTTTCCGGTTTCTTTACATCTATCGACAATCCGCCGCATCGCCTCACCCCTGACCGAAGGAATGGCAATCAATATCTCATCGAATTCCGTCTTAATCCTGCCGATATCATCTGTCCTTCCCAGTATCGGAATTCCATGAATTGTCTTCCCCCTTTTGACCGGGTCATCATCGATAAGGCCGACAGGTTCTATATCAATCAACGGGCGCTCCACGATTTCTCTTAATACCTTTTCGCCCGCACCTCCCGCGCCGATGATTAACAATCTCCTTGTGGAAGATTCTCTGCCGCGTTTAAATACCCGGGGAAACGAATAATCACCGGCAAAAAACATTCGAATAGCAGCCCGAATTCCCCCCACGAGCAGGAAAGTGAATACAAAATCGATAATATATACAGAGCGGGAATAGTTCTGGAAGTGGTATAAAAGCAAAATAGTCAATATAATAATTATGGAGGAGGAAGCCGTTGCTTTAAGAAGGTTCCTTATATCCGCAAGACTTGTGTATCTCCACATCCCCCTGTAAAGACCGAATATAAAAAAACAGACCAGCTTGAGGGGGACAACAAAGGGCAGGCCGGCCTTTAAATGCTCCAGATTCTGCAATGGAATGTTCCCCTCAAAACGAACCAGATACGCAAGGCCATAAGCTAATGTTACGAGAACCGCATCGGCAAAAAGCATGAAGTAAAAGTTTCTATTACGTATAATATCCTTCATAATACCTCAATCCATTTGGCCTTCTTCCTTACATCCCCTTCTTTCAATCTATAACTCCTTCTCTTTTTACAACCTTCACAGAAGTCATTAACAATATCTTAAAATCAAAAAGGAATGATCTGTTTTCCAGATAATATTCATCAAAATCAACCTTAACCGGAATCGGTGATTCATCCCTGCCATTAATCTGCGCCCAGCCGGTAATTCCCGGGATGATTTCGTGTATCCCTTTCTTCGTTCGCAACTCAACCAGATCATCCTGATTATATAGAGCCGGACGTGGCCCCACAAGACTTATATCACCCTTTAGAACAGTGTACAACTGCGGTAATTCATCAAGACTGAACTTACGCAAAAAAGACCCGATTGGTGTAAGATAAATGTCAGAATCTTTCATGAGATGGGTTGCAACAGCAGGGGTATCGACACGCATCGTACGAAACTTGGGCATCCTGAATATCCTGTTATTGATCCCCACCCTGTCCGACCAGTACAATACCGGACCCTCCGAAGTCAGCTTCACTATCAATCCGACAACGAAAATCGGTACGCTCAGAAAACATAATAAAAAACCGGCCAGAATTAGATCAAAAAGACGCTTCATTAGAATTTATTGCCTCACGCAAAGGCGCCAAGTTATTCTTTCAGGCTGTTTACAACTCTTGAAATCTCATCGCGAATTAGCTCAGCGCCACAATTTATCAAAAGACCCGATCTTTTGTCAGCCAGCTTCAGATATGTCAACAATTGATTCTCGTGTACAGAAACTATCTTTTTAACAGATTTGAGCTTTACAATGACTTTCTCTTCTACAATCAGGTCTTGCCCTGAATCCCTCATCAAACTTTATGTCATCATAAACTATGGCCACGGCACCTGCCTCTTAACATTCAGGCCTCTTCGATTCATACGCCAAAACAATTTCGCATACGGATTCCAAAAGTCCCGGTCCAAGTCTCTTATGAATTTGAAATGCCAAATCAATGACTATCCTGGCAATTTCATTTTCAGTCATAATCTTTTTTTATATTGTTTTCTCTTAGCGTCTTTGCGTGGTCTCTGTTAGGATCCACCAGCATCACAAACATTAATCCGTAGATTGCGCTGATTACACAGATTACTTTATCTTGTCCAGTTATTTTTTATATTACTTTCATCTGCGTTAATCTGTAAACAAGAAATTTAATAAAATCAGATAGAGTAGGCATTGCCGATGCAACATTCTCTGCGAACCTGAGCCAAACCTAAGATAAACCCGTTTACCCAGATTCAAATTTCAGTTAAATAGTCACAGGGCTAAAGTTAAAAAAAAGATTAAAGAAATTAGGAAATTATAGGGGACAGACACTAATTATAAATCAAAAATGAATTCCCCCTTGACAGGCGACTATTCAGGTGTATTATTCGCTCATGCCCCCGTCAAAAAAAGCTGAGTCATTATGAACCTGAGAAAAGAGATCAAATTCTTCTTCGTCAAACATGTTTTGACCTCTTTTGCGCATTATATCTTCAAGCTGTACGCAAAGACTATGAGGCTGCGTGTTGAGAATGAAGATGTGATCAAGAATCACCTGGAAAACGACGGGCGGGTTATTCTGGCTGCGTGGCACCAGAGGATTTTTGCAGGATTTTATATCCCCCGAAGATTAAAAAGACCCATTAGTGTTATGATCTCCCAGAGCAGGGACGGTGATTTTGCTGCCAATATTGCTAAGAGGCTCGGAGGAAAACCGGTGCGCGGATCAAGTTCCCGGGGAGGCAGGAAGGCTTTAAGGGAAATGATTGATGCGGTCATCAGGGACCAGATTGCCGGCCATGTTGTGGATGGCCCGACGGGTCCTCCCCATGTCATAAAACCAGGACTCATATCTCTGGCGCAGCGGTCGGGAGCCGCAATCTGTCCCTCCTATGCTTTCTATGAAAAGGCCTGGATATTTAACAGCTGGGATCAATCCATGATCCCCAAACCTTTCAGCAGGGTTGTTATCCGTTTCGGCGCCCTTGAATTCATTCCCGAAAACATGGATTCTGAAGAATTTGAAAGGACTCGCCTTCATATCGAACAGAAGATGATAGAGGAATATGAAAAGGGAGATCGGGCCATGGCATCTTCCCGAAGCTCTACATAAAACAGTTTATCCCCGACACTCCGAAATATATACCAAAAAAGATAAGCATAACGGCACAGATGCCGATAATTCCCCGATATATTCTATCGCTTATATGCTTCCTCCCCCGTGAAACAAACAGCGATACGACGCTGTACCACAGCAGATCAGCCAGTATATGTCCCGTGAAAAAAACCGCCACGCCGATGAATCCGAATTTCATCGAAATGATGACATAACCCAGCCCGATTGTTGCCCACCATATTATCCAGTAGGGATTTGCCAGACTCGTTAGAATACCCGCCACTACGGGACCACCCCAGGCGCTTTTCCCGCTTGAAAGATCAAGCCTGAGTTGTCTTATACCTTTCAGCATATCAAAAGAGATCCAGAGCAGAACAGCGCCTCCCGCTATCCCGACAATCCCCAGCAATCCGGGGTTATTGATCAAATCCGCAAACCCCAGGGTAAGGAGTGCAAGCAACAATATTTCGAGAACAGCATGACCGAGAACTATCAAGGGGCCGGCGATAAAGCCTCTTTTTGTGCTTTCACTGATGGTTACGGTTAGCACCGGTCCGGGCATCATAGCACCCGACAGGGCGATGATAAAAGATGATATGAATATGGCTGTCAGTTTCTCCAAGTTTCAGTCTTTCTCCGGATATTTTTGACTTAACGGCCCGGATTATGTAGTATCACTCTCCCGTGGAGGATGCCAGGTAAAATGAACGGAAAACCCACAGACATTCGCATTTTCAGCATTATATCCGCCCTGTTTTTATGCGTGTTCCTGTGGGCGGAACCATGCCCGCTGCAGGCGGCGATGTCGGACCTTCATTCGCCTGAAAACAGCCGCGTGAGACTGCTCGAAGACAGGGAATATTTTCCCGCATTAATGAAGGCAATCCACAACGCGAAAGGTGAGATTGTCATGTCGTTCTTTCTATTCAAGACAAACGGCTACAGCAAGAGCTACACGGACAGGCTTCTCGCCAAGCTCGTCCGCGCAGCCAAACGGGGGGTAAAAATAAGGATTATTCTTGAGGAAAGTGCCGGCACAAGAGATTCCCAGGTCGATAAAAACAACAGGGAGACGGCCACAAGACTGGAGGGAAAGGGTATAGATGTACGTTTTGATTCTCCACACACCACTACTCACACAAAGGTGGCTGTAATCGACAGAAGGTATATATTCCTGGGAAGTCACAATTTGACGAACTCCGCGCTCAAGTATAATCATGAGCTGTCTGTTTTTATTGATTCTCCATCACTGGCGATGGAAACACTAAAATATATTAACTCCCTGCACAAATGAGAATATGATGAAAAAATCACAAAAGATACTATGTGCCCTGTGCGCCGCGCTGATGCTGTTTGCCGCAGGATGCGCCGGTGTGCCCATTCAGAGGGAAAGTCTCCGGATCGTCTTCGAAGGCATGCCTGAAGATGTGATCCAGACATTTGACAGCGCCGATGAGGCATTCAGAGAAAAACGTTTTGACAGGGCGATGGCCCTCTACGAAAGCATACTTGAACTCTTTCCATCAGGCAGAGTGGCATTTTTGTCTCATCTGAAGCGGGGGGAGGTATTCATCGCCCGCGAGGAGTATACCAGGGCCATTGAGGAATTGGAGCTCATTCCCGATGGATTTGAGGGAGATCCCATCCATGCAGAGACCCGTTGCAGGCTCGCACTTTCTTATTCACGACTGGGCATGAATGAAACCTCGGAAGACATCTGCAAGAAACTCCTCAGCGGAAAAGTCCCCTCTTACCTGAAACCGGAAATAGAATCATTGATGGGTGACAACCTTGCAGAATCAGGGCAAAACAGGGCGGCCTTTGACTGGTATATGGAATCACTGAAAAGCAGGCCGGGCACAAAACTTAAAGAGTCCGTAAAAAAGAAGATTGAAGGCATTATCGCTGATGGGCTATCGCTCGATCAGCTCCAAAAAATAAAAAAGGATTACTGGTGGGGATATCCCTCTGGGTATCTTCTTTACGCACTCGCCGTTGCATCTTGCGATATCAGGAACCTTGAGAAAGCGAATGAATATCTGCGCAGCTTTCTCTCCGGCTACAAAGAACATCCCTTGTTCGAAAAGGGGGATGCCCTGCACCGGAGAATTGCCGCCATGAAACTGGTAGACCACTGCGCAGTTGGGTGTGTCCTTCCCCTCACCGGAAGGTATGCCACCTATGGAAACCGGGCGCTTGACGCCGTAATTCTTGCCTCCGGCATATTCGATCCCGGGTATGGCAGTCCTATACAACTCTTCATAGAAGACTCGAAAGGTGATCCCGACACAGCCAAGGAAGCAGTAAGAAGACTGGCCAATGAATATCATGTTATCGGCATAATAGGTCCACTCGGAAGCGCGACCGCTTTTGAAGCCGCCAGGGAAGCTCAGGAACTGGGCGTCCCCATAATAACCCTGACCCAGAAGGAAAATATCGCCGAGACAGGCGATTATGTTTTTCGAAATTTTCTTACCGGTGACATGCAGGTAAAAGCTCTCGTCAGATATTCCATCGATAATCTCGGCATAGAGAATTTTGCTATTTTATATCCTGACGACAATTATGGAACAAAAATTATGAGCCTGTTCTGGGATGAGGTACTTTGGCAGGGCGGACAGATACGCGGAGTGGAATCATACAGCAGCAAGCAGACCGACTTCGGCAAGGAAATAAAGGCCTTGACTGGGTTAACCCTATCTGAAGAAAACAAAACATCAGGAGAAAAGCTGACTCCGATCGTGGATTTTGGCGCGCTCTTTATACCGGACTCTTGTTCAGCCGTGAACATGATAGCCCCTCAGCTAGCCTTCTACGATGTCATCGGCGTACAGCTTCTGGGAACAAGCATCTGGAATTCCCCGGATCTCCTGAAAAAAGATAGCAAATATCTTGAAGGGGCGATTTTTACTGATTGTTTTTTCCCGGATAGTGCCCACCCTGAGGTCAGGGGTTTTATAGATAGTTTTTATGTCGCATGCGGCAGGGAACCGGGCAATATGGAGGCGCTCGCATACGACGCGACAAAAATAATGGCAGATCTTATAACAAAAGACCATGTAGAAACCAGAGATGACCTGAAAGATAGTCTCTCATACCTCGAGGACTATCCCGGCATAACAGGAATGACTTCATTTTCCGGGACAGGAGACGCGGAAAAGCCCCTCCACATGCTCACGGTGATAGATGGTGAAATCGTTCAGATAAGATAGAGAAAGAAAGATGGAAGTTATCGTAAAAAGTCTTTTCGTAGCGAATACAAGCATTTTGGGAAAAAGATGCTGGCAGTGTCTGGCGTTAAGAAAATTTAACTGTTTGATCCCGCCAAAGGGGGGAGAATTTTAGATTTTTAGTCAGACAATGACAGCATCCCAAAAATGGTTTTGAGCGAAGAAAACGAACTTTTTACAGCCACGCTCCTTACCCATCCACGCCTGTTGGTATAAGACACATAAAGCGGAACACACCTTCACTTTTATTTATCAGACAGTGTTCCTCACCGGGCGGAATGAAGATGGTAGCTCCTTCTCCTACAGGGGTTTCATCCCCGAAGTTGTTCCTGGCCGCGGCATTTCCCTTCAGCACGAATATCTAGTGTTCCCACGGATGGTCTGCAGGGGACTGGATGCTCCCGGTTCCAGCTCAAATATCCTCATGATAAAATTGGGGGCGCCTTCCTGTTCTCCTATGACAACTCTTTTTTTGACGCCCTTCATCATTTCAACCGCTTCTACATCTTCATAATGACGGATAATCACGATATATTCCTCTTTTTCCCGGATCGTGTTCTGGTTCGACGGCCTGCCTATTCATCGTTTTTGCGTCTGGAAAAAGTCTTTTTGAATTTCAACGCCGATTTTATCACACCGATAATGTTTTCCACTCCCAGAAATTCCGTGTTTATAATGAGATCGTAATTGATGGGGTCTTCTATATTCACCTTGAAATATCTTTTCACCGAGTCCCTGCGCTCCGCTTCCTTCAGAGCGATCAGCTGCTTTGCCTCCGCTTCTGTAATATCAAACTCCTCGACTATATGGTGTACCTTCGTCTCCATGGGCGCAATGAATCTTACCCTGAGGGTCTCGTCGGGGGGGAGAATCAGGTTGGCGCCCCTGCCGATAATGATGGAATCCCCTTGCTCCCCTATGGCACCTATGACTTTTGTCAGGTGGTATACATATCCATCCGTCAGGAGGAAACGCGTCGCTTTCAAATACACTATCCAGTTATCCAGTACATTGCGTGTCTTCTCATCCAGATGCGAGACAACCTTCTCGCTCATCTTTACGCTTTCTGCCACTTCATGTATGATTTTGGAATCAATGATATCAAGTTTCAATTCCTTAGAGAGTCGCTGGACCAGCTCATTTACAATACTTCCCGGTTGTCTCGAGATGGTTATAACAGGCGAAGAGACTTCATCCCGGTTCTTTCTTCTCTCTTTCGATATCTCCCACTTTTTTATCTGCTTCTCAACAATGCGATTGAGTTCCATACTTCCTGTATTCATATTATCACCTTTCCAGTTTTTTTCTCATATCACTGCGGGTAAATTTATTACAATACCCGAAGGTCTGTCAACACTTTTCCGGCCCGGTAAAACCACGCCACAATGCAAGCAGATGCACCGCAACTATCGCTATCACCAGACGAGGAATCCATAGCCAGAACAGGCCTATACCAAAGGGAAGGAATAGCGCAGGATCTTCAATCACAGCATGATTGATGCCGATGGAGAGGTGAAGCCTTTCCAGTTCTTCATCAGTAAGATTTCCTCTCTTTGCTTCTTCGACGATCACCGCACCGCCATAGGCCAACCCGAACATGATGGCGGTTATCCACAGAATGCCGACACTCCGGCTCAATCCCATAATCTTCAAAACGGGAGAGATAAACCTGACAATATAATTTATCCAGCCGAATATCTTGAGTATTTCCACCATCGTTAGCACAAACATAATTATGAAAAATATCTTTATGGCCAGTACCCACATCACATGACACCACTCACTGAGCATATCCGTGAACGTTTGACTGGAATCCAATACAGTCGTCGCGGCGCTGGCAGTACTCTGTCCAGCTGTATCTATGAAGGGCGCTATGATAAGCACGGTAATAACAGCGAAGACAAGACGGAAAAGAGTGGCTTTTAGAATCCCCATGCCCGATTTCCCCTGGACTATCCCTTCCAGAATCAGGTTGTGCGCTATAAGGAGAAAAACGGCTATCAAGGTCATCTGCCCTACGTTGAGAGGAAGAACCGCCATGGAGGCAATTCCACCATATATGCCGGTCAGCGCCCCCATAAGCAGCGGCAGTGCGGCAATGCCCGGAAGGCTCAAAAATCCCATAACTGGCTGGATTACAAAGTCAACCCGCTCCATCCATCCACTCCAGGCGAGAAGCGCAGTCAAGAAGGACACCGGAAGGATTATCTCTATCATCCAGACAAAGCCCTTCCATCCCTTGCTGATTCCTCTGGCAAGGCCTTCTTTAAGTTTTCCGCTGTTTGTCTGGTAATTCATGGGATGAGATTCTTTATCTGAGGATTAATCAAAGATGATGGTCTTTGAACCATAAACGAGTATCCGGTGTTCCAGATGAAGCCTGACCGCTTTCGCGAGAATGGTTCTCTCCAGATCTTTTCCTTTGAGTTTCATATTGTCCACCGAATCCTTGTGCGTGATCTTTATAACATCCTGCGCAATTATAGGCCCTTCGTCCAGCGTTTCCGTAACGTAATGGCTGGTGGCGCCAATAATCTTCACTCCCCTGTCATACGCCTGCTGGTAGGGATCGCCACCCGCGAAGGCTGGTAGAAACGAGTGGTGTATATTGATTATCCTGCCATGATACCTGCTTACAAACTCACTGCTTAATATCTGCATGTAGCGAGCCAGGACGATCAGGTCTATCCCTTCTTTTTCCAATTCGGCAATCGTTCTCTTTTCCTGATCTATCTTGTTTCCCGGCGTAATCGGATAATATCTGTAGGCAAGGCCAAAATGATCGGCCAGCGGTTTCATATCAAGATGATTGCTTATTACGAGGGGTATCTCCGCCCTGAATTCCCCCATCTGGTGCCTCAGCAAGAGATCATGAAAACAGTAGACATGTCTGGAGACAAATATTGCCATCTTCGGCATATAATCGGAGAAATGTATATTCCATTTCATTCCGAACCTCTGCACAAGGGGTGCGATCGCACCCTTCAGCTCATCGCGGGTAATGGTAAATCCCTCCATATCCCATTCCACCCGCATGAACAGCATATTTTCAGGTTGAACCGAATACTGGGCGGCATCCAGTATATTGCCATTGTGCTTTGAGATAAAGTTGGATATCCCCGCCACAATCCCTTTTTGATCGGGGCAGGACAGCAGCAATACGGCTGTTGTTTTTTCCATGATTGACAACTCCTTCCTGAAAGATTCTGTCCATATATGAAAATGGCTCTCTAAGTCAAGAAAGATGGATCCGTAGAAAATTCAAATTAGATGACAAAGTAAGCAAAAGTTAGACTTTTTATAAAGCCATCAAGAAAGGTTTGCCAAAACGAGATGGTGTGATATAACGTTTTGCGCTTACTCGCAGGGGAAAGCGAGGGGTGCGTTTATATCACATAAACAGGAGATCCGGATGAATCTGGTGGAAAAAATCGATCTGCCCAACAATCTGGTTTTACAGGTGTGGGATAAATCACGTGCTATCGCCTCCAACACTACAAAGGTTGAGCTGCTCATAGTGATAAATGTCGAAATCAGAAAAGAGTATTTCAGCGATCCCGCGCATTTTCAACAGGTCGTAGCGGTATTCGGCCAGGAGATATCCTACGAATACACGAAGGAGAGAACATTCGTCAGCACACCTGACAGTAAAAGCGTTTTCGATGAACTACTGGAGGATTTCATAAGGGACTCGCTTCCCTATATATCGAGAACCGATTTCCCCGCATGTTTCGCCATGTCGAAACTGCGCGATATCCGGCAACACCCCTACAGGTATCGTGACAGGGCCTAAGTCAAATTTCTAAACTGGAGATGTGAAATGAAAAGAAAAGTTTCTGTAATCGGAGCCGGTTTTGTGGGCACAATGACCGCCCAGAAAATCGTTGAGAAAAATCTGGCAGATGTTACTCTGCTGGACATTGTTGAGGGTCTCCCGCAGGGAAAAGCCCTTGACATCATGCAGTCAGCTCCTGTCGAGGGATTCGACAGGCAGATAACCGGTTCTAACGACTTTGCCGAGACCGAACATTCGGATATCGTGGTTTTTACCGCCGGTTTTCCCAGAGCTCCCGGCATGAGCAGGGAAGAACTCGCCCTGAAGAATGGAGGCATAGTAAAATCCGTCGTGGAAACGGTCGCGAGGCATGCCCCCGCCTGTATCATTATCATGGTGACAAATCCGCTTGATGTCATGACACACCTTGCATGGAAAACATCGGGATTCCCGGCGGAAAAAGTCATGGGGATGGGGGGCATACTCGACAGCGCGAGATACAGGGCGTTTCTGGCTGAAGAGCTGAATGTATCGGCGGGAAATATAGAAACCATGGTGCTGGGAAGTCACGGGGATACCATGGTGCCGGTAGATACTCATACCACTGCAGGAGGTATCCCGGTAAGCCGGCTTATAGGAAGGGACCGACTTGACGCTATTATTGAAAGAACAAAGAACGGGGGCGCCGAGATTGTGAATCTTCTCAAATCCGGCAGCGCCTGGCACGCCCCTTCGTCCTCTGCGGTCGCCATGGTGGAGGCGATACTGGGCGACAGCAAAAGGATCTTTCCCGTTTCAGCATATCTGACAGGGCAGTACGGTATCGAGGATATGCATATCGGTGTTCCGGTAAAACTGGGTGCATCCGGAATTGAAGAGATATACGAGATCACCCTTTCCAACAAAGAACTGGAAGGTCTGAAACAATCCGCCGGAGCGGTGAGTAAAACGTTTGAAGGCTTGAAGATCTCATGAGCTATTCATCCATCGAAGAGCTTCTCCCCCTTGTTCAGAAACCGGGCAGATATATAGGTGGGGAGATAAATTCCATAAAAAAAGACTGGGGAAAATGCCGCCTGACTTTTGCCCTTGCCTTTCCCGATATTTACGAAATAGGTATGTCGCATCTCGGCCTGCAGATTCTCTATTCTATCCTGAATAATGAACCGGAAATAGCGGCTGAGAGGTTTTACGCCCCATGGCCGGACATGGAATCTCTGATGAGGGAAAACGAGATCCCCCTTTCCTCTCTCGAATCTTCCACCCCCCTTTCCGGATTCGATATCGTGGGATTTTCACTGCAGTATGAGTTGTCCTACACCAATGTCCTGAACATGCTGGATCTAGGCGGCGTGCCGATATATTCCAAGGACAGGAGAGAAAATGCACCCATAATAATCGCGGGAGGACCCTCTGTCTTCAATCCCGGACCGGTGGCGCCCTTCTTCGACGCGTTTGTTGTGGGAGAGGGAGAAGATGTGATACTGGAAATCTCCCGCGCGATAATCAGCGGCAAAGAAAGGGGATATAAACGCTCCGGCCTGTTAAATCTTCTCGCGGAAATTGACGGTGTCTGGGTTCCTTCCCTGCACGGCATGAAGAAAAAGATAAAGAAAAGGGTTGTAACAGATCTGGAAAAATGGTGCTTTCCATCCAACCCTATCGTGCCTCTTGTTAAGACAGTACACGACAGAATAACCATGGAAATAGCGAGGGGATGTACCCGCGGATGCCGCTTCTGCCAACCGGGAATGGTCTGGAGACCGGTCAGGGAAAGATCTACCGGCGCACTGGAAAAGATGGCTGAAGAGATGCTCTCTTCAACGGGACATAGCGAGATTTCCCTTTTATCGCTCAGTTCCGGCGACTATTCCCATATTGAATATCTCCTTACATCTCTCATGAATCAGTATTACGAAAAGAGGGTGGCCATTGCCCTCCCCTCCATGAGAGTGGAAACCCTTACCGAGAAATTGATCGAACAGATAAAAAGGGTGCGCAAAACAAGCTTCACGCTCGCACCGGAGGCTGGAACGCAGAGACTGCGGGATGTGATAAATAAGGGAAATACCGAAGAAGCCCTTCTCGCCACCGCTCGAAAGGTATTTGATGCCGGATGGAAATCCATCAAGCTCTATTTCATGATCGGGTTGCCGTCAGAAACGCAGGAAGATCTCGAAGGGATTGTCGATCTCGCTTATAAGGTGCTCAGAGAAGGGGTAAACAGACGGCAGGTCACCGTCAGCATTTCCACTTTTATACCGAAACCCTTCACCCCTTTCCAATGGCAAAGGCAGATAACTATTGATGAAATCCGGGAAAAACAGGATTTCTTCAAGAAAAACATCCGGCACAAAAACCTGAAGCTCAAGTGGCATGACAGGGAAATGAGCTTTCTGGAAGGCCTGATGGCAAGGGGAGACACGAAGATAAGCGATCTCGTGGCGAAGGCCTTTTATGCAGGATGCCGTTTCGATGGCTGGAGTGACCGGTTTCAGTTCGATATATGGAAACGGGCAATAGATGATCTGGGGATAAAGGTAAATAATTATCTCGGGGAAAAAGATACGAAAGACGCGCTTCCCTGGGATAACATCGATTGCGGCATAACGAAAGAGTTCCTTACAGAAGAATATGAGAAATCCCTGAACGCGGAGCTTACAGAAGATTGCCGATCTGCCGGGTGTTATCAATGCGGGGCATGTTCGGGAGATATCAGGATTATCGAAGCTGGAGAACCACACCCCATATCCTCCCGGAAACGTGTTCCCTCTCCCCGTGAAGCAGAAATCACGCGGCTCAGGATAAGATTTGCCAGGCAGGGAAAAGCCGGCATGCTGTCGCACCTAGAGTTGTCGTCTTCTATCGTGCGGGCAATAAACATCAGTGGATTCGTCTTCGCGTTTTCAGAGGGGTTCCATCCCCATCCAAAGATATCATTCCCCTACGCCCTTCCGGTCGGTGTAGAAAGCCTGTGCGAATACGTTGACATCCAGCTTCGCGGATATAGCTGTTCCCCGGAAGATTTCACCGCCAGAGTGAACTCCTGTCTGCCTTCGGGAATAGAGATCCTGAGCACCGAAATGATTCTTCCCCATACCATATCACTGTCCAATCTCATTGAGGGATTTGACTATGAAATCCACCTACCGCCTGCACCCATTTCATTTAACGGTTCGGCTCCGGACGAGAGGATAAAAAGATTCCTGAAATCGGATTCCTTTATGCTGTCCAGAGAGAAAAAGGGCTCAGTTATAATAAAAGATATACGCCCGCTGGTAACGGCCATTGCCCTGGACACGAAGGAGGCTATAATCTCCATGTCCGTGCGTTTTAACCCGGGCGGAGGAGTCAAGCCGTTGGAAATACTAACACAGGTTGCTGGATTTGACGACGCGTACGCGAAAAGGGCAAGGATCATAAAGACAGGGATTAACTGTAAAGAGTAACTAGAAACTTGAAGAGAGAAAATATAATGCCAAAAGAAATTATCTTTAACTGCACGGAATATGAAACAAGGATCGCCATACTGGAAGACCGCGTACTCTCTAATTTCTATGTGGAAAGGGTCGATGAAAGATCCATAGCGGGAAACATATATAAGGGAAAGGTGGTTCGCGTACTGCCTGGTATACAGGCCGCGTTTGTGGATATAGGACTTGAACGTAGTGCGTTTCTGTATGTGGCTGATATCTACAATGAAACATCCGGGGTCGACTTCTTCACAAATGGAGATGACAATCCTATAGAATATGAAAAGGGGGAACATCCGGAACAATACACCCATCCCATAGAGGACATATTGAGAGAAGGACAGGAGGTACTTGTTCAGGTATCCAAAGAACCACTGGGAAGTAAGGGAGCGAGAGTCACCACACATATATCGCTCGCGGGGCGAAACATCGTCTCTATGCCAACATCATACCATACAGGCATATCAAGGAAGATCACCAACGAACAGGAAAGGGGCCGTCTAAGTGAGGTCATAGAAAAACTACGGCCTGAAAAACATGGTTTCATCGCACGAACTGTAAGTGAGGGAAAGGAAGAAGCTGAACTGAAGGGTGATTTCGACTATCTTTCCAAACTGTGGAACACCATCAGGAAAAAGGGACAACAGACAGGCGCCCCGGAACTTGTGCACAGAGAACTGAGCATGACACTGCGCGCAATCCGCGATTTCTATACGGAAGATGTGGAAAGGATTGTTGTAGATTCAGAAGAAGAATATCAGGAACTAACCGATTTTATGAATAGTTTTATGCCTTACATGAAACACTCGATCGATCTCTATAAAAATAATATCCCCATTTTCGATCATTTCGGTATTGAGCTGGACATCGGCAAGATGCTTAAGAAGAAGGTCTGGTTGAAATCGGGAGGATACATCGTTATAGAAGAGACTGAGGCGCTATGCGCGATAGATGTGAACACCGGCAAATACGTCGGTAAGAGAAACATGGAGGAGACTATCCTCAAAACAAACATGGAAGCCGTAAAGGAGATAGCATATCAACTCCGCATAAGGAACATCGGCGGAATCATCATCATTGATTTCATAGATATGGAGATTGAGGCAAACCGCGAAAGGATATTTGCTACCCTCAAAGCGGAGATGGAAAAGGACAGGAACAGGACCAGCGTGCAAAAAATATCAGAAATTGGTCTGATTGAAATGACCCGCCAGAGGATAAGAAAGAGCCTCAGAGACACAATGTGCGAGACATGCCCATACTGTGGAGGCAGGGGAACTGTTAAATCCAGCACAAGTGTATGTCACAAGATATTCAGAGAACTGGAAAGAGAAGCTGTCTATGATATCGCGGGAACATTCTGCGTGCTTGTCCATCCGGATGTGGCAAAACTCCTTCTGGAAGACGAGAACAACACTCTGAAAAACCTGGAGAAAAGACTGGGCAGAAAAATCATCGTGGAAACAGGCAACGGCCTCCACCGGGAAAATTTCGAGATAATACCGGTGCAATAAGGCGGAGCAATTCCCTTTGCGAAAAGGATCAATGCACCCATATTATTAACCTGTTTCGCCCGCGATCTTTAGCATAATCACCCCTGATCGACTGGCATGAAACTCAATTTCAGTCGCCGAAGGGAAGTTTGAGACCTTTCAACTTATCACCAAGTCCTTTCGGCAAAGAAAGACCACCGCTTTCCCCCTTTTTTTCCTTATCGGGTCCGGCAAAAGTCTCCATCATGTTTCCAATCTTTTTATAGCCGCCGGGAACCTCGAAGAGTTTTTTGGACTGGCGCCCCTTCTTG
>Ga0255405_1012_pt1 | contig 18586 bp, 13 predicted proteins | sample ANMaggSSYBR01C11_FD_182127 | JGI IMG/M metagenome (GOLD analysis project Ga0255405, IMG submission 182127) | Sediment cell enrichment communities from methane seep in Santa Monica Basin, California, United Staets - ANME aggregate JGI... | ecosystem: Environmental > Aquatic > Marine > Cold seeps >... | reverse complement strand
CTGGAAACCTGGTATATACAGGAGTACAGAAAGATTACCTGGCAATCGAATGAGCTTCCGGGCAAAGTAAAAATCGAAATCAGTCGTAGTGACGGAGCGAAATGGTCCACCATCGCCGAGAGTACGGAGAATGACGGTTTATACTACTGGACTGTGTTGCCTCCATGCTCTGTTGACTGCCTGGTCAGAATAACGTCGCTGTCCTATCCGGGTGTGTCGGATACCAGCAACAAGAATTTCATTATAGACTGTCCTCTCGTGGCCGATCTGTCCGGCGACTGTGCCGTGGACAAACACGACATGAGGATATTTGCGGAACAGTGGCTCGCATCCGGCGACCCAGCCGATTGCCCGCTTTCGGCGGACTTCGCCGGCGATGATTGCAAGGTGAATCTGCAGGATTTTGCCGTTCTTGCCTCTGAGTGGCTCGAATATTTCAATTAGTTACTGTTGCGAAAAGCATTCCTACAATTCCAGTTCGTACAATTCCTCTTCGATCTTACTTCTGCTGGGGAATAATGGCGGTTCGGGAACGCTTACGCGCATATTATGTTCGCCGAGTCTTCTCGCCAGGCCTGGATAACACGGATCGACCTTAAATGCCTTGACGAGGTATTCGACGCCTTTGTCTTTGTCGGGTTTGCCGAAAAAGTAGTCTGCTACTGCCAGGAAAGGCACCGCGTTATTCGGCTCGGACCGGGCGCCGGCGTGATAGCAGTGCAATGCGTGTTTTTCCATCCCAGCCTCTAAAAAATTCTCTGCCAGCCGCATAAAATCCCGTGCTGCGGCATCTTTATGTTTCAAAAACAGGACAGTCGCATCGATTGATTTGGCTATCTGACCATCGTTGTAAAGTGCCTTGATATAAGTCATTTGTGCCAGTTCCATAGCCGGATTGAACCGGACAGCCAACTCATATTCCCATAGCGCCTTGGCTCTGTCCCCCAGCGAGTCATAGCAGCGGGCCATCCAATAGTGTGAGGCCGGGTTTTCGTAGTCGGCTTTAATACTTTTTTCCAGCAGTCCCTGGGCCTTGTCGTATTCGCCGTACTTGCAATATATCTGGGCCTGCTGCGTCAGCCGTACCGCCTCCACACCGCAACCACAGCAGATAAACACTATAGCCACAGCCGACAGGCAGGCAATCACTTCTAACCATTTCACTTTAATTAAGCCGTATTTCATTATTTTCATATCAGTACTCCTAAATAGTACTTGTTGCGGAAGATTGAGATACAGCGTGCCACGGCCATCTTGGCCGTGTTCTATCACGTTCTTCACGTAATATCCCAGCGATATGCCGGAGATACACGTTTTCCACAACAGGAACCAGACGTGAACATCTAACAGAACCCAGCCGTTTTTGCAAACAAAAAGTCCATTTAAAATAGTTTAGAAAGTAGGGCGGGCACAGCCCGCCCTACTTGTCAGGACTACACCACCTGAGCCTTAATCTTATAAAGCTGACAGAAATCCTTCAATTGCTCTTTATAATCCCCATAGAAGAACACCTGATGGAATCCCGGAAAGCTCAGTACTTCCTGGCCCCCGTCGAACTTCACTTTTACCGACACTACACAGCCTCCGCTCGGCGGCACCTCCATATTTTCCAGCACCGTCCCTGCTGAAATCAGCACCCTGCTCGGCCCGTCCGTCTTCTTGAAGTTTGGCAGCACATCCACGCTGGTAACCCGCATTCCCTTTTGCCACAGCGTCCGCGGCACCGCGTCCCGGTTACCGTGGTGATGAACCAGATCGAACGGCTCCGGCGACTTGTCGAACCCATTCAGACGTGTCGCACATGAACAGTGCGCCCCGATAATCGCGTCGTCCGCGGTGTCCGCCACCGGGTCTTGTTGGAACCCCGGTCGGTCGAAGAGGTAATGCACCATAATCATTGACGCCACCGCCCCGGAATCCGCCTCACATATCGCCGGGATTCTGTCGTCGTTCATCCGCGACCACGCGATACACGGCAGGCTCGCTTTCTGATTCCACAACGCCCCCAGACAGTCCATCGTAATCGCGTCGGCCTGTTCCTTTTCCAGAATCTTACCAGCCACATAGTAGCTCTTTACTCCGTTTATCACATCCTGACGCGTTGCGCCCCGCCGCTGCCGCGCCCGCCGCATATAATCCTCTGCCATCGCCAATACTTCTTTACTTTCACCCAGGCGGCGGTACTCCTCGATAAATGTCTTTGCCGGTACATGCCGCAGGGAAATCCCCATATCCGCCAGAGGCGTATCGTACCGCTTCTTGCCTTTGATCACAACGCAGCGTGTCTGTCGCATCTTCGCCGCTGCGCTGAGCATCTTCATTCCGTATGCCGCCTGGGAAAAATCGTTCGTCGAATACACCACGCAGCCGGGCGCCTCCGCCAAGTGAACCGTATTCGTGGTGAACGACGTACCCAGCGGCGAAAAGATAATCGACGAAATTTTACTCTGGGCCACTTTCCGGGCTGTCGGCCAACTGTGCTGTTGCCGGTCCAGCACGACCAGGAACAACCCATCTGCCCGGTCTGCCTCCGCCTTGGCCACCCACTGTTCCGCTTCTGTCAGGCTATAGATTGGTTCCGGCCGCAACGTGAACTTTACGCCCAGCTTTTTGGCCGTCTCCTGCATCTGGGCCGTATATTTCTTTCGTGCCGCCTCCCCGTCATACACTGCGCCCGGCCACCACATCCCGTAATCTTCTTTCCGACGCACAAACGCCGCCCGGATCACCGGCACACATTTCGACCCCGGCCCACACGCCCGAATCGGCACTCCCTTAACTGCCGGCCCACTCATTATGGAGGAGCACCCTCCCAAAAGAACCGACCCTGCCAGCATACCCGCCGAACCTCGCAAAAAATCTCGACGATCAACATAATTATTACAACTACATTCCAAAGGACACCTACTCGTTTTCTTTCTCATGATTGGCTCCTGTAAGTAGTAAGTAGGGTGCGATACATCGCACCTTTTTTTTGCAACCGTTCACAACGACGGCTGTTTTCTATCTTAAAATCATTAGATCATTAAATCATAAAATCATAAAAATTCTTCACTCCTCATCTTCCTGGTATCGCCAGGCCGAGTTCTGCCAACACTTTTTGCATATCCTCCCAGACGCGCAGGCGGTTATCTTTGGAATAATTCCGTAATAGATAGGCCGGGTGATATGTAGCGACAAGTTTGATCGGTTTGGCGAACGGGTGCGGCAGATATTCGTGGATACGTCCCCGCAGTTGTCCGATCGGCGTATTGGTGTTTAATAGTGTGTGGGCCGCATGAGCGCCTAAGGCCACGATTATTTCCGGCTCGATGACTTCGAGTTGTTCGTAGAGAAAATTGATACATTCGGCGATCTCGGTGGCTTGTGGGTCGCGATTATTTGGCGGTCGGCACTTGAGGATATTGCCGATGAACACGTCTTCTCGTTTCAGTCCCATTGCCTCGATTATCTTTGTCAGCAGTTTGCCGGCCCGTCCTATGAACGGCCGGCCTTGTTCGTCTTCGTTTTGGCCGGTCGCCTCGCCGACAAAAACAAGCCTTGCGTCCGGGTTCCCTTCGCCTGAGACGGAATTACGCCGTTGGCTGTGCAGTTGACAGGATTGGCACTGAGCCACTTTTTCGGCTATTTCCGTTAGGCGTTGGCGTTTTTCTTCGATAATCTTAGCCTGTTCGCTTGATATTTGTGGTATTTCTCGGCCGGTTTTTTGTGTGCTGGTCATTTTTTTTCGCCCTGTTGATGCTGTTGGTCGTCCTGGGGTTTGTGCTATCTCGACCCGGCCGATCGGCAACCACCTGCCGCCCAGAAACAGATCGCTTTCCAATTGACCAATCAAGGTTCTAATAATCCGTTGCCATTCAGAATCAGTATTCAATCTCTTTTCACTTTCTTCTCTTTTCTCACCACTCACCATACTTTTTGCACCCTCTTCTCTTTTCTCACCACTCACAACTTTCTTCTCACTCTTCACTTCCCACAAACTGTACCTCATAAAGTTGTCGATACAGATTACAGGTTTTCAATAGTTCCTGATGTTTGCCTTGTGCGATCAGTTTGCCACAGTCCAGTACGAGGATTCTGTCCGCGTCGATGATTGTACTCAGTCGATGAGCGATGATAAATGATGTTCGCCCGCGTGTGAATTCCGCCAGTGCCTTTTGGATTTTGGCTTCGCTGTCGGCGTCGATCTGGCTCATTGCCTCGTCGAAGATAAGGACAGCCGGGTTCCGCAGGATAGCCCGGGCGATAGCGATTCGTTGTAATTGGCCGCCGGAGAGGGTTGCGCCTTGCTCGCCCACAATGGTTTGATAGCCTTGAGCGGTCTGGGTGATAAATTCGTGGGCGTAGGCTTTTTTCGCCGCTGCGATAATATCTTCTTCTGTCGCGTCAAGGTCGCCGTAGGCGATATTGGCTGAGATGGTATCGTTGAAGGAGACGGTATGTTGGGTAACAATTCCGATTTGGCCGCGAAGGCTGCTCAGGCTTGCCTCGGTTATATTAGTTCCGTCGATCAGGATTTCACCTGACTGAGGTATGAAGAATCGTGGTATCAGGCTGGTCAGAGTTGTTTTGCCGGAGCCGTTCGGCCCTACCACTGCAACGGTTTCGCCTGCCTGTATTGTCAGGCTGATATCTTCCAGCGTCGGTGTTGGGCTGTTAGGATACTGAAAGTTGACATTACGCATTTTCAATGACTTACCAAGTCGCGGCAGTTCCAGTGCATTATCCGGATCGACTTCGATGGGAGCATCAATCAGTTTATAGACCCGTTCTGCCGAGGCGTCGGAGGCTTGCAGTCGCGGTATGACGTCTCCGAGTTTGCGTCCTGACTCAGCCATCAATCCCAACAGCATTACAACGATAAAAAATTCGGTCGTTTTGATTTCACCTTTGGTCATCCAGTAGACGGCGAAGATCATTCCCACGCATGCCGCCGTTATCCCCAGTGATTCCAATAGTGGCCCACCTGCCGAATCGACTTTAGCCATACGATTTTGTTGTTGGAGCAGTTTTTTATTTATAAGGGCGAATTTTTTTTCTTCGTGTGCTTCCCGGTGATAGCCCTTCACCACGCGTATCCCTGACAGAGTTTCCTGTAAATGCCCTAACATCAGCGACCAGCTTCCCAGTGTTCGTTTCGTGGCTCGTTTCATCTTTTTGCCGAGCTTACCGATCACAAACGCTGCCGCCGGCGCCCCAAGCAGCACAATCAGAGTCATGTCCGCGTTGATCATATACGCCGTTACTGTCAACACCACCATCTTGAACGGTTCCCGCACCACCTTACCGAACAGTGTGGTAATCCCAGTATATATTCGGAGTGAGTCCTGTACGAACCGGCTTATCGTATCGTTGACCCCTTCGGCGCTGAAAAAGCTTAATGGCAGATGGATTGTCTTGTTATAGGCGTCCTGGCGAAGGAGCATAATACTGCGAAACGATATTTTTCGGACCAGATATTCCTGGGTAAAACGCATCAGACAGCGAACCAGTGTAGCTATCAGTATCATTATAATAATTAAAATAACACAGTTGCGTTTGAATGTTTCGCTTTGTCTTCGTGGGATAAAGGACAGCAGCCATTTTGCCGTCGAGGCGTATATGGGCCTCGCTGCCGGTATGATAGCGATTATTTTCTGTGATTCGCCGTAGTGCTTCACAGTCAACATTATCGACTGTTCTGCCGGTGCCCACGCCAATTGCTCCAGTAGTTTATCGCGTGATATTTGTTTTGCGGAATTGTTTTCTTTGCCTGCCGCCAGGATTTCGTCGCCTTTTTGCAGATCATTTTGATCGGCGGGCGAGCCTTCTTTGACATCGGTAACCCGAAGCGGACGAGTCGGTTGACAGGGATCGGCAATGGCCGCCAGGGTCTCCGGAAGTTCGACAGCCTCGAAGGTGATCCCGAAGCGACATTCGATTATCTCACGATTGACCCAACCGTGCGGCCCTTCTTCCCCGACCATGATTTTCATCAGGGGCAGCATTGCCGCAATACTCAGCGTGAACAACACTGCCACGATAACCGCACAGAAAACACTGACCAGAACCGCTTTATATTGTGGAACAACGTACTGCAGTACGCGTCTGAAATATTTCATACTCACTCACTCTTTTTTTATAGCTTTGTAGGGTGGGCCTGTGGCCCACGCGGTTTTCTAAAATATAAACAGTTCTTAACCCCTACCAGAACATCAGCTTATCGTCAAGTCGCAAATTCTCCCGATTGCCTGGAGTCCGCAGGGATTTTCATTGACGAATTCGCCGAATTGGTGATTATATAGTGTTCTGTAACGGTGTGGATATAAATTCCGCCCTCGGCGGAACTTTTTTGCCACAGAGAACACCGAGATCACAGGGATTTATAATTTCTTTTCTCTGAGTTCTCTGAGACCTCTGTGGCTAATACGAATTCCTGAATTATGGAGAAGTTTGTATGAAAATTGATTTATCAGGGCCTGACATCACTCAGGCCGAGATTGACTCGGTGGTAGCTGTCCTGCAAACGCCGAATTTGAGTTTAGGCCCTAAGCTGGTGGAGTTCGAGACTGCTTTTGCCGATTATGTCGGCCGCCGCTACGCTGTGGCCGTTAATAGCGGCACCAGCGCCCTGCATTTATGCATGTTGGCTTTGGGCGTCGGCCCCGGCGATGAGGTCATCACCACGCCGTTCAGTTTTATCGCTACCACCAATTGTATTTTTATGGTCGGCGCGAAACCGGTTTTTGTCGATATTGACCCGGTAACATACAATATTGACGTTGACCGAATTGAAGAGAAAATCACCTCCAAAACACGCGCCCTGCTGCCGGTCGAAGTCTTCGGCAACCCACATCGTATCGACGACGTATATGAATTGGCCCGCAGACATGGTTTGTCGTGTATTGAGGATTCCTGCGAAGCCCTGGGCAGCATCGTTAATGGCCGTCGGGTGGGCACGCTGGGCAATGCCAGTACTTTTGCCTTTTATCCTAATAAGCAGATGACCACCGGTGAAGGCGGAATTATTGTTACCGACGATGAGGACACGGCACATCTTTGTGCTTCACTGCGTAATCAGGGCCGAGACATCAACGCCGGCTGGCTGGCCCACGCCCGGCTGGGTTATAACTACCGTCTCTCCGATATCAATTGCGCTCTCGGTATCACCCAGATTAGACGGATAGATGAGTTTGTGGCGAAGCGCCGCCAGGTGGCTCAATGGTATAGCGAATTACTGAAGGATGGGTCCGGCGTCGTCCTGCCGTCGGAGCCGTCCGGTTGCGAGATAAGTTGGTTTGTTTATGTGATTCGGCTGCGGGACGAGTTCTCAACACAGGACAGGGACAAAGTATTAAGTTGCCTGCGTGAGAACGGCATCGGTTGCAACAATTATTTCACTCCCATACACCTGCAACCCTATGTTGCCGAGTGTTTGGGCTGTAAAGAGGGTGATTTCCCGATTACCGAGAAAATTTCACAGCGGACCATCGCCCTGCCGTTTTATAATAACCTTACACGGCAGCAGGTTGAAACTGTTTGCTCCGCCCTGAAAACCGCCTTGAATAACCTGCGAGGATAACAACTATGAGTACCTTATTGGAACAATTGAAAGCAGGCCGGGTTTTATTGGGTGACGGTGCTATGGGCACTCAGCTTCAGCAGCGAGGCATGGAGACCGGAAGCTGCCCGGAGTTATGGAACGTTACTCATAGCCGGGAGGTGCGGGAGATTATTTCCGGTTATGTTTCCGCCGGCAGTGATATTGTCGAGACCAACAGTTTCGGCGGCACGCGGTACAAGCTGCAGCAGTTCGACCTGGCCGACAGGACTGCGGAGCTTAATCGTGCCGCTGCACGGATTGCCCGGACGGCTATTGGTGATGATCAATTTGTCGTAGGCTCTGTCGGTCCGACAGGCCAATTTCTGGAGCCGCTGGGCGACGCGACGGAAAAAGATATGTACGAAGGGTTCAGGGAACAGATTGTCGCACTGGCCGAGGGCGGAGCCGACGCGATCTGCATTGAGACGATGACAGCTTTGGAGGAAGCCCTCGTTGCTCTAAGGGCCGCGAAGGAAAACACCGACCTGCCGGTTATAGTAACCTTTACTTTTGATAAAGTGGAACAGGGCGGTTATCGTACCATGATGGGTATCAGTCCCGCGCGGGCAGCGGAGGAACTCACCGCTGCCGGCGCTGACGTTGTCGGCAGTAACTGTGGCAACGGTCCGGAAGACCTGACAGCCATTGCCAGGGAGATAACCGGGCACACGGATCGATTCGTAATGATTCAGCCGAACGCCGGCCTGCCTGAATTACTGGACGGCCGAACTGTCTTCAGGGCCACTCCGGAGGAGATGGCAGCTTGCGTTGGCCCGCTGGTCGAAGCAGGCGTAAATATCATCGGCGGCTGCTGCGGCACAACGACAGACCACATCGCCGCAATGCGCAAGGCACTGGACCAGTAGGGTGGGCCTGTGGCCCACGCGGTTTTCTAATAAACAAACGATTTATGCAGGAGACAAATCATGTCCTTCACAGAAGCTAAATGGAATAACACTAATGTGCTGTTATTGATTGCGTCTGTCTTGATTATACCGCTGACGCTGACGGCTGCTTCGCCTCAGCCTCAGATGGAAAAATCGGTAATACTTATCCGTGGTGTTAGTCAGAGTTACAATTATTCTATGCCCTGGAAGCAGACTGGCATGAGTCGTGGCAGCGGTACTGGTTTTATTATTGATGGCCGTCGCATTCTGACAAACGCCCACAACGTCAGCAACAGCAAATACATTGAGGTTAAGAAGCAGGACAAGGCCAGACGTTTTCCCGCGCAGGTGGCATTTATCGGGCACGATTGTGATTTGGCGATATTGACTGTAGCGGACGAGAGTTTTTATGATGGTACTGAGCCGCTGGAATTGGGTAATGTCCCGCGGACGAACACAACCGTTTCAACTTACGGATTTCCGATGGGTGGCGAGCTTATTTCTGTTACGGAGGGAGTCGTCTCACGGGTGCAGATGGACAACTATGCGCACACCGGCGCCGATTCTCATTTGGTTATTCAGACTGACGCCGCTATTAATCCCGGCAACAGTGGCGGCCCGGTCATGCAGAACGGTAAAGTTGTCGGCGTCGCTTTTCAGGGCCTCCGTCAGGCCGACAATATCGGTTATATGATACCTACGACTGTAATTCGCCATTTCCTGACTGACATTGATGACAGCCGTTATGACGCGTTTGGCTCGCTGGGCTTTACTTTTTATCCCGGCCTGCACAGCGTGGCTTATAAGGAATATTTGAAAGTACCTGAGCAGGTGGAAGGCATTATCATCTTGAAAACACTGCTTAACAGTTCTGTCGAGAATGTTTTACAGTCGGAAGACGTTTTAGCGCAAATCGATAAGTATGACATTGACAACGACGGCAAGGTCTGGATTGACGGTCTGCATCTGATGATGTCGGAGGTGATCGAGCGTAAACAGATCGGCGAAACGGTGGAATTGACATTTTATCGTAACGGCGTGGTTCATAGTGAGAAACTTGATATTCGGCTCAATCGGCCGGTATTGGGTTATGCTCGCCAGTACGACCGGAAGCCTGACTACATTGTTTTTGCCGGATTGACGTTTGTCGATCTGTCGCGTAATTTCCTTGAGACCTGGGGCGGCAGTTGGATTGGTAGTATTCCCCATTCGCTACGTTATCTGTTCTTTTATTCGCGTCAACTGAACGAGGAACATAAGAGAAAGCAATATGTTGTGATTTCCGAGATATTATCCGACGAGGTCAACGCTTACGCCGGTGTTTTCAAAAACCAGCCGGTCGAGAAGATCAACGGCATTGATATATGGAGTTTAGCTGATGTTCGCCGGGCGTTAGACCGGTCTGAGAACGGTTTTTGCCTGATTGACGTTATGGGCGGAGATCGGCCGTTGATTCTCGATCTCGAAAAGGTAAAGCAACGCCACCCTGCCATTTTGCAGCAGTACCGCATCCCAGCCGAGACCCGTATAGAGGGAGACTTTCTCTAAAAATACCAGTATCGCGGGTCTGCGGCCCACGCGGTTTTCTGTCATACCTGCGGAGGCAGGTATCCAGTTTTTCTTTATTCAATATTTCTTCTTATTCGATGTTGAATGTTGAATGTTGAATGTTGAATGTTGAATGTTGAATGTTGAATGTTTCCCGACAAGTCGGGATTCATTTTTTCTTCTTCTCTTCTGTTTTCTGAATTCTGAATTCTGAATTCTTCTTCACCCCCCCCTTTCTATCCCCACTTGACAATGAGTCCGAAAATGGGTATAATGAGGACCTTACTGAAAGGGTTATTATTATGTACACTCGGCAGAATTTAACGGCAAGTTTGGTATTGGCAATTTCTATGGTCGGTATCAGTTATGGTGCCGGCGGTGATATGGGAGCAGGCACTGAGCCGTTGACCGATGGCTCAGCAGCTTATCCGTACCTGATAGAAGACCCGGCTGATTTTGATGTGTTTGCCGATCCGTGTAACAGTGCAACGTATTGGGCAAGCGGTGTTCATACGAAGCTCACCTGCGACCCTAATCTGGCAGGCAGGCCTTATGCCACCGCTGTTATTGCACCGGATACGAGCACAAGTCGTGGCTTTCAGGGTACAGCTTTTGCGGGTGTTTTTGATGGTAACGACCATATAGTCAGCAATCTGACAATCGATACCGCGGGCACAGACAATGATTATCTTGGCCTGTTCGGCTACATTTCAGATTCCAGCGCGAAGGTCAAAAACTTCGGCTTGGAAAACGTTAATATTACCGGTGGGATATATTCTAACTATCTTGGCGGCTTGTGCGGATACAAAAATCACGGCACCATTAGCAACTGTTATGCCACAGGCTCGGTAACTGGAGATGACTATCTCGGTGGCCTGTGCGGATACAATGGTTACGGCGGCACCATCACCAACTGCTATGCCACAGGCTCGGTAACTGGCGGCAACTATCTCGGCGGTCTGTGTGGATATAATGGAGATACCATCACCAACTGCTATGCCACAGGCTCGGTAACTGGCGGCAACTATCTCGGCGGTCTGTGTGGATATAATGGAGATACCATCACCAACTGCTATGCCACAGGCTCGGTAACTGGCGGGGGTTATCTCGGCGGCCTGTGCGGATCCAATTCCAATCCCGGCACAATCACCAACTGCTATGCCACCGGCTCGGTAACTGGCGGGGGTTATCTCGGCGGCCTGTGCGGATATAATTACCATGGCACAATTACCAACTGCTATGCCACCGGTTTGGTAACCGGTGGGGCTGATTCTGAACATTTCGGCGGCCTGTGCGGACGCAATTACTACGGCACAATCACCAACTGCTATTTTCATCTGTTTAGTGGGCCGGATAATAGTTTTGGTACTGCTCTTGACGATTTGCAGATGCAGGACGCCGCCAGTTTTGCCGGGTTTGACTTTGCTGGTAATCCCAATGACGGTGAGGATGACTACTGGACGATAGTAAGCGGACACTGCCCAAAACTCATCTGGCAAACAGATGATGGGCCATTGGTTCCGAGTCCGCCGGTTACGACTCTTTTAGGCAGCGGATATTCATATAATCCATTCCAGATAACAAGCTATGCGGATTTTACGGAATTCCGTACCAATAGCAGCTTGCGCTACGGATATTATATCCTGGTAACCGATATCGATCTGAGCGGCGAAACTTTTACTACCGCTGTTATCGACGGTGTTTTTGGCGGCCACTTCGATGGCAATGGCCATATCATCAGTGATCTTACCATCGATACTGCGGGAGCAAGCAATGGATACCTCGGATTGTTCGGTAAAATATCCGCTTCAGTAAGCAATCTCGCCATCGAAAACATCAATATCGCCGGCGGGGTTGATTCATACTGTCTCGGTGGCCTGTGCGGAAAAAATGACGATGGCACAATCACCAACTGCTATGCCACCGGCTCGGTAACCGGTGGGGATAATTCCCGGTATCTCGGCGGCCTGTGCGGACTCAATGACGATGGCACAATCAGCAACTGTTATGCCACCGCCTCAGTAACCGGCGATGACTCTCTCGGCGGCCTGTGCGGAGAAAATCGCGATGGCACAATCAGCAACTGTTATGCCACCGGCTCGGTAACCGGTGGGGATAATTCCCGGTATCTCGGCGGCCTGTGCGGACTCAATGACGATGGCACAATCAGCAACTGTTATGCCGCCGGGTCGGTAACCGGCGGTGGCTGTCTCGGTGGCCTGTGCGGAGAAAATAACGATGGCACAATTACCAACTGTTATGCCGCCGGCTCGGTAACCGGCGGTGGTCGTCTCGGTGGCCTGTGCGGAAAAAATAACGATGGCACAATCACCAACTGCTATGCCACCGGCTCGGTAACCGGCGATTACTATTTCGGCGGCCTGTGCGGATATAATGGCGATGGCACAACCACCAACTGTTTCTGGGATGTCGAGACTTCCGGGACAACGGACGGTGTTGGAAACCAGGACCCTGACCCTGCCGGTGTTATTGGCAAGACAACCGAACAGATGCAGACGGAGAGTACCTTTACTGACGCGAATTGGGACTTTTCTGTGATGCCTGTTTGGCGTATGCCGTTTCAGGCAATTGGTTACCCGATGCTTGGTTGGCAGAAGGACATCCCCGGCGATTTTACCGGCCGCTATGGTGTCTATATGGATGACTTTGCTGTTTTATCTAATGCCTGGCTAAGTGACAATTCGCCCACTGCCAACTGGAACGAACACTGCGACCTTAACGGCAACGGCGTAATAGACCCAGGCGACCTGAAGACATTCGCCGAACACTGGCTATGCAAGTAGGGTGCGATGTATCGCACCATTTGATATAGCCCCTGCTGTCAAGCGGGGGTTCTTTTGTAGGGTGGGCCTGTGGCCCACGCGATTTTTTCTGTCATTCCTGCGGCAGTTTTGTCATTCCTGCGACAGTATTGTCATACCTGCGGAGGCAGGTATCCATCTTTGGGGAAGAAAAAGGGGTCAGGAACCTTTTTTCGTCGGGTGGCAGCGCCTGTCAGCAAACAGACGATGGCAACCTTCCATTATTAGTCATTGAAACTTCGTCATTGATTCGTTATTCTGATTTTATAATTTGATGCAACCGCCAAAAGTCCGAAAAACGCCACAAAAGCACCGCTAACGCTCCAAAATCGAGGGGGCAAAGTACTTTTGACGCTGGCGTCTAATTTGTCATTCTCCTGTTTAATCCTTATCACGAAAGAAGGAAAAATGAATCGAACAAAAACATCTCAAATTAGCCGACGACGGGTGGCAGCGTCTGATGTACATCATCAGGCGATGGTATTAAACGTATTATTGTCAATATTAGCGTTAAGCTGCCTGTCTCAATCGGCTGCTGCTGACCGGACCAGTACCTTAAAGCAATCGCTGGTTTATATTGAGACATCGACTTACAGTTATTCGGCTTTATATCCCTGGCGGCACACCGATTTGAGCAAGCGGGTGGGTTACGGTTGCGCGGTGGGCCCGTACCGGATTTTGACAACTGCTTTTAATGTAGCCGACGCCTCGTTTATTACTGTCCGTCGCTTTGGCCGAAACGAGCTTATCCCTGCCGAGGTCAGGGTAATTGATTACGAAAGCAACTTGTGTTTGCTGGAACTCGACCGGGCACGGGCCGGTGCTCCGTTACTGCCGATTATTTTCGATGAACAATACGAAAAGGGCGAATCGGTGGAGTTTTACTGGTTCAGCCGGGACAGTCGCGTCCAGAGCGGCCGGGGTTACATTGATCGGGTCGAGTTATATCGTTCATCGCTTTCCTACGCCGGCTTTATTAATTTCGTCATCGGCAATGTCTCACAGCGGGCGGGTTTGGCCCATTTGTTCTTTCAGGCCGGAAAGCCCGTTGGTCTGGGCTGTTGGTATGACAAGAGTATCAAGGAGGTGGGCCTTATCCCTGCCGAGGTGATCAATCAGTTTCTCGCTGATGCGCGGGACGTCGAGTATCGTGGCTTTCCTGCGGTGGGTTTTGTTACTGAGTTGCTGCTCGATCCGGCATTGAGGGGTTGGCTGAAGATGCCCGAAACGATGCGGAACGGCGTGTATGTAAGCAATATTTATACTTTGGGTACCGGTTGCGAAGAGTTGAAGAAAAACGATGTTCTTTTGACTATTGACGGCCATTCGGTTGACGCTCACGGCCGATATCAGCATAAGCGGTACAAGGATATTTCTTACGAGCACTTGATAACTTCCGGCTCTGTCGGACAGACGTTGGACTTTGAAATCTGGCGGGACGGGAAAAGACAGCACCTTTCGGTCAAGTTACGCAACTTTTCTGTTGATGACATGCTCATTCCGTATCACGAATATAATAAGCAGGGTGAATACATTGTTGTGGGTGGTTTTGTTTTCCAGAAGCTTACTCGCAAGTTTCTCAGTGCCTTTGGCAAGGGTTGGTCCGGTCGGGTCGATCCGCATTTGTACCATTACTATCGTGAGTTGGCGTTTAAACCCGACGAGAATCGTCGTGATATAGTGGTTCTTTCGCGGGTATTGCCTGCCGAGATTAATTTGGGTTATCAGAACCTGAAACAACTCGTAGTCGAAAAATATAATGGTAAAACCATCACTTCGATACAGGACATACTTGACGCGAAGAAGCTTAATCCCGGCGACAAATTCGACGTCATCCAATTCGAAAATGACAATCCGACAGTGGTCCTGCCGCGCGATATTTTGCCTGTGGCCGACGCTCAGATCGGCCGTTTATACGGCATTGAGCCACTCATACACATTGAAAAATAGGGCTGTTTTGGGGGCAAAAAAAGCCTCGATTTATGTGAAAAAACACGAAAAAATACCCAAAAAACCTCGAAAAACCTCGATTTTGGTTAAAAAATAACGATGCCAAAAAACGCCATAACTCATTAATTGGCAAGCAGTTACGACGATTTTGGGCAATTTTCGTCTTATTTGAGTTATGAGTTATTTGGGTATTTTTTTGATAATTTTTTAAACAATCTATTGACAGATATTACATTTCTGTTAGAATCCCTGAAATCAACGTAAGCGAGCGGCGCAAGGATGGGTCGCGTTAGTGTAAGTTGTTTTCTCATCTAAAGTTACCTCACGGATGAGGGGCTGATTTTCCATAACAACAATCGCGGGTTGGTTATCGAAGCTATTTTGTAGGACATTATAAATGGTTTTTGATAAACAACTTATGGAACAGAGTAGCGAATAACGGTAAAAATAATTAAAATATTATTTTTATTGTTTTTTCTGTTGACTATAGAGAGATAGTTGCTATTCTGTCCAGTCTGTATATTTTATTGCCAATAGGGCCGAGATCATCGGAACTACAAGTAAATAAAGCTGTTACAGCAGTTTTGTTAGTTCCGTAAGCCGGTTTTATGGTGGGAGTTGTCTTAAGTGGAAGCAGAAAGAATACGCATACGAATGGAAGCCTACGATTATGGCGCCCTGGATGCCTCGGCGAAGGAAATAGTCGAACAGGCCAAACGCACTAACGCCCGTGTAAGCGGCCCAATCCCGCTGCCAACGCGAATGGAACGCTATACGGTGCTGCGGTCGCCGCATATCGATAAGAAATCGCGCGAGCAGTTCGAGATACGAACGCATAAACGACTGATCGATATCTATGAAGCTAACCCGCGTACAGTCGAAGCTCTGAATCGATTGGTTGTTCCGGCGGGTGTGTTTGTGAAGATACGCGTATAAATGATGAATGATAAAACGTGCTGAACTCCCAAAAGCACGTTTTTTTATTAGCTGTATATAAATAAGAATAAGAAAAAAAAGAGCAAAAAATGACAGTGATGCTTTTAGGCAAAAAAATAGGAATGACCCGGCTATATAACGACAAAGGCGTTATCGAGCCGGTAACCGTGATCCAGGCCGGACCCTGTACGATTACACAGGTCAAAAGCCAAGAGATCGACGGCTATACGGCAGTGCAGTTAGGCTTCGATGACATTAAAAAGTCACGTCGCAAAAAACCGCAGATCGGCCATGCCAAAAAAGCAAATGCGACAGTTAAACGGTTCGTCCGAGAAGTAAGAACAGACGGACAACCCGAACAAGAACCAGGCGCCGAACTGACTGTCAAGATTTTCGAGGGCGTCAACTACGTTGACGTGATCGGAACGACCAAAGGAAAAGGGTTTGCCGGCGTAATGAAGCGACACGGCTTCAAAGGTATGCCCGCCTCACACGGTACAGAACGCAAACATCGTCATCCGGGCGGAATCGGGTCAAACTCGGGCAGTGCCGGAACAGGCCGCGGAATCCGTAAAGGAAAAAAGATGGCAGGACATATGGGCTGTACCCGTAAAACCACCCGTAACCATCGTATCGTCGAAATCGACGAAGAAAATAACCTGATAATGGTGAAAGGATCAGTTGCAGGGACACGCAACGGCTACCTGATGATCCAAACGTCAAAAACAAAACAGTAGTTGGCGTTAAACAAAAACAGCTGGCACGGATAACCGGCACGGATAAAAAGAGTAAAAAGGTTAGACAAGGATGATAGACTTACCAGTTTATAACCAAAAAGGCGAAGAAGTCGATCGAATACAAATCGACGAAGCACTGCTGGGCGGAAGAATACGACCGGTACTGCTGAAACAAGCGCTGGTAATGTATCACGCAAATAAACGGCAAGGCAACGCCACGACCAAAAGCAGAGGTATGGTGACTGGGTCAACACGTAAACTGTATCGACAAAAAGGCAGCGGCCGAGCACGAATGGGTGCAAACCGAACAGTAGTACGACGCGGCGGCGGAGTAGCCTTCGCTAAACTGCCACGCGACTTCCGTCAGCGAATGCCACAAAAACAACGCCAACTGGCACGAAACTCAGCAATCCTGGCAAAACTGAAAAGCAACGATACAGTCGTAGTAGATAAACTGGAATTCGAACGACCGCGAACACGAGACTTTATCGCAGTTATGAATAATCTCAAAATCGACGTCGGACGCAGTTGCCTGGTAGCACTAAATGACGCCGATGTGAACGTGTATAAATCACTGCGGAATATTCCGCGAGTAGAAGCATTAGAAGTAGAACAGCTTAACGCAGGAATCATCTGCAACCGACGGAAATTACTGTTCACCCGCCAGGCATTAGAATCATTGCTGAATGTTGGTGAAGGCGATAAAACAGATTAGTTAATCCGAGGTCTGTACGGGAGCACCTCTCTGAAATACAGAAAGGTGGCACCCGAACAAGGGTTGAGAGCGATAGATTCGAGGAAACACTGAGTGGATAAATACCAAGTAATAATACGACCCCTGATTACCGAACAGGGAACGTTCCAGTCTCAAGCCTTTAGCGCTTATCCCTTTCAGGTGAACCTGAAAGCCAATAAGGCGCAGATCAAGCAGGCTGTCGAGAAAATTTATAACGTGAAAGTAAAAGAAGTCAGGACGTCCAACCGTAAAGGCAAACCACGTCGGCGAGGCGCTGCCAGCGGTATGACGGCCCATTGGAAAAAAGCAGTAGTAGTGCTGGATGAAGATTCACATATTGATTTGTTTTAGAAGAAGAATATAGAAGAGAAGAAAATACAGAAGAATAATTTAACCACGGATTTTACAGATTAAGAAAAGACTTAGAGAAGAGTAGATATGGGCATACGAGTTTATAAACCAACCAGTCCGGGACGACGAAACTCCTCGGTGAACGATTACGCGGAACTTACACGCGATAAACCGGAAAAGACGCTGTGCAAACGGATAAAAAAGTACGGCGGACGTAACCATAGCGGTAAAACCACGGTTAGGTTCCGCGGCGGCGGGGCACGCCGTATATATCGCGAAATCGATTTCAAACGCAATAAAGACGGGATCGACGCAAAAGTGGTTGCTGTCGAATATGACCCCAATCGCACGTGCCATATCGCCCTATTAGAATATGCCGATGGCGAAAAACGGTATATCCTGGCACCCAACGGACTGAAAGTCGGCGAGACACTGGAAAGCGGAGAGAAAGTAGAACCAAAAGCAGGCAACTGTATGCCATTAGCAACTATTCCGGTCGGCCTGGAAGTACACAATATAGAACTGAACCCCGGCCAGGGCGGTAAAATTGTTCGTTCGGCCGGCTCCGTGGCACGACTGTCAGCCAAAGAAGGTAAAGTGGCACACATTATCCTGCCCAGCGGCGAAATGAGAATGATACCACTGGCATGCCGGGCGACAATCGGCCAAATCGGTAACACAGACCATCAGCATGTGCGAATCGGCAAGGCCGGACGCAAACGACATATGGGCAGAAGGCCGCATGTTCGCGGTAAAGCGATGAACCCGGTAGCTCATCCGCTCGGCGGCGGAGAAGGTCGCTCCAATGGCGGACGGCATCCCTGCTCGCCAACAGGTGTATTGGCCAAGGGCGGCAAAACACGAAGCCCACGCAAAACAACAAATAAATGGATTATCCGACGGCGCAAAAGCAGACGCTACGGACAGTTGGTGTTGTAAGAGTGTGAGGGTGTAAGAGTAGAAGAGTATAAGAGAAAGAAAAGAATAGAAGAGTGAAGAAGAGGTTTTACGAAAGTATTATCTAAATTAAGGATAAA
>Ga0255405_1011_pt1 | contig 18753 bp, 20 predicted proteins | sample ANMaggSSYBR01C11_FD_182127 | JGI IMG/M metagenome (GOLD analysis project Ga0255405, IMG submission 182127) | Sediment cell enrichment communities from methane seep in Santa Monica Basin, California, United Staets - ANME aggregate JGI... | ecosystem: Environmental > Aquatic > Marine > Cold seeps >... | reverse complement strand
GACTTCAATATCTCTGAAGCCCTTGCCTGCGTGTTCGAATTTGTCAGAAAGATAAACATTTCTCTGGCCGGGAAACAGCTTAACATAAAGCAAAGAGAGATGATTCTCGACACGATGAAAGGAATAAATTCTGTTCTTCGCATAATGAGTTTCGAGGAGGAAACGCTTGGCGAAGATGTCACAAGGCTGATGGAAGAGCGGAAAACGGCCAGGGCCGCCGGTGACTGGAAAAGATCCGATCTCCTGAGGGAAGAACTTTCGGCGATGGGGATAATCGTTCACGATACACCGGAAGGTATGATCTGGACATCGAAATAAGGGGCCTCATCTGAACCGAACACTTAATAGTCCCGTTATTTCATTTATGGATGGGTACTAATTAAGTCCCATTCCAATAACAAGTCCTACCGCAATGCCCAACCCGATAAAAACGGATCCCACAACAATCCCGACGGCTATGTTCTTTTCCGCCAGCGCCTGGGATGTGTCAAAAGGTGTTATCCTGTCGAATATTTTGTAGCCTATCAGCATACATACCATGGTGAGTATAGCCCCGAATATTGCGTACCCGATGTTTAATGCCATTATGGAGATGTCCATTATTTTAAAACCTCCTTGATTTGGTTGATCTTTTTGATGTACCCGATTGTTTCACCACTATTTTTCCCTGTAACCTCCGGCAAGGTCTGCTCGATGGATCTCCACAGATTTTCGTTCAGAGATTGTTTGCCGGCAATTCGTTGAGCCTTGATGATGTTGCCCTTGCCGGCGTTGTAGGAACCAAACATGAAATTTATCCGGTCCTGGAATGGACGTCTGGCCTTCCATTCCTTCCAGAGCATTCTATTATAATAGATACCTGCCGCTATGTTCCAGCGAGGGCGTGTGATCCCGCCCTGAACATAAGGATTTTTTCTGGCGATATCCTTGAATGTTCGAGGCATAATCTGCATAATTCCCAAGGCTCCAACATGCGATTCTGCACTTGCCTTCAGTCTCGATTCGGCGATTGCCTGGGCCTTGAAATAACGCCAGTCAAAGCCGGGGCCGAAATATCGTTTGGAATACTTCGAAAAATACCTGTCATATTTTACGATTTTATTAAAATCTTCATAGGCATTGGCCTGCAGTGGTATGATGAGCAGGGCAAAAATGACAACCAGCTTTTTCATTGAGTCTCCAACCGGGCGGTGACTTGTATCAAATTCAGTATAAAAATAAGATCGCTGTATGTCAAAAGAAAAACCGGAATAAAAAATTGCCTGCAAAAACCGTCAACGACTTCTCGTAACCCCCCGCCTCTGACAATGGGTCGAAACAGGGCATTTGCTGCACATTGGCGAGGTGGGTCGGCAGATATTCCTCCCGAATGCCACCATGATAGTATTGTAATCTATCCAGTATATCGGGGGGAGTTTTTTTCTCAGGGCATACTCGGTTTCTTCGGGTGTACTTGTTTTTACATAACCCAGACGGTTTGAGATCCTGTGGACATGCGTATCCACGCATATTCCCTTTCCCCCGTATCCCAGTGTGACAACGAGATTGGCGGTTTTTCTCCCCACCCCTTTCAGGGTAAGCAACTCTTCAATGCTGTCGGGAACATGGGAATTGTATCTTGCGATCAGTTCACGGCAGACATGAAGTATCGTTTTTGTCTTGTTTCTGTAGAAGCCGGCGGGATAAATAGCATTTATGATTTGATCTTCAGATAGCTTCAGCATCTCCGAAGGGGTGCTGGCCAGCACGAAGAGTCTCCTGGTGGCTACCTCCGTAACCTCGTCCTTTGTCCTGAGACTGATAAGCGTGGAAATGAGTATCTTGAAAGGATCTGATTTTTTCTCTGCAAGATCTGAAACGATGGGAAGTTTGCCTGTTTTTAGGCTTTCTTTGAGGGCTTCAACCACTATTGTTATATCGGAGTCTTTCATGCACCACGATTATCACGGCTGGTATCGGGTATCCAGAGCAGTTCGATCTCTGATTACTTGATACCTTTGAAAAATACTCAATTTCATTCGAGTTCAAGGAAGGCGACCCCGATTCTATCGGGACTAACGACAGAAGTACATTGAGTATTTTGAGGATTGGAATTTGAGCCTGACGCCGAAAGCGGGCGAAAGGGGGTGTTTTTCAAAGGTATCTACTCGTACCCCTCTTCATCAGCCAGTATATCCAAATGCAGAGTTGCTATATCTTCCACATCCAGATTGGGTTTTTCCTCCGTTTTTCTGAAGTCAACAGTCTTTATATATTTATTGCAGATGTTGCACACATCGACCCGGTACTTCTCCTCACTCTCGATAGTGAAGTAGGCCAAGGTTTGTTGATCTTCATTTCTACAGAAGGGGCACCTGAGACGTCCGAATTGCCATTCAAATCCGCACTGGCCGCAGAAAAGGAATCTTTTTCCTCCCTCTTCTCTGATCTCTGATATCTTCGGTTCCCTGCCGCATATAGGACAGTATCCCTCAGACCACGATGATCCCGCAATAATATCTCTGTATTTTTCCGAAAGGACCTCCAGCGCCGGCCTCAGGCTCTCTTCAACAAGAAAACCCAACAGGTCAAAAATACTCCTACCCTCATCGTTCTCCCTAGCATCTTCATCCTGCTGAAACGTGAAGGAATCACGGACCATTTCCATATAGTTCAGTTCGCCGTCTTTCATTTTTTTTATTATCTCGCCGGTTTCCTCCAATGCCCTTTTATGGGCTATTTCCAGCAGGGCGGTAAAATATTCCTTTGGCCCTTCAAGATCAAACTTACCCCCGGGAAAATCAACGAGGGGCAATCCCCCGGCAAGTTTTTTCTCTATGAGCGACTCATCCAGGTTAAAGATATTTTCCTTTACCTTACGGCGATACTTCTCTCTCAGGATAAGCACCTCTTCGAGAATATCCAGCAGTTCTTCGTAATGAGGGTTCATATTTTTGTACCCGTCAATGGTTTTCAGGGTGTCTTTCAGTACTTCTGCCATGCTCCACCTCTTTTGGGGTTCTAAAACGAAAGACCCCTATATATCCTTTTTCTTATAAACTCAAGGAATTCTTCTTTAGCAAAAAGGGGGCTGTTCTCAATTGAACAGACCCCTTTACTTTCAGCAGACTTTTCAGACCATGTTTCTAATCTGAAACTTCCAGCTTTCCTGATTCTTCCATTTCTTTCAACCATTTAGGGCACTGTTTTTCCGCCCACGATCTTGTGACCCATCCGGTAAGGATAGCTGCCACAGAACCGGGAACACCAACTGTACCCAGATACAAATGGATAAAAAAGAATGGGAATATAACAAAGAATCCTAGGGCATGCAGGGGATACATCCACCTTACCAACTCCACCGGAAGAGCAAGAGGAAACCACATAATCAATCCGGTGACCGACATGACAACCCCGAAGAATGCCACTGCCCAGAAAAATGCCTTCTGACCGGGATTGTATCTCCCGGTCTCGGGAACCTTGTCGACATGCCACAGATAACCACCTGCCACCATAATCCACTCCAGATCCTCGGGAAACTTGAACACACCAGCCTCCTTCCACCATGCCAATATGGCGAAGAGGAGCGATGGGATGAACACAAGCCCGGAGAAGTTGTGGATCAGTTTCAGGTTCTTCAATCCTCCAACAGGAATCCCGAGAAAATTGAACGAATGGAACATCATTGCCAATCCCGTAATCATAAGAATCAGGCAGGAAATAGCCATGCACCAGTGTACTATCCTCTCAAACCCATCAGATACTTTTATCATTCCTTTTTTCATTTTATTCGCCTCCTCCTTTGCTTACCTGATCCCCATCGCCGCTTGTGTCCTTGGGGCCATGGGTAATGTAGTGTAAGAAGGATCCCGCAATGACGCCACCTGCCGCAAGCAGGCTGAGCGGTTTGAGCCAGTCTTTCCAGGCAATAACTGAGAGAGGTACCCTCGGTTTTTCGGGAAGCTTGTCATAGATGCCTGCTTTTTCCGGAAGGACATATACCATGTGAGTTCCGTCCACAAATTTGTCTCCATACACGGAGGTGTCGCCGCCAAGTTCTCCGGCTCTCTTATATGCCGCTTTAAGCATCTTATCCTTGTCTCCAAACTGAAGCGCGCCTGTGGGACAGGCCTTGACACATGCCGGTTCCATATCGTTATCTATCCTGGAATAACACATATCGCACTTGAGAATTTTGTCGGTCTCAGGATCATATTTGGGCACCTCAAACGGACACGCAAAGATGCATTCCTTGCATCCTATACACTTGCCGCTGTCAAGGGCAACCGTGCCGTATTTCGTATAATAAAGGGCACCACTCGGGCATACCTTCACACAGGCCGCATCGGTGCAGTGCATGCATGCATCATGCCTGAACAGCCAGGCAACTCCACCATTGCCATCGGATATCTCCTGGAACCTTATGATGTTCCAGGTGTTGGGCTGGAGATCAGGCGGATTCTGGTATGTTCCGGTGTTGAAGGTCTGTTTTGCCGGCAACTGGTTCCACTGTTTGCATGCCAGCTGGCATGCTCTACAACCGGTACATTTGGAAAGATCACACAGTTTGATTTTTTCAGACATGACTTACACCTCCTTCCTTTCGACATTTACCATGAAGGCCTTGCTCTCCGGTATCATGGTATTAGGATCTCCGATAAACGGAGTAATGATGTTGGCGGAATCACCAAAGGTAAAGACCTCCGGCTTCTTGTCACCATGCACATATTCTCTCATCTTTGTGGTGACCCAGCCGTAGTGCCATGGAATCCCGACCTCATGAACGGTATTGCCGTCTATGTTGAATGGTTTCCATCTGTTCGTTACAATCGCCACGGCATCGACCTGTCCCCTTATGGATTTCACGGTGACTATCTCGCCGTTTTTGATTTCCTTGTTTTTGGCAAGCTCAACGCCGATCTCCACAAACATGGAGGGCTGCATCTCCGCGAGCCATGGGCACCACCTTGTCATGAGACCGGTCTGCCAGTGCTCACTTACACGATAGGTTGAACAGATGATAGGGAATCTCGGATCGCAGGTTGCCCTAGCGTCTACGTCTGTTCCTGTTCCTTCTTTGTCCCATCTTTTGATCGTGGGATTTATCAACTGTGGTGACATAATGTTCTTTTCAATCGGACATTCCAACGGTTCATAGTGCTCCGGGAATGGCCCATCCGCCCGGCCCGGTCCGAAAATTCCACCTACACCATCGGGCCTCATAATAAAGGGTGGTCTGCCGGAACCGGGCGCCGCAACGCCGTCCGGGACATCGCCAACCCACTTGGAACCGTTCCAGAAGATAACGGGATGTCTCTCGTCCCACGGCTTCCCCGTATCAGGATCAACGGAAGCTCCGTTGTATATGATCCTGCGGTTTACAGGCCAGCACCACGCCCATTCGGAATACAGGCCAATGCCGGAAGAATCCTTTCCTCCGCGCCTCGCGGCCATATTGCCTTTTTCCGTATAGGAATTGCAATACAGCCAGTTTCCGGAAGAGGTTGAGCCATCATCCTGCAGATAAGCGAAACTGGGAACGAGGGTGCCTTTTTTAAATAGTTTGCCTTTGACCGTGGTATCTTTCAGGAAATAACCGTTTATCTCCCTGGCGATATAATGTGCATCCAGATGCCGGATCTTGCCATTCGGGCCCTTAGGACCATAATCCCAGGTCATTTCGGTGATGGCCTCTTTTAAAGGTCCATTTTCCTCTTCATACAGTTCTTTGATCCTGTAGTAGAGTTCCGTAATGATCTCACCATCGGGCATTGCAACACCGGGTGAATCAACCGCCTTATATCTCCACTGCATCCAGCGACCGCTGTTCGTGATACTTCCCTCTTTCTCAAGCGAAGCCGAACAGGGAAGCATGAAGACCTCCGTCTTTATCTTCTTCGGGTCCATGTCGGGTCCCCTCCAGAAGGATCCTGTCTCACTGTCGAAGATATTGACATTGACCATCCAGTCCAGTTTGGTCATAGCCTGCCGGGTCTTGTTGGCGCTGGCACCGCTACACGCTGGATTCTGCCCCCACGCGAAGAATCCGGTGAACTCTCCCTTGTACATTGCATCAAAGATGCTGAGCCAGGAGTAGTTCGCACCATCATCCAGCTTGGGCAGATATGAGTAGGCATCTTCCAGGGAAACACCCGTCCCGTAGTGAGCCCGGAGGAGACTTGCCGAATACTTCGGGTAATTTTTCCACCAGTTGAGGCTTTTCGGTTCATCCGTTTTGGGCGTATATTTGGTGTCATACGCGGCCAGTGTAGGTTGAGATGCCTTCGGAGTTTTCAGATATCCAGGCAGGATATGGAAAAGGAGACAATGATCGGTGGAGCCCTGCACGTTGGACTCGCCCCTGAGGGCATTGACGCCGCCGCCGGCCATGCCCATATTGCCCAGGAGAAGCTGGATAATAGCCATGGTCCTGATGTTCTGGACGCCTACCGTATGCTGGGTCCATCCCATGGCATACATGATCGTTCCCGCTTTTCCGACTTTGCCGGTCTTTGTATATTCCTTATAGACCTCAAGGAGTTTCTCTTTCGGAGTACCGGTAATCCTGGACACGATATCCAGATTATACCGCGAATAATGTTTCTTAAGGAGTTGATAAACACAGTTGGGATCTTTGAGGTTCTTGGCCTTTTTAATTACGCCGCTCGCATCCTTCTGAAAGGACCACGAGGATTTATCATACTTTGCGTCCACAAGGCCGGAAAAAACACCCTCGTTGTCTCCCGGAAGTTTGAACTCTGGATTTACCAAAAATGGAGCGTTCGTATAATGCTTTACATATTTTTCCTGGATAAGGTTGTTGTCCAGTATATATTTGATCATACCTCCCAGGAAGGCTATGTCGCTTCCCGATCTCAGGGAGGTATAGATGTCGGCCTTCGAGGAAGTCTGCGTAAATCTCGGATCCACGCTGATCAGCTTCGCGCCCCGTCCCATAGCTTCTGTTACATACTTGAATGAAATGGGGTGATTGGCTGCCGCGTTACTTCCCATAATTAAGATACAATCACTGTTTCTGATATCTATCCAGTGATTGGTCATCGCACCGCGTCCGAACGACTCTGCCAGAGCCGCAACAGTAGCGGAGTGTCAGATACGGGCCTGGTGTTCGATATATACCAGACCTAACCCCCTTAAAAGTTTTTGATAGATGAAACATTCTTCATTATCCATGGCAGCGCTGCCGACCGATGCTATGCCGTTGGTGCGGTTGACCACCTGTCCTTTGCTGTTTCTTGTTACAAAACTGTTGTCTCTGCTTTTCTTCACATTCCTGGCAATCTTGTCAATCATCCATTCCCAGGATTTTTCTTCCCACTTGTCGGAATAAGGAGCCCTGTAGAGAGGTTTGTTGAGACGATTCTTATTCTGTGAAAGCTGGTAAATGGAACCGCCCTTTGTGCAGAGCGAGCCCCTGTTTACAGGATGATCCGGGTCCCCCTCTGTATTTATGACTTTTCCGCCCCTGGTGGATACAATGATTCCGCATCCAACTGCACAGTAAGGGCAAATCGTTGTGGTCTCTTTAGCGTATTTGATCTTTAACGGCTGCGCGTGAGCTGCCACAGGCTTCAGATTGATGCCAATTCCACTCGCCATCAACGCGGTACCGGAGATCTTTAAGAAACCTCTTCTGCTAACATCCATAACAAGTACTCCTTCCTTAACGTTTTGATAAGAACATGATTACTTAATTGTCCCCTTTCCAAACACGGGAGGCATGACCGTTTCCAGTCATACCCATTGTCTACCCTTCATGGAATATGTTCTTTAGAAGAAGTAGATCGGAGAACTTGATATTAATCAATGACCAATATCAACATTAAAGATAGAATGTCAAGATTATTTTATAAATATATTTTGTAAGAAGTAAATCGGGGTTAATGCTCTTCCTTTTCGGCATATCCCGTAATCATAGAGATAAAGTCGGCAAAGACGGTATGACCCGTAGTTGCAAGGTAGATATGAGCGATAAAAAAGGCTGTAAATATGATAGCCATAATGTAGTGAAAAATGGCCACAACCTTTAAACCGCCAATAAAAGAAATAAAGGACGAAAAATAAGATGGATACAAATAGAGAATACCACTTATCAATAGAAGGGGCATCATGAAAAACATAAAATTAAAATAGGCTGCTTTCTGCAATGGATTAAATTTGTTGTCCTCAGATGGAGAATAGGGATGGGGCCTGTTCTTGAAAATATCATAAGCATAAAATTTTGCCTGCACAATCATGCCCGGATGTATATCTTCCTTTCTTAGGATATAGTGTGACACCCGTCTGGAGATCAGATTGTACAATAACCACAGGAAGAAATCACAGATCAGAAATATTCCTGCCCAGTTATGTAAAGATATGGCATTTGAAAAACTTCCAAAGAGATTAACACTGTCCGGCCAGTGTATCTGAGCGCCGGATAATATTAATAATATAACCAGGATGGCATGTATCCAGTGCCATACACGTTCGGTGATTGGATGCAAATAAATTTTCTCGGACATTTTCTTATTTTCTCCTTCTGCTGATGAATCTCAGGGTGCCGTGTATCGCACATCCCGCAAACGTTAAAATTATCAGCAGGATTCCGATAACATCGAGGGCCGGTATCCTGTTGCTTCCCACAACATAATCGCCTTTTTCGATAAGCTCCTTATTTGTAAAGCTCCAGTTTGTTAATGAATATTCAGGAGTTCTTTCGGCTGTTGTCAGAAGTACACTGTCTTTCGCATGACACTGCTGACAATCTCTTATGGGAGATTGTAATGAAGGATTGTGGCATGTCAGACAATCCACCTTTTTCAGGTGAAGTTCGGGCTGTTCTAACCAGGCATGCCTCACAGACGGAGCGGGTTTAAGAGGAACAAAGACATCCTTGTTTGCTTTGACTTCCCATGGCTCAGCGTCTTCCTTTGTCAGGAAAAGTTTATTATTCCCATGACACGCAAGGCAGGTTTCATTTTGCGGGGTCTTAAGCTGAATGTTATGCGGTGTGGCAAATTTCCACGTTGGCGCTTTGTCCATATTGGTCAAGGCATCCTTGACATAGAAATCAAACAGACCGGGGCTTATCGGTACATGGCGAACCGTCACATATTTTTCAGGTCTGTCTTCAGTAGTTTCTGGACGCAGACCTATTTTGAAATCCATTTTTGATGGAGTTGTTCCAAAATAAGGCGTGCCCGATTTGTCTTTGCCCACATGACAGCTGTAACAGTTTTTGTATGGCATGGAATGACAGACCTGGCAGCTTACCTTGCCCTGGTGAATAGCATGATCCGGATGCACAAGATCTTTACCCTGCTTGTCACCCTCCGTTTTTTCAGAGCCTGCCATCTTATGGCAGTCTTCACATCTTGCCCGGTTTGCAACTTCGTACCGGTCGAAAGGCTCCTTACTCATACCGCTCCCATGCATTTCATCACCGGTATGACATTCTTTACATGTCATACCATGCTCGATGTGGTGAACGTCAGCCGATATTCCCTCATTCTCTCCATGGAATTCTTTTCCAACCCTGCTCCCATGGCATGAAGTACAATTAGTCTCGACGGGGGGTGTTTTCTGGAAAAGGTGCCCCTCTATGAATCCACCTCCAACGGATTCAGGACGGCTGACATGACATTGACCGCAACTGCTGTGGCATGCCATACAATGTGTTCCCATAGCGCTGTCAATCTTGTCGCGTACACAAGTATCCGGATCTGCTCTGAGGTATATCTTGTTCTTGAAAGGAGCAAGGGTTACATGGAGATTAGTCTTATATTTCCCTGTTATTTCAGGATGACCACCCTCATCATCCATTGCATGGCACTCGCCACAGGTCTTTGAGGGATCGGGATAGGTGGGGTCCTTTACCATTCCTTCATGGGCTGTCTTATAATCGTTACTTTCGGGATTACCGCCATGGCATTTTTCGCAGGATACCTGCCCGTGCACATCTTCATCCTCATCCAGAAAGTCTGTGTCTATCAGCACCTTTTCGTATGGCTCCAACGGAGCCACAGCTCCGCCTCACCCTTCGCCTTTTGATTCAGCAGGCTTTTCCTCTTTGGGGTTTGATGCCTCGATGGCAGAGGTAATCTTAAAAAGCTTTTTCAAGTTAGTATGACATGACACACAACCGCTTTCTTCGGCACTGGCAAACGTTGCTGAATTAGATAAGACAAAGACAAAAACGGCAACGAGCATCACAAACAGTTTTGATATATTTTTCATACGTACTTTACTCCAGCTACCATCCATTTTTATGTATCCAATCATTTCAGAATGCGTGATTATATAACAAATTATGCTGATTAAAATCAATGTAAAATATCAAAAAAGATTAGTGAGGAGAAAATGTTTCCCCCGGCATCATATCAAAGGTAGCTGTGAAGACCTGAAAGAACGTAGTTAACCCCGAGATAAGTGAAAATAACGGCAATAAAACCCGCAATCGAAATCACAGACATCTTTAAACCGTCCCATCCCCTGGCAAGACGGGCATGAAGAAAGGTGCCGTAAATCAACCATGTAATCAGAGACCACGTTTCCTTCGGATCCCATCCCCAGTACCGTCCCCATGCTCTGTCAGCCCAGGCAGCCCCCGTGATGATACACAACGTCAATAAAACGAAACCTATTGATATCATTTTGTAGGTGACTTCGTCTAAAAAAGTGGCATCGGGCAGCAGGCCTGCAATGCCTGCTTTGGTCTTGATCTTTAACAGGTAAAGAATACTCGTTCCAAAAGCGATGGCAAAACAGGCATAGGCAAGAAAAGAGCTGATAACATGGCTTATCAGCCAGTTGCTTTGAAGTGCGGGGATAAGAGGTTGAATTGTGCAGTTTACATTTCCGGACAGGGAGGCATACGATAATATTAAGAAAGCTGAAAAGGCAGAAAGGATACCAACGAAGCTGTTCTGATATCGTCTTCTCATTATCAAATAAACGAAAATAATGGACCATGAAAAAAATACTAGGGACTCATAAAAATTTGAGAGAGGCGCGTGTCCTATACCCAACTGATACGAATGAATCCAGCGCATAATTATCGCTGACGTTTGGAGCATTAATCCGGCAACGGTAATTATCAAGGACCATTTATCCACAGATTTCTTATTAAAAATAATAGAAATAAGAAAAACAAAGGCAGCGAAGAAATAGATGAATGTCACTATACTGATAAGAAAGGTATCGTTCATTTTATTTTACTCTACTCTAGTGTAATTTCTCCGGTTAGCCTTTCCAGCCTTTCCTCAAAGGTTTTCCTGTTCTTACTAACGCTGGCGGCAATGGAAATTTCATATTTATCCTGTGAACCTGAAATCCTCAACCATATCCTTTTATGGGTGAAAAACAGACTCAATATGAAACCCGCCGTAATAAGACAGAACCCGATCCATACAAGAGGGACCCCCGGATCTTTGCTGACCTGAATACCCGTATAATAAAGTCTGCTGAAGTTCTCCAATGTAAAGATAAAGCCACTCTTTTGCTGTTGATTGATATTGTGCCCATTTTGAAATATCCAGAATATGTCGTGTTGTGCCTTTCCCGGTTCAAGCAAAACTCCCAGCACTGCGGGGCCCATCCCGTCGTGATCGGTTACAAATCTGGCTATTGCGAAAGAAGCGTTGCTGTCCGGCAGAGGAACCTTCTTCATTATCTCCGGTTTCAAGACGGTTTTCTCTCCCGTTTTGTTGTTCCTTACACCAATAAAAAAATCGCTTACTCCGGCAATGCCATATGTTGCTTGGCAAAACTTCAGTCCCTTATAAGTAAAGGGATGGTTCACTCTCATTACTCCGGTGGCAGCTTTTTTCTTATCATCGATTATCGTTAAATCAGTTTTATACTCTTTGGGCATACCCGATTCATAGAATTTGATGGTAAAATCATCACATCGAACGTCAAACCCGAGTTTCTCCGTTCCTTTCCCTCCAAACAGAGTGACTGTATCAGATTTCTCTCCTTCAACGATGTTCATCTGGCCGTTAAACCCCAGCATGGTTCCTGTCAATCCGCCAGCCAGTATCAGAAGAACGCTGATATGAACAAAGATCATTCCCAGCCTTGAATACTTCCCTTTTTCCGCGAAAAAATAGATGGTATCGTTTTTAACAGTTTTTACAGGGTTTCCAATGAGAGATTTTACGAGTATCCCCGCTTGCCGTTCAATATCTGACAGCTTTTTCTGACTCTGAAATGCTTTTCGAATCTGTGATGATCTAAAGACTGTGTCATCAACCTCTTTTTTCTCCGGGAAAATCAGTTTGATAATACGGGGGATTTGTCTGGATGTGCATATAGTTGTGTTGATTGACAATAATACCAGAAGAAGTAAAAACCACCATGAGTGGTACATATCAAAGATATCAAGGAATTTTAAAATGCCGAACACTCCGGGACTGTAAATCGCCTCATATCTTTCAAGGGGCAGACCCTGCTGGATTATCGTGCCCAAAACAGAGGTAACTGCCAGAAAAAGAAATAAAAAAATGGTTAGCTTTACAGAGGAAAATAATTTATGTAATTTCTTAATCATATAAGTAGCCCCAAAATCGAAAGACGCAATACCATAGATTTAAAAATGGAGTCAAGAATTAAGACAGCAGATCAGCGGTATCTATCCTTTATTTTTGTTAAATTGCTTAACAAAAATATCAAAGTTTATAAATGTTTACATTGAAATGGAGTGTATTTGCCAGTGTGCAATTGTAAAAAATATCATATCACGAAATATGATTTGCTTTTTTTAAGAAATGTGTTAGAAAGGCGCCGTCGAGATAATATAATAAATTTTTGGAGGTAGAATCGTTATGCGTAAACAGGTGTTTGTTAAAAAGAGTTTGATTGTTTCCTTTGTTTTTCTTTTCATCCTTTCATTATCCGCTTCCTGTCTGGCAGATATGACCGACAAGGATTTTGTAAAAGAAGCTAAGAAAACGATAAAGGAGATATCAGTCGTTGATGCCAAGGCAGAGATGGATTCAGGGAAGGCAGTGATTGTTGTTGACTGCAGAACAGCCAAGGAGTTCAAGAAAGGCCATCTTCCAAAGGCAGTAAATATTCCACGTGGTCTCTTGGAATTCAAAGTGGCAAAGAAGCTTCCTAATAAAGCCAGCTATATAATCTGCTATTGCAAGTCAGGTGGTCGTTCATGTCTCGCTACCTGTACATTGGGACAGATGGGATACACAAATGTTGTCAGTATGGATGGTGGCTGGAAGGCATGGCTAAAGGCAGACTATCCTATAGAATAATAGAATAAGAAATAATACCGGGTATTAAAAGGGAATAGCTCTTCTTTGGGGGGGTTATTCCTTTTTTTATTTTTAGTGATTGCGGATGACCTGACACTACAATATAATACCGTCAGGTTTTTGCCCGGCACAGATTGGCGGCAAGGTATGAAAACCTTGATTTTACCAATACGGTCGCTATCAAAAGGACAGCAGAATGATAAAGATGGGTGACATATCCCGGCACATTCATGAACACCTGTGCAGTAGTAGCAAGAAACTTCATGTGAAAGAGGTAAGAATAGGTTTGGGTTATATCGGTGTGCTGCTGGAGGGGGGCAGACCGGGGCTGTCCGCCTTGCTGAGGCATGAGTTGTCCCCCGGTTGTGGAACTTTCAGCAAAGCAGGAACACTGGTAGGATCTGATGCTTCAGAACTTTTAGACCTTCTCGTCAATGGCAGCAACCCACTGGAAAAGGCGCTGGGTCTGGCTACGGCAAACGCGATGATCGGCCCTGATATTGTCGAAGAACCGGAAAAGGATTCCATAGCTCTGATGAACCTGTCCCCTGCGGACAGGGTGGCCATGATCGGATATTTTGGCCCTCTTGTGGAAAGAATAAGAAAAACGGGGGCAAATCTTCACATAATAGAAAAAGATCCGAATCGTATGGAAATCCCGGACCGGAAAGAGATAGATAGTATCCTCGAAAAATGCAGCGTAGCAATTATTACCGCCACCTCAATCCTGAATAACACCATCGAGGAAATTCTCAACGGGCTCGGTAATCCAAGACACGTAACAATAATGGGACCCTCCACGCCCATGTTCGGCGAGGCATTCGCCCAAACACCGGTAACACATCTCGGTGGCTCCGCGATACTGAACCCCCGCAAGGTCATGCAAATTATATCGGAGGGTGGCGGCACGCCTGATATGCGCCCCTTCCTTCGATTTATAGACAGGAAAATCAAACGCATAAAATGTCCGGAGGAAAGATGATTCCTGTAGTGTCTTTTGTGGGTAAATCAGGTTCCGGTAAGACCACACTGATTGAAAAAGTAATACCGGAACTGACACAGAGAGGCTGGCGCGTGGCAACAATCAAGCACAGTCACCGTGGATTTGACATCGACCGGGAGGGGAAAGACAGCTGGCGGCACAGAAAGGCGGGTGCGCGGATGACTGTCATGTCATCCCCCGAACAAGTTGCCGTCATTGAAAATCCTGAGAGAGACTTTGGGATCGGAGAGCTGAGAGACAGATACATCCATGATGTGGATGTTATCCTTACAGAGGGATTCAAAGGAAACGTGTACCCGAAAATCGAGCTCTTCCGCGCCTCCCTTAATCGTGATATGCTCTGTTCCGAAAAGGATAATCTGATTGCCGTTGCCAGCGATAAACGGATGAAGGTTAATGTTCCCTGTCTGAACATTGACAACGCAGAAGGAATCGCGCAACTGATAATAGACCTGTTTCTGAACAAGTCATATAAGGAACGCTGATGAATGACTGAATTCGATTATCTCAAGATCGCAAAATGGGTACTCATAGTGTTGCTGGCGGGTTTCATAGGGCAGTTCGGCAAAAGCCTGTCCAAGCACCTCATGGGAAAAGTCAGGCTGAAGAAAAGGAGTCTGGCTGGCAGGACTGAAGAATCAATGCATATTACGGGCAGGGATCATATCGAAGATAAGCCCGGAGTGAAAGAACCACAGCCGGGCGCCGGACAGGTCATATTCCCGGAAGAAGAGGCCAACCAGAAGAAGAAGCTGGCAAAGGCGCTGGCAAAACAGAAGAAGAAGGAGGCAAAGGCACTGGAAAAGCAGGGCAGCCTGTAACTCTCCGCAAAATTTACCCATATACAGAACCATCAATCTTGGTACAGTCGTAAAAAGTCAAAAATGAACTTTTTACAAAGCTGTCAATCTTTAAAAACAAAGGATATCCTTATCCATGAGCGACATCAAAGATCGGGACATCATACTCGATTCAATAACCGACGGCGTCTTCACGGTGGATCACGAATGGCGTATCACCTCGTTTAACAGGGCGGCCGAAGATATAACGGGCGTGCCGCGTGAAGATGCCATAGGTCAGTTGTGCAAAGATGTCCTGAAGGCCGATATATGCGAAGGGGATTGTGTCCTCAGGCAGACGGTAGCAACAGGCAAACCCATAAAAGACAAGGTTGTTAATATAATAAACGCCGGAGGGGAACAGGCCCCCATCAGCATATCCACCGCCCCGTTGAGAGGCGCGGATGGGAAGACCATCGGCGCTGTGGAGACATTCAGAGATATCAGCCTCGTCGAAAAACTGCGCAAGAAAATTGAACAGAAATATACCTTCGAAGATATAATATCAAAAAATCACAGGATGTATGAACTGTTCAATATACTTCCGGATGTGGCGGATAGCCTGAGCACTGTTCTGATTGAAGGGGAAAGCGGAACGGGGAAAGAACTCTTCGCGAGAGCGATACATAACCTGAGCCCTAGAAAAAACAAACAACTTATCATAGTAAACTGCGGCGCCATGCCTGACACGTTACTGGAATCAGAGCTCTTCGGCTACAAGGCCGGAGCGTTTACAGACGCAAGGAAAGATAAACCCGGACGGTTCAGGCTTGCCGAGGGGAGCACCATATTCCTGGATGAGATAGGGGATATCTCGCCGGCCCTGCAGGTAAGACTGCTGCGCGTGCTGCAGGAAAAGACTTATGAACCACTTGGCGCGGTGAAGAGCGAACAGGCGAATGTTCGTATAATAACCGCTACGAACAGGGATCTCTTCAAGATGGTAAAACAGGGGAAATTCAGAGAAGACCTTTACTATCGAATCAACGTGATCAAGCTGAAACTGCCTCCCCTGCGCGAGAGAAAAGAGGATATTCCCCTGCTTGCCGACCATTTTATCAAGGCCTTCTGTTCTGTTCAGAACAAGGCTATTGACGGAATTACCGATGAGGCCCTCGCCTGTCTGATGTCATACGATTACCCCGGTAACATAAGGGAGCTGGAAAATATTATCGAGCGCTCTTTCATAATGTGCAAGTCAAAGATGATTATGCCTTCCCATCTTCCCGAACCGGTCTGCGGACCCGGCGTCCTCAGTCATCCGGAGGGCATGGAGATGACAAGCCTCAAGGATATGGAGGCTGTCTTTCTGACAAACGCGCTGAGGAGAAACAACTGGAATCGCCTGAAGACAGCGAGAGAACTCGGCATCCACAAAAGCACCCTTTTTCGAAAGATAAAATCCCTGGGACTGGAACTGCCTGATAAGACTTCAATTCATTTACAGAATCCAGTATAAATATTCACCGTGAACGGTTACTTTTACTTATTGCACAGATAAGCGTCAGGCTCACGAGGTTTTCTCGATCATTATTCCAAGTATCGTATCATCTACTTTTGCCATACCAAGTTTGCTTATTTTGCTTAAATAGTAGATTGTTTCCTCCGCTGTTTTTCCGGCAAAACCTTCCATCGATGTAATGCCATAATCATTCATAGCCATATAAGCGGAACGAATTGCCGAGTCTGTAGAGGTCGCTATTTTCAAAGCACATCCCTCCTTCGCGCCATCGCAAAGCATGCCACCCAGATCACTGATTAAATTATTTACAGCTAAAGTAATCTTTCCCATATCTTTCCCATATTGCTGATAAACAATGGAAACGGCGGCACCTGTTCCTGCCGCGATCGCGCATCCGCAAAGCGGGGACAAATCACCGGTAAAACATTTTATGTAACTGTTTACTAAAAAGGATAAAGCAATGCTCTCAATTATCTTTGCTTCTTCAATATTGAAATATCTGCCGACATTGTAAGGAATCAGGATAGCAACAATTCCCTGGTTTCCACTTCCTCCGCTGGACATTACAGACAGGTCCAGACCGGCCATTCTGGCATCTGCCGCTGAAGTGGTAAGCACCTTGGTGGAGGAGAAAACATCATTTAAAAGGTATCCCTTCTTCACTGAATCGGAGATATAATAACCGGCCTTTTGCAGCTTCTGTCCTGCTTCGGAGACTTCCAGATTCATATCAATGCCACGTTTGATATGGTCATAATCTTCATCATCAATGTTCTGAACCAGATCAATGAACTCAGATATCTTCATATTCTTCAAAATCTGTTTATACTCTTGATCGGCAGGACTGTTTTCCTTGGACTCTTTCTCAAAAAGCGTTTGATCGTTTTTTTCCAAACGAACCAGATTCATATGGGAACCTTCTATCACTGCCCTGACCGAGTCATTTTTGGTTTTAATAAAAACTTCAATATATAGTCCTGTCTTTGACTTATCATAACTAATCTTCGCTTTTCCTGTATGAATCAATTCTTTGGCCCGATCTATTATTTCCTCGCTGACGGATTTCAGGATTTCCATCTTCAATTCAGGATTTCTGATCAGGGCTCCTAAAACACCGGCAATTAAATTACCCTTTTTCCCTCCTGTATTCGGGATGGTGACAGCAAAACCGTTCTTATAAACCCCGGGATCAACCTTTATTTTTATCTCTTCAATCTCACCTCCGACTTCTTGAGCAGCAATGCCGGCGGCGTACGCAACTGCAATAGGTTCGGTGCAACCTAACGCAGGGAAGACCTCGTGTTTTAAAACTGCCTTAAGAATATTCATCTTGTTCTTCCTTCGATTTTAAGAACATACCCCACCGATTCGCAGTGATAATTTCTTGAAAAAGCGCAGCCTCTTTTATCGATTCCTTTATACTCTTCAGCGGTAGTATCCGCTGCCGACAACCCATCCAAATGGTTTGAACAGGAGCACGTAGGATCTTTTGGATTGAGCTGTGGACTGTTCCCTCTTCGGGAACCAGTACTCGACATACCCGCCGCCGGCTTTCCCCTTTGCCAGAAATTCCTTTATGTAGAACGTGCCGTTACGATCCTTGTCCTCAATCCGGCTCTTTCCCTCCACATCTTTCTTACCGTACAGAACAACATTAACGCCCTTTGTGGTATCTGCCCAGAAATATCCTTCGGTTCCATACCTGAGCTCCCGCAGAAGGTCGGCGCCAAGCTTCTTTGCCTGTTCAAGGGTCATCTCGCCCTGCTGTTGTTTTGCAGAGATTGCCTGGAGCATGCTAACCGCTGTTTCGACCTCGTTTTTGATCAGCAGATCCTTAGCTGTTGGTTTTTCCAGTTTTTCCGACTGGGTGCAGGCCAACAGACCCAAAACAGCCATACTCAAAAGAACCACAAACATCATTATCAATAACCTTTTCATACTTTTTTCTCCTCTACAGTTAAGTTGTTAATGTCTGACATCATGGTTGCTTGCTCAAAAAACACGCATAACGCATAAACCATTATACTATCATACAGGCTATTATTTCTCTTCACTTATTTTTTTGAAACTCGGTCCTTTTCGGATGCCAGCCTCTTTCGCGAGAGAGTAGGTCAGGCGTTTATCGTACAGAAATCTGGCGATCTCTCATATAGGTGCAGTCATGAATTCCTGTCCAGCAGCGACCAGTGGCGGGCTAAT
>Ga0255405_1010_pt1 | contig 19079 bp, 18 predicted proteins | sample ANMaggSSYBR01C11_FD_182127 | JGI IMG/M metagenome (GOLD analysis project Ga0255405, IMG submission 182127) | Sediment cell enrichment communities from methane seep in Santa Monica Basin, California, United Staets - ANME aggregate JGI... | ecosystem: Environmental > Aquatic > Marine > Cold seeps >... | reverse complement strand
GAGAAATGGCTGGCCGGGTTGGAGATCATGGGGAAGGTATGATAGAGGCGGGAAAGAATATGATAGAGAAGGGAAAAGACCTGGCCGATAAAGTCGGAGAATCGGTTAAAAAGAAGGAAAACGTTACAAAGGATTAATTATAGGGATCATCTCCCGATTACCAGAAGAAATCAAGGGGTCGAGTGAAAGGAAGAAAGACGACCCTGGAATCCTTGAACCCTCTTCTCCAGCTAGATTGGAGAAGAACCTTTTATAGGAGGTTGATTTCCATTGCTCTCGCGGGGCAGGCCTTAACGCACAATTCACAACCGTTACACTTTTCAGGATCGAACATAACTTTCATGGTCTCCTTGTCAATATACAAGGCGTCGGTTGAGCAGAAGGCCAGACAGGCGCCACAGTGCACGCATTTGTCGATATTCTGGGTAACGCTTTTGGAAAGAGGTTCAACATTCAGGCCCAGATCCTTGAGGTAGCGGATGGCCCGGTCAAAGTTTTTCTTTTTGCCGGTAAGATCAAGGACCACCAGCCCTTCTCTTCGCGGTGACACCCGTGCCCTCATTATGTTGAAGGCAAGATCAAAATCCTTTACAAGGCTGTACACCACGGGTTTATCAACAATATCCGCCTCATAGCGAATGACTATCTTCTTTGAATACATGCCAGGCCTCCAGACGTCCGATTATCCTAATTTCATAGAAGAGTCAAGATCCTAATCGCCAAGCAGGTTGTCCCAGTCAAAGGCTGTAAAAGTTTCACTGAGTGGATGATCATCGTCCACGATGTGGTGACTCAGGTCCTGAAAAACCTTTGAGGCGATCCCGTATACCGGTTTCAGGGGTACAACATCATCCCGGCTGCCGTGATAAAGTGTAACAGGCATCTTGATTTTCCGGTTCAGATAGGGTTCGAATTCTTCCAGATTGAGCGCCGGAGCCAACAGAATGAGCCTCTTGATTTCATGCTCATTGTCACAGGCGTACATGGCTGCCATCAGTCCTCCATAGCTGGAACCGACCAGCACAATATCCCTTTTGTTTGAAAGTATTCTGCGGAGTTTGGTCATCCTGTCCTCCAGGCTTCCGGGATAATCCTCTATAATCATATCAGGATACCCTTCTCTGAAGTAATTTCCCTTGGTTCCCTGGCTGCTGCTTTCAAGACCATGTATAAAGACCCTGATTGTACCCATATTATTATTACCTCCCTTCGTCTTTCCGCTATCCGGGATTCATACTATTCAAAAGAAATTTTTGCAAGGGTCAGTCATGACAGAATCTGTCGCGCGTGAGTGAACCAGCCGGCAGATGTTCAGCAAAGATATTGCTTTGATGCTGTTTACTGTGCTACAAAGCGTCCGAATAGAAAAGGGGTGATTACAATGGTTGCGGTAACTCCGTTTAAGGCAGTGAGGCCGGCAAAAAAATATGTGAAGGATGTCGCATCTTATCCCTATGATGTAATTGATTCACGAGAGGCAAGGATACTGACCCGTGAGAACACAAAAAGTTTTCTGCGTATTGTGAAATCGGAGGTGGATTTCCAGGATAGTGATGTCGGTTTTGAGAGAGTATATGAAAAAGCAAGGGAAAACCTGTACGATTTTCTGCAGAGGGACATCCTGTTTCAGGATAAGAAGGAGTGCTTTTATATCTACAGACAGAAGATGGATGATTATGCCCAGTGCGGAATAGTCGCCTGTGTCAGTGTGGCTGATTACGAGTCAGGGCTTATCAAGAAGCATGAGTTGACGAGGAAAGACAAAGAGCTCGACAGGACAAGACACATAAGCAGGGTAAACGCACAGACGGGGCCTGTATTTCTGACGCACAAGGCTTCGAAAGCTATCGATATGACGGTTAAAGATATCGTTAAGGGTAATCCTGAATATGACTTTACAGCCGATGATGAAACAGTCCATAGCGTTTGGGTCGTGGACGATGAAAATCTTATTGAAAGGATAAAACAGGAATTCAGGGAATTGGATTCGCTTTATATAGCCGACGGTCATCACAGGGCGGCCTCGGCCGCCGCAGTTGCTAAAATGCGCCGTGAAGAGAACCGAGATCACAACGGGATAGAAGAGTATAATCGTATAATGGTTATGATATGCCCTCATGATCAGCTTAACGTTATGGATTACAACAGGGTGGTCAGAGACCTGGGTGGGCTTGATGAGGGGCAATTCATAAGAAAGGTGCAGGAGCGCTTTATCCTGTCGGATGATTTCAAGGAAAGATTGCCACAGAGACAGGGCCAATTCGGAATGTATATGAATGGTGTGTGGCGCAGGCTGCAGGCAGTGGAAGAGGATATGGATGGGAATGACCCCGTCGGGATGCTGGATGTATCCATACTGCAGGACAAGCTGTTAAGACCGTTGCTGGGCATTGATGATCCAAGGACTGATGACAGGATACTCTTCGTGGGGGGTATAAGGGGAATGGATGAACTGGAACGGCTTGTGGATTCGGGGGAATATGCGGTGGCCTTTTCCATGTATCCCACGACTATGGATCAGCTTATGGAGATCGCGGACATGGGCAAAATCATGCCGCCGAAATCCACATGGTTTGAGCCAAAACCTCGCAGTGGAATATTTGTTCACCTGCTGGATTAACCGGTATGTGAACGTAGTGTGTGATCTGAACTCTGAAACGGAAGGAATACTGAGAACAAGTGATGGTTCGGGATCATAGGTACCTGGTAATTCTGGTTGTGGCGTTAGTCTTATTCGCGGCTGTGCCGTTCCTGTACGCGGATATCTATATGTATGTCGATAAAGACGGCACTACCTGTTTTACAAATCTTGTGCCGTCGACACCCCGATATCATGTAATTATAAAGGAAAGAAAAAAAAATTTCAGGTCACGTTCGACAAGCAGGTATGACAAACATATCAAGGAGGCGTCCGGGATACATGGTGTCTCCTTTCCGCTCTTGAAGGCTATAATGAAGGCGGAATCAGATTTTAACCCGAAAGCTGTGTCGAAAAAGGGGGCGAAGGGGCTTATGCAGATAATGCCCTCTAATTTCAAAGCTCTCGGAATAAAAGATCCCTTTAATCCCAGAGAAAATGTTATGGGAGGGGCCCTCTATCTCAGACAGATGTTGGACCGTTTCAACGGCAGGATTCATCTGGCGCTTGCGGCTTATAATGCCGGCCCTGACAGGGTTGTCCGCTCCGGGGGAATTCCTCCAATAAGGGAGACAGAGGATTACGTCAAGAGGGTTATGGAGTATTACAGGATGTTCCGGAAAGGATAGGTGCCAATACTCCTTTATAGTTTTCTGCCTTTCACTTGACTCCTTGAACCCTCTATAATTACACCAGTCTGCGCAGCTCTATTTTTATCCAGACCAATATTATAGAGAATGATATGATATTCGAGATGGGTTGTACCATCCACACACCGTCCAACCCGAAGTAGAGAGGCATTATGTAAATCAGAGGCACTATAAACAGAAACTGGCGGCCGACCATCAATACCATTGAAGTCAATCCTTTTCCCATGCCAAGCAGGATATTGATCCATACAATCATTGGTCCCACGAGTATCTGTGTGGAGACATACATTCTCAATGCTGGAACGGCAATGACAAGAAGTTCAGGATCACGCGTAAAGGCTGCCAGCAATGGACGGGTAAATATTTCAATAAGGAGAAAACTTATTCCTCCTATAAGCGCTGAAAAATTCGCGGTCACACGTGCTATTTCCCTGATGCGGGTGTAATTGCGTGCTCCGTAATTAAATCCTGTCATAGGCATTACCCCATGCCCTATTCCAAAGAGTATCATCATAAGCAGTCCGTTTATCCGAAAGCCAAGGCCCAGAGTAGCAATCGCCAGATGGCCGAAGCTTCCAAGCTTGTGGTTGTAAATTACAAGCACCGCGCACATCGCGATATTGGTGATAAAAGATGGAAGACCTACCTTGTAGATGGGTATTATGATTGACCATCTCGGGATGATATCTCTGAACTTTACGTGGTACCCGGAGCGACGTGAGAAAAGAAAGTACAGGGACAGAAAGAAGGTCGAGAACTGGGCCGTCACGGTTGCGACAGCTGCTCCCCTGATTCCCATTTCGGGAAAGGGCCCCCATCCGAAAATCAGAAAAGGGTCGAGGATTGCATTCAATACTGCCGATGTTATGATGACAAACATGGGTACAATCGGATTGCCCTCCGCCCGGAAGAGATAGTCCGACATCATCATGAAAAACAGAAAGGGTGCGCCGAATACAACAATCTCCAGATACTTTTTGGAGAGAGGAAGGATATTTTCCGTGGCGCCGAAGAATATCAACACCGGTTCACAGAAGATGGTGCCTGAAATGATGATTATTATTCCGAAGAATGCGGAGAGAAAAATGATCTGTCCCGCTGTTTCGTTAGCCCTTGAATTTTTTCCCGCTCCGAACATGCGAGAGGCAAAAGAACCCGCGCCCACACCAGTTCCCATTCCTATGCTTCCAAACAATATCTGGATAGGAAGACAGATGGTAAGGGCCGCGATGGCCACCGGGCTGATTTTAGCTATCCAGAACGTGTCCACCACATTATATATTGCCATCGCAAACATTGCGACCACCGACGGCAGGCTCATTTTAAGGAGCAGGGATACAATGGGATCTTTCCCCAGATCGAGCATCTTTTTTTCTTTATTTGTTTTCATATAACGGTGTAGGTTATACGGCATTCCTCTCTTAATCTAAAATACGAGCTGGTCATACACCAAAAAAGGGGATTCGTAAACAGATGAAAAGGAAAGAGTGTAACCTTATAGTCATATTAGGGCCCACTGCGTCCGGTAAGACAGGGATGGCCGCCAGACTCGCGAGGGATCTCGGCTCGGAGGTGATCTCCGCCGATTCGCGTCAGGTTTACAGGGGGATGGATTTGGGAACGGGCAAGGATACATCGGAATTTCTGGAGGGTGGCGATGCGGTTCCCTGCCACCTGATAGATATTGTTGATACAGACTATGAGTTCAATCTCTTTGAGTATCAGAAGATGTTCTACCGCTGTTTTTCAGATATCTCCGGCCGTGGAATTATTCCTATTATGACAGGCGGAACAGGGCTCTATATAGAAGCGGTGATTAAGGGCTACCGCATGCTCGAGGTTCCGGAAAATTCTTCTCTGCGTGAAGAACTTCAAAGAATGAATCTGGATGCGATGAGGGATCGTCTCTTTAAAAACAATCCCGCTCTGCACAATACGACGGATACACAGGACAGAGATCGCCTCACTCGTGCCATTGAGATCGTTGAGTACACAAAAAGCCATGAATCTGCCGAAGAGACACAACAACCGGCAATAAGACCCTTTATCATCGGTATCCGCTTGGAAAGAAGTGTGCTTCGCGACAGGATTACAAGGCGCCTGAAAGAACGTATCGATATGGGGATGATCGAAGAAGTTAAAAACCTCAATAATCAGGGAGTGAGCTGGGAGAGGCTGGACTCTTTCGGGTTGGAGTACCGTTATGTGAGCCGTTATCTTCAGGGAAAGATGGTTTTTGCGGAGATGTTCAGACAGTTGAACACTCGAATACACCAATTCTCTAAGAGGCAGATGACATGGTTCAGGCGTATGGAGAGGCGGGGAATTATCATTCACTGGATAGATAATGCTGATTATGATTCGATCAAACGGCTGGTTGAGGAACATGTTACCGGAAAACATTGAGAAATATCTGGCGAATTACTCCGTCGGAGACAGGTGGAACATCATTTCGGAATCTTTTGATGGAATTGATAATGTTGTGGTGATTCCCGCTCTTGCCGAATCTGACCATATTTTCAAGACCCTTGCCAGTCTTTCAATGAACCCCGGCGCAGAGCTTTCACGCACGCTGGTTGTCTGCGTAATAAATAACGGGGATGCGGACAATGTGCCGGCGGATGAGTTTGCCGACAATCAGTACACGCTGAAGGTGCTGGATAACAGGGAACAGCCGCCGGTATTATTCAACAATGCCAGGCAAAGTGGCCTTCGAATCGCGTATGTCGACGCCTCTTCACCGGGACTGGGAATGCCGGATAAAATCGCGGGTGTGGGCCTTGCGAGAAAAATCGGTATGGATCTCGCGCTGGAAATATTCAACTACGAAAAAGATTGTCCAAAACTCCTTTTCTCTCTTGATGCCGACACGCTGGTGGAACATAATTACCTCTCTGCCGTGCGGGATTCATTTGAAAAGGAAAGGGTCATGACATCTGTAATTGCCTTTGCGCATCAGGATACGGACTCTGCTGATGGACAGGCCGCTATCAGCTGTTACGAGATATTCCTCCGCTATTATGTTCTCGGTTTGCGCTGGGCCGGATCACCCTGCGCCTTTCATTCCGTAGGCTCCACCATGGTATGTACCGCCGGGGGATACGTGACTGTAAGGGGCATGAATAGAAGGAAAGCAGGGGAGGACTTCTATTTTCTTGACAAGCTAGTGAAAATTGGCAGGATGGGAAGAATAAACAGCACCACAGTCCACCCCTCTTCGAGACCGTCCCACCGTGTCCCATTCGGTACGGGTAAGAGGATCATCAGTTTTACCGAAGGGAAGGGAAATTATTACAACCTGTACAATCCCCTATCCTTTGCGGTGCTGAAAGAATGGCTGGAATACATGTCATCTTGCCGCGACATGGATTCGGATACGATACTGGCATATGCCGAAAGCATACACCCATCTCTTGCCACGTTTCTGCGCGTGAATCATTTCGGAGAAAAGTGGCACAGGCTCGTAGAGAACAGCGGTGATAACGCCCATCTCTGCAGCCATTTTCTCCGGTGGTTCGACGGATTGAAGACCTTCAAACTGATTCGCCACCTGACGAGCAATGGCCTCCCTCCGGTGGATATGTTTGCCGCCCTGAGACAGCTGATGGAAATGACGGGAAAGAAGCTTCCAGTTGAAGTTAAACGAAGCTCCATCCCCCCGCTCCGGGACAGAATGGAGATACTTGATTACCTCAGAGGGCTTGACCGGTGAGAATCCTGGAACATCAGGCGAATTGGAAAGGCCGAAGCTGTAAACACAGATTATAAGAGGTTGACATCAACCATATAATTCTCCACGTGGATATGGATGCATTCTACGCATCTGTAGAAGAACTGGATAATCCTCATCTGAAGGACATGTGTGTAGTGGTAGGGGGACAATCTAAACGTAGTGTTGTGTCTGCCGCGAATTATGCGGCAAGAAAGTTTGGAGTCCATGCTGCCATGCCCGTATTTCAGGCACGAAAAAGATGCCCCGAGGCCATTTTTCTTCCACCCAGGATGTACCGATACAAAGAACTGTCAGCGAAAATCATGTTCATCCTTCGCGAATTTTCTCCACTTGTCGAACCGGTTTCGATTGATGAGGCCTATGTTGATATTACCGGTTGTGAAAAACTTTTTGGAGGGGTGAGGGAAATTGCCCTCAGCATCAAGGAAAGGATAAAAGAAAGGCTGAATCTGATCTGCTCACTGGGCGTCGCGCCGAATAAGTTTTTGGCAAAGATCGCATCGGATATGGACAAGCCCGATGGATTGATAATTATTATGCAGGAAGATGTTGATAAATTTATAGAATCGCTTCCGATCCATAAAGTGCCCGGTGTCGGAAAAAATACCAATGATAAACTCAAGCTGATGGGAGTCAAAACCCTTGGTGATGTGAAGAAATACCCCGAAGAAGTGCTTGTAAGAAGATTTGGTACATTCGGCCGCAGACTTGCGAAACTTGCCGACGGCATTGACAGATCGGTCGTAACACCTGTCTCGGAGACAAAATCAATCAGTGCCGAAGAGACGCTTCCTGAGGATACTGAAGATAAAGATGTGCTCGGAAAATATATTCTGAAACAGTCCGAGAAAATAGGGAGAGAATTGAGAAAATTGGGAATAAGGGCGAGGACGATAAGCGTTAAGATAAAACACTCGAATTTCAAACAGGTCACCCGAAGCGTTACAATTAGAGAGCCGACACAATCTTCTGAAGTTATTATCAGGGGAGCTTCTCAATTGCTTGAAAATTACAGGATGCCAGGCAAGACAAGACTGATCGGTGTTGGAGTATCCAACCTTGTATCCGGCGTGGAACAGGTACAGACGGATATCTTTGAGCAGGATAGTACAAAAAACTCTAACTGGCAAAGACTGGATAAGGCAATCGACACAATAACGGACAAATTTGGCACAGAGATTATCAAACGTGCGAGCCTGAAAGGCCGGAAATGAGTGTTATAAGTTTTTAGATGAGGAATTTTCGGCAGGTAATTTTAAAAAAGCACTCTGCGGTTTATATAACCACAGAGTGCCATTCTCTCGATATCAATGTTTATAGTGCCCTTACATTAGCAGCTGCGGGGCCTTTCTGACCCTGCTCAACATCGAACGTCACGCGCTGACCCTCTTGCAAAGACTTAAAGCCTTCGGCCTGAATTGCGCTGTGATGGACGAAAACGTCTTTGCCGCCATCCATTTCGATGAACCCAAAGCCTTTTCCGTCATTAAACCATTTAACGGTACCTTCTGACATAATTGCATCCTCCTTCCTTAGTTTTTTCAAAGTCGGATTACCATCATGACAGAAACAAAAAGGCCACCACTATCTTCAAGGACATGGCGGCCAGTTTTCGCACTTCAAAATGTCTCTATCCAACTTGCCTAGCCGATATATAGGGGTTTTTGCCAAAAGTCAAGGATTAAAATTTATAATGTCAGATAAAAATCAAAAGTGCACTGTTTTTGTACGATTTAACATTTCGAAGAGAGGATTCTTGACAAAAACGCCATTTCAAGTTACGGTTCGACCCAGAAAATTTTTTGTGTGTTACCTAAATTCGACAAGTGTTTCATATAAAAACCTGGAATGAAAACATCCCTTAGGACCAAAATCTTTATTAAATCGCATAAGAAAGAGATACGCTTTGTTCTTTACTTCATCCTCTTTTTTCTTCTTCTCCAGATAGCACACTACTCCCTTAAGAAATATACATCTCCCATCTTGGTTCATAAACTGAACGCCGAAGTGAGTTCAAAGATTATCAACTTCATCACTCCCGATGAAAAAACTTTTACAAGAGGCAATACTATTGGGTCGGGAGGTTTTTCCATCAGGGTTGCTCAGGGTTGCGAAGGAACCGAAGGAATCTTGCTGATTATTGCGGCTTTGGGTGCTTTCAGCATGGGGATTAAACAAAAAATATCAGGCATGCTCGTGGGAACTCTGGTTATATATGTTTCCAATCTTGTCCGAATAACAACTCTCTATTACACCCTGAAATACAAGCCGGGAATGTTTGATCTAATCCATGTGTATGTTGGGCAAACCTTTATTATTTTTATAGGCGTGTTCTTTTTTATTGTCTGGATAAATAAATTTGCTGAACTTGATGAAAAAAGAGTCTAAAAATCCTTCCTCAAGCGTTTTGAAATTTGGCGTTTGTTTTATACCCGTTTTTTTGTTGGTAACATTGCTCTATTATGTTGCCGGTCCTCTCTATGTCAGAACCTTATTGCCTCTTTTTGCATTTGAAATAGAAATGGTTCATCCGGAATACGAAGTCATTTCATCTGGCATCGAGAACCTTGATAAAAGTGATCATATTTATTATGTAATAAAAATTAAGAGACCGATTGTCAATAAACTTGGCATTCCTAAGTATGATAAAACAGTGAAGCTGAACATTGTTGCCAGCACTCTATATATTCAGCCCATAATCATTTTCTCCCTGCTTTTTTCATGGCCGGGTTTATCTCTCAGGGAGAGATTGAAGGCGGCGTTGATCTCAGTGCCGTTTCTGATAGCAATAGCCTCGATTGATATTCCCCCCTTTTTTGTCAGCCGAATAGAAATGAGCTTTCCAGTTGAGTCTTTGTCGGAACAGATCCGGATAATGTTACAGAATTTTTTCAGCAATGGGGGAAGGCAGTTTCTGGCGCTGCTTGTTGCTCTGATAACAATAGGGCTGATTCACATCATGAGGACTTCCACGGCGATATCAGACCTTGACCCAAATGATCTTTGCCCCTGCGGCAGCGGCAGGAAGTACAGACGCTGTTGTATGAAATAACCGGTGAGTTTTCAGAACCCTGTTCCAGTATTTTTCAAATGTTTTAACCGAACATCAAATTGTCTCTCCCCAGGAGATCACTTATGAAATGGCAAATTCGCTAAAACAGTCTCTATCCCATGTAACGAAATGGCCACTGCGGTGAGGAAACGCAATTGTACAGATCGAATTTCCTGAAAGGAGGACAGGTATGAAAAAGGCGATAACTTCTCTGGTAGTGTTTTTCATGTTCTCAGGGGGCGTTGCACTGGCCCAGGAATTGGGTAATCCTGCCAGGCTCATAAAACAGGGGCAGTTTGATGTGGGATTTCAATGGAACTGGGTGTTCAAACAGAGCTTTGAGGACTATGATCTGAAGAGGACCTACTCGGACGGTTATAAGAATACGAGCAGAAAAGGGGCTGATTTCAAGAATGATCAGTACTACATGGCCACCATCACCTATGGGATTTTTGACCAAATCAATGTCTCTGCCAAATTAGGCATGGTGGATGGGGGGAAGTGGCTCGACTACCAGGCCGGCAATAACTGGGAGGGAGATTTGGAAAGCAATTTCGTCTGGGCCATCGGTGCAAAGGGGAAGATATACGAATTTGACAACGGTCTGGGCTTTGGTCTGGCCGCCCGGTACATGCGCTACGATAACCGCAAGGTAAAGAACTGGAGGTCCCTTGAAGCCGGAGAGACGGCCGCTGATCTGGGCTGGGCAACGGACGATAAATTAGATTACCGGCAATTCGATTTTATGGCCAATGCCTACTGGACTTTTGGCGTCTTTACGCCTTATCTGGGGGTGGGTTACACTTACTACGATGTCAATTTCAGAGGGCATTGGACCCATGAAAATCCCTTTTATGGCTGGGTAAACTATGATGCATCGTTTAGCAACGAGAATAAATTTACAGCCCTGGCAGGCGTTGACATGGATCTGGGCATAAATTTCAAGGCCAATATTCAAGGGACCTTTGTCAGCAGCACCGCTTTGACCTTCGGTATCACCTACTGTTTCTAGCAGATCCGCGGTATGGGAAAACACGCGAAAAAAAGGAGGGAACCACCATGAAAAGACGAGATTTTCTAAAAGGAATGGCGGTCACTGGCGCAGCCGCCTCAGTAGCCGGGGGGCTGGGTATTATCCCCACTTTAATCACACCCCGAACTGCCCACGCTGCTGAAAGAAACAAGCTGGTATTCATCAGTGACCTGCACATGAACGTAGACGGGGCCTACTCCTGGCTTGTCAAGCATGCCCCCGACCTGGCCCAGTTTCTCAACAACGTCAACACCAGGGATGATGTGGCCGAACTAATCATTTTGGGGGACCTGCTGGACGATTGGGTTTCGCCCGTAAAATACACTCCCCAGACCTTTTCCGAAATCCTTGCGGCCCACAACAATGCCAATGTGGTGGCTGCCCTGCAGGATGTTTGTCATAACCCGAACATTGCCGTTACCTATGTGACGGGCAACCACGACATGCTCTCATTCGAATCGCAAAATAAGGAGGTCATTGCCAACGCCTTTCCCGGCATGACTATCATCTCCGATTCGCCCGGGTTGGGGGCCTACACCAAAGACAATGTTATATGGGCCGAGCACGGGCACCGCTACACCCTGTTCAACGCACCCGATACGTGGAGTCGAAGCGGTGGCCATTTGCCACTGGGATACTTCATCTCCAGACTTGCTGCTTCCAAGTCTCTTACCGAGGGCCAGGTATACACCACACCCGACGTGCTGGACTGGTTTGTAAAGTCGCCGGATGAGGTCAACAACTACCTGCAGCAGGGCAGCTATGGCGGAGAGGTTGGCAACATAATCGACGATGCCTTTATCATCGCCCTTTTTAACGCCATCGCCCTCTGGTCCGGGCATTGGCCATGGGATAAATTTGCCATGGAGAACTTAGATAACTATTCAAGCGATCCTTCTGTGGAGGACGTTGCTTTCACCTATGACACCATATTCAGCGGCTGGCCCTCGCGCCAGGACATTGTCGATCATTACGAGGCGGTCTGGAACGACCTGGGCCATCTTAACAGCGCTGCCAACCTTTTGTTCGAGATGCCCGACCGGATAAAGGAGTTGTATCCCTTCAACCCCAGAATCGTCTTGTTCGGCCACACCCACCAGGCCGCATTTCAGTACCATTCGGGCGAAGTGGAGACTATCTACGCCAATACGGGCACCTGGATCGACAAAGAGCCGATGAGCTGGGTGGAGATCGAAATCAACGACGGTGATAGCGGCCAAAGATATTATACGGTGTCTTTGTGGTTTTACGGGGAGAGTTCGCCTAAACAGTCGGGTACGGTGTCCGTTCAGTCCGAGCAGGGATGTGTGATCCGGCACAGATGATATCCTCGTGAACGCCATCACGAGCGGTCTGATCCAGGGTTAGTATCTCCTTCGGGGATGGTTGAAACCCCTCGCCTTTATGAATAAAGAAATTAAACCCAATGAATGAGGCCGTTGTCGACTTTGATGAATAAATATATTGATATCTACAAACCTGATCTGACCCTGTAGCGTATCTTGATTTCTTGATCCTTCGGAACCTTTACGTCAAATCTTATTGTAAACGCGTCGACCTTTTTGAATGAGTGATTGCTGCTTAATATCTCCCAGTTTTGTGTCATGGGTTCCAGTAAACCCACCGTCGCGTCCTCTTTCCTGTGGTTTCTCAGTACAATTTCCCATTCGGATTCATACAGTCTGGATGTTATTCGCTTTAAATCTGTCTGCGTTTTTTCCGCCGTTATGTCGAACGCTTCTCCCACCTTGAGCCTGACCTTCTCATCTCTCGGTGTGTGACGGATTCTGTCCTCGCCTATAAACTGTTGTCCGCCACCACTATCTGCCTTGTACAGCCGCACGGTGCCTGCAGGAAGGGGCATACCCAGTCTGTTCTCCGAAGAATTCGCGAATATAATGTATACACCCACCGGCAATTTTATGCTTTCCTCCGTGGCACGCCCCGTATACCAGCCTCTGGTTCCACGGATCAGGAACTCTTTTTGCAGTGTAATTCCCGTTGCTTCGATCAGATTTATCTGTTTTGTCTGCTGGTCCTTTATGGTTGTCTTACGTTGCAGATCATATATATGGTATTCAAAGAAACTCTGTTCTTTGAACTGCGGGGCTCCCGATTTTGCCATGCGCTCCATCTGATATGTTCCATCCCGGGGTTGTTTTTCCACTCGATGAACAGACCCGGCTATCAGTTTCAGTGTGGCATCCCTGTAAGTCGCGCCACTTTTGTTGCCTATGGTCACCCATCCGGACATGTCGGATGATTTATCGTCTTTGTCGAGTGTCATGATATAATCCGCTTCCCATGTGATACCGCCGGTCAGGTAGGAAACCTCCAGGCGATGGGGTTTGGTTGCGCTGTTGTCGCAAAGCCAGGTGAGGGTGGGTTTCGCGATCAGGTTCTCCGGTATTTCCGGGAGCACCTTTATGCCCGGATAACCGAGATATATCTCGTCGTTGATACGGTATATCTGCCCCTGATTGTTGCTGAGCAGGGTAGCTTCGAGGATTTTCTTTCTGTCCTGGAACTTGTTTTCGTCTATGATCTTGATTTTTTTGCCTACATATTTGTCGAAGAGCTTTTTCTCGTTTATGAGATCATACTCATAGTTCTGCTCAAGCACGCTGAACTTGCCGGGATAATTGAGTGATTTGACGTGGACGGTGACAGGCATAATCTGTGATGCCACATCCGTGAATCTAAGTTCGACTTCTCCCCGGGGAATCGTAACCTTTCTGGTATCCTTGATGAGGCCAAGATTGCTGTTGTAGACGGTTACCTCGACGTTTGTCTGGTCATCTGCCGTTGTTTTGGACACTATTCCCCCCGCCTCTGCCACAGATGTCAAAAACAGGATAATCAGACACAACACTCCATATCTGGTTTTCATAATATGACCTCCTACTTTGCAGGGATGGAGCCCTGCGATGAAATATCTGCGTATATGCGGGAGTGCGCCGGGTATTTTGTATAATTAGCGGCACTTTACCACATTTTTGTTAGATAGTGGGATTTCTTTTGGCGCTGTTATGTGATAAAAATTCTCCGGTTGTGTTCGCGGTATGCGGCATGTTTATCGAGGCGGCGGGTGTTACGAGGGTGTCTGGATTTTGTATATAATTGATGCCGGGAAGCTGTGATAGAATGGTTCGGACCATAGCAATACTGTTCGTCGGTATAGTCTCAATATCCTTCGCGGCTATATTCATAAGATTCTGTGATGATGTGCCGGCGATTATAATAGCCACATACAGGATGTGCGTTGCGTCCATTATCCTCCTCCTGTTCTCCGGGATAAAAGGCATTTCATTCAAGGCCGTATGCAGGAGAGACCTGCTGCTTTCACTTGCGGGGGGCGTGTTCTTGGGCCTGCATTTTATATTCTGGACAACGTCCCTGAAGTATACATCGGTTGCGAGCAGCGTAGTCATTGTCACCACGAATCCCATATTTGTCGGCATCTTTTCCTGGTTTTTCCTGAAAGAGAAACAACACAGAGAGATTATAGCCGGAACTATTCTGTGTCTCCTCGGTAGTATCGTAATCGCGGCAGGGGACAGCGGACTTCATTCTCTGATTCTGCTTGATAAAAGGGCGCTGACAGGTGATGTCCTTGCCCTGATGGGGGCGGTTATGGGAAGCGCGTATCTGCTGACGGGTAGCAGAGTTAGAGAACGTCTCGACATACTGACATATATAACTATCGTGTTCACGATGAGCGCCCTGTTTCTGCTCGCGACATCCCTTGTCGTGGGTGTATCTTTTACAGGGTACAGATCTTCTTCTTATATATACATGATACTGCTGGCTGTTATCCCCCAGCTCGTGGGACATACATCCATAAACTGGGCGCTGGAACATCTCAGGGCGGGCATGATCGCGATATCAATTCTCGGGGAGGCAATCGGCGCCACGATCCTGGCGTATCTCTTTTTCGGTGAAACGGTGAGCACCTTTCAAATCGCAGGAATGGCGCTCATATTTACCGCCATTATCATAGCGTCAAGGAAGGGTAAAAAGACGTATGAAGAGCAGGGCCTGTCCCGGTAACCGGGATATCAGAAAATCAGTGTGATGTTTCCATATCTCCCGCAGGCTTGCTCACCGTAACCCACAGAAATGTCTCATTTCCAATATCTCGATAATCCCTGGACTCAATATCAAAGCCGATTTCTTTCAAATCGGCGTAAAGCTTATCGGGACTTTTGTGACTGTAATACAACTCCTGTCCCATGAATTCCTTATAACCGTCAAATTCATCACTGCCGGTATATTCTTTTGTTGCATAGGTGAATAACGCCTTACCTTTCGGGCAAAGCCACCGATAAAATTTATTAAACAAAGCCGTCTGGTCATTACTTGGAATATGAAACAGGCTGTAAGTTGCCGTGATTGTGGCAAACCGGTCCGGCCCGAATTCCACTTCACGCATATCAGCGCAAATGGTTTTCATTTCCGGAACATATTTAGACGCCAGCTCAATCATTCGTTTAGAAAAATCCACACCTGTAACCGTCCAGCCGCGATCAATAAAAAATCGCGGAAACGGCTCACCCGCCCCACATCCCATATCAAGCAATCTTCCCTTTTTTATCTCTAAACGTTCATAAAAAGAATCGAAGACTTCTGTCATGTCAAAAAGTCCCCTGTTTTTGTCATAGGTCTCGGCAAACTCATTATAGATTTCCCGGAGGCTTGTATCCATAGTTTTACTCTTTAGGTGTTCGTATAAAAGTTCAGGTTGCATGTTTTTAATTCAGGGACATCCATGGTAAATTTTCCCCTTGAGAAAACTTACCATGGATGTCCTCCTACTACCTGCGCAGGCGATTAACTCCATTGCAGTTATATGTCAAGAAGTATTGCAGATGATGAAACAGGCCGTGATCGGTGAGATGGCATATCCGAATGGACTGAAAGGCCGTAGACATCTGTAGATTTCATGCCTCTCTTGCGGGGATTTTTATCTTGACCGTAAAAGCAATAAAGGGGAACATGTGATTAGCTTTTGCTGTATGCGGCTGACCATCTACTGAGTTTATCAATTTTGAAAGGAGGAGCTGTTATGTTTAAAAAAATACTGTATCCAACCGATTTTTCGGATGTGGCGCACAAAGCCCTGGATTTTGTTGTTCGTCTGAAGGATGCCGGCGCGAGAGAAGTGGTTATAGTTCATGTTATCGATAAAGGGAGTTTTGATATCATGGCCAGATACGCCACACAAGACATTCTGGAGATCGAGAGAAATCTAAAAGAAAAGGCAATGGCCGAAATAGCACCGATAGAAGAAAAATTGAAGAAAAAGGGTTTCAAGGTCAAAATAATAATCAACAGGGCGGTCCCCTTTATGGAGATATTGAGAGTGGAAGAAGAAGAAAAGGGTTCCGCTATTGTTATCGGTTCTCATGGCATGAGTAACATTGCGGAGATGTTTCTCGGATCCGTTTCGGAAAAGATAATAAGGAAGGCAAAAACCCCTGTTCTCGTTATCAGGTAACGCCAATAAAATCTTTAAGGGCTGAAGAAATCAGGACCGGGGATTGGAAATGGGGTTGGAGATCGAAAATCAGGCAAAACAAAAGGGGTTACGAATTTATCGCAACCCCTTTTGTTTTTATTATTGGCGTCCCCACGGGGAGTCGAACCCCGGCTGCCGGCGTGAAAAGCCGTGAGTTGTCATTTACCTGCCTTTACTTGCTATTCCTAAAACCTCCTAATAATAGGGCATATTGCGAAACCACCCCTCCCTCATTTTACTTATTTTTACCTTGATTTTCATAAAACGTGTGGGGTATAGTGTGGGGTATAGAGATTGACGCCTTACGCTTTTAACCTTTAAACCTTTTATGGGGGGTGTAAAAATGCCAGCCAAGAAAAGATTCAAGACCAATTACCCGGGCGTGTATTATGTTAAAGGTGTTTCAATCGCAACGGGCAAATCGGAAAAAGTCTATTATATCCGATATAGAAAGGACGGGAAGGCAATAGATGAAAAGGCCGGAAGGCAATTCCAAAACGATATGACGCCTTCAAGAGCGGCAAAATTACGAATAAGACGCATTGAAGGGGCACTGTCGAACAGGGGGGAAAGAGAGGCTATAGAAGCAGAGAAAAAAGCTCAAGAGGACAAATGGAAAATTGACCGACTCTGGAATCTATACAAAGAAACCCTGACAAACGACAAAACCCGCACAAGTGACGATGGCCGCTATAGAAAGTATTTGAAAGATCGATTCGGAGACAAAGAACCACAAGAGTTGATCCTGTTAGATGTGGACCGTTTGAGATTGAAACTGTTAAAAACGCTGTCTCCGCAATCGGTCAAACACACACTTACGCTTCTTGCAAGAATAGTCAATTACGGTGCGAAGCGGAACATGTGCAAGCCTTTACCTTTCCGCATAAAAAACCCCACAGTGAACAACCTAAAAACGGAAGATTTGAACACAGGAGAACTACAAACTCTTCTCAAGGCCATAGAAGAAGATGACAACATACATGCCAGGGGAATAATGAAGCTTGCCATGTTCACCGGTATGAGAAGGGGGGAAATGTTCAAACTCAAATGGCGCGACATTAATTTTGAGCGTGGTTTTATTACTATTCACGACCCCAAGGGGGGGACAGATCAAAAGATCCCCCTGAATGACGCTGCGAGGGCATTGTTACAGGAACACCCTAAAGAGGGAAGCGAGTTTATATTTCCGGGGCGTGGTGGAGGGCAACGGACTACAATAGGCAGGCCGGTAAACCGGATTAAAAACCGCGCTGGTCTACCCAAAGACTTTAGGCCCCTTCATGGACTGAGGCACCTGTACGCGTCTATGTTGGCTTCAACCGGTGAAGTTGACATGTACACCTTGCAACGGCTTTTAACACACAAAGACCCACGAATGACGCAGAGATATGCCCATCTCAGGGATGAGACACTAAAAAAGGCATCAAATCTGGCAGGATCTATAATAGATAAAGCGTCAATGGCAGAGGCCAAAAAACAGGGTGAAAAGAATGTAATCAATATCGAAGGGCACAATAAAAATTAGTGGTGAACATTTGAGTAGGAAATGAAAAAGATTATCGATCAGCAAAAACCCAAATGGATAGTTCCTATACAACTTGAAGATACCTTGAACGATTTTTTCCATATTTATTCGATTTTATTTAAAGGAACAGACGGGCTAAAAAAGAATATGCCCATTATGATTATGGGAGCACCCGGTGTCGGTAAGACACTCTTTACCGATGTATTTGTTGAACAATATAAGAGGCATCATAAAGATATTAACGAGGGAAAAAACATCTTCAAACTAAATATGGCATCAGTACCGGAAAACCTCTTGGAGACAACACTTTTTGGTTCAGTAAAAGGCGCATATACTGGCGCCACCGATAGGATAGGCTTTTTAGGAAAGGTGTCCCAGGGGATTTTAACTTTAGAAGAAATAGGAGAGATTCCCAAACATATTCAGGCAAAATTACTGACCTATATCGAAGATAATCATTATTACAGAGTGGGAGGTACAAAAGGAGAAAAAAGCAAGAATGTACAGATAGTTGTGACTACCAACAAAACAAGAGACGAGAACATTTTCAGAGCCGACTTTTGGGACCGGTTCTTTCCGTTCATAATTCCTCCCCTATATGAACGGCGAGGTGATGTTCTTTACTATCTGGCACACATGTTTCCTAATGTCGTCAAACAGTTAGCGCCATGCGAAGTTCTTTTGATCCTTGCCTATCATTGGCCGGGAAACGTGCGTGAAGTAGAGAAGGTCGGGCGGGTTATGAATGTATATATCAACCCTGATAAGGAAGAAACGGATGATTCAGCTGGTTTGTATATGATTGATCGGATCCGTAAGAGAGCACCATTTGCTCTCTTATCATATCGTTCAATAACTAATCTTTATATTAAACTGATGAATACCCATATTGATCTCAATTTACTCGAATCGCTCTTGAATCAATATGGT
>Ga0255405_1009_pt1 | contig 19266 bp, 17 predicted proteins | sample ANMaggSSYBR01C11_FD_182127 | JGI IMG/M metagenome (GOLD analysis project Ga0255405, IMG submission 182127) | Sediment cell enrichment communities from methane seep in Santa Monica Basin, California, United Staets - ANME aggregate JGI... | ecosystem: Environmental > Aquatic > Marine > Cold seeps >... | reverse complement strand
GCAGAGTAAAGACACGTTTGAAATCGACCTGACCGTCGCCGAGAGAGCGAAAACGACCGGCCCGTTGGGACCACGACTGATAACCGCCATAGACGCCGACACGGCCCGTTGGTCGAAATTCAGCGTCTTTAACATGGAAGGATTTAATACGCGAACCATAAAGTCGGATAAATTCGAGATAATCAAGCTGTTGCAATACAAAGTGGCTGGGGTCATAGAGCAGACATGCAGCAGGATGATTTTGCGAGACATCGAGGAACATTTCGTATGTAGCACCATCGTATAGATCAGAACCGGGATGTAACTCGTAGGAGACGGCAATGCCGCTATCGGCCGCCTGGTCTAAAATCGGTTTCCAGCGTTTGTGTAATTCCTTAAAAGCCTCCTCAACCAATCCTTCGGGGCGCTGGGGCCAGGGATACACCATATGCCATGCGAAACCGCCGGACAAAACCGGAATACTCTTCAATCCCAGTTTGGCCGAGGCGCTAACTACTTTTTGTAATCGATCGGTAGCCCAATCGGTTCGTTCCTTACTTTTCAGGCCTTCCGGAAAGAAAGGCTGAAAGGCGATTTCATAGGCGGGATGCATAGCAAGAACCTGGCCCTGAAGATGAGCCGATAATTCCGATATTTGCAGGCCCATATCAGCTAACCCAGCCTGTAAGTCATCACAATACGCTTTCGATTCCGCCGCCTTGTCAAGATCAATTACCCGACTGTCCCATGTAGGAATTTGCACCGCCTTATAACCTGAATTCGCCGCCCACTTACCGATATTTTCAAGATTATCATAAGGTGGATCGTCCCTTAGAAATTGTGCCAGAAATATTCCAGGACCCTTTATTTTACTCATGATTTCAGTCTCCTTTTCATCAGTGGAGATAATTTGATATATACTCAATCTTTTCTATTTAATAACCACCGTGAGCACGATCACGCAGAAACAATATCCCAAAAATTAAACAAAGCAGTATCGACAGGGCGGCAACATATCTAAAGGATATAATGCCGCCATAATCATCGGCTGGCTTAATGAGTTGTCGGGCTTGTCGGCCGGTTTCCGATTCGGGAGCAAATCGAGCGATTTCCCTCAGAGCTTTAGATGTTTTGATCTCCGGGAGAACGCCGGTATCGGCAATTTCGGAAATAACAGCGTTCATCTTACTAATGGCGTCATCGATATTTCGGATAGACTCTTTTTCACTATTTTCTTTTATGGTTGGTAATAATTCGGCGCCTTGTTGGATACAGACGATTGTTTCAGAAGGTGGTAGTTTGTCGTGGCCGTATGAATCGGTTATCCAGCCCATAATCGGCACGGTGATCAAGCCCACCACCAACATGCCCCAGCCAGTCAGAAGTGAAAGAGCCAGGGCGCCACCTTTCGGAACACGTTCGGCCGCTATGCCCAGGATAGTAGGCCAGCAGTAGCATACGCCGACATAAAAAATGGTGGCCGAGACAAAAATCGTCAACGGAAGTTGGGCATACGTCAACGCCGTCAAGCCTATACCGGCAAATATTGCCGAAGCCAGAAGGACACCTACCGGCGAGAGCTTGTGAACAACCGGGCCGGCAAAATAACGTAAAATCGCCATTAAGGTACTGCCATAGACAAGGACAAGGATTCCGGCGTTGTCCCCGGCGAAGCTCATGACCTTTTTCATTACCTCGCCCATCCAGTTATTGGGGCCGAGTTCAAGGGAGGCAGTCAATGAAATCGAAATAAACAGCACGATAAACAAGGGCCGAAATAATGTCTCTTTGAACATTTCGCCGAAAGAAACGCCGGATTGCAGACGTTCGGTAGCCGGAAAATTCTGCCTGGAAAACACGATGCCGTAAATGATGGTAGGCACAAAAACCAGGGACAGCTTGAGCTGCCAGGAAGCCATAAAAAAGTTATTCCAGATATTTGTCGGCAGATGGTCGATCCCGAAGGCAAGTAGCCCACCGATAACTATTCCTCCCGGAAACCACATATGAAACTGATTGAGCTTTTGTGTCTTGCGGTTCGGGAAGATGGTGGCGATAAGCGGGTTACAGACAGCCTCGACTGTGCCGTTGGCCAGGGCAATAATCAGAGCGCCCAAAAAGAGCATCCAGAAGGGATTTTCGTTATTTTGCGCCAGGATCATCAATAAGGGGCCGACAATATGACAAACAAAAGAAAAACGTAACAGTCGCCTCATGCCAAGCACATCACAAAGCGGTCCGAAGATAATGATGGAAATGGCGAACCCCCAATTGGCCGCCCCTCGTACCCAGCCGACTTCGGTATTGCTCAAAGCAAAGATGGTCTTAAAGTCCCCTATCATTGCTGACAGAACACCAAATACCACGGAAGTGGAAATCAGCGCGAAACAACTGCCGACAAACAATCTTCGCGAATTATTATTTGTGTAACCGTTCACTAATTCTTTTCCTCAGGTAGGGCGGGCCGTGCCCGCCATTTATTTTCCTTGCCGAAGGCAGGTTAAGTAGGGTGCGATACATCGCACCATTTCTCTTTTTTTTATCTGTGTAATCCTATGCAATCCGTGGTTACATCTTCTCTTCTATTTTCTTTAATTGTTTATGTTATATTTTACATTTTACATTGACCATCGACTATTTTAGTTTGCTTCGCGAATACAATTAAGAATAAGACGAGACATCTCCGGACCTTTCGTACCGACCGCACGCAATTCCCGGGCGCCCTTTTGGTTCATCAGTTCCACTACTCTTTGGGCAAACTGTAAATTTTCAACGGACAGTTCCATAAATTCTATGGGATCATCGCGATATGGAAACAGATCCAGCCCAAACCAGCCGTCATAATTCATCTGGTCAAGAACGTAGATAATACTGACCAGACGGATAAAATTAGCACAACCGGGTGGTATATCACAATCGGCCTGTTGATCGTTATCGTCAAAGTGCGTGTGGAACAGTTTGCCGGCACGCAATACGAGCGAGAACATGTCTTCGATATTTTCCTTGGCGATCAGACTGTGACCGACATCGATGTTGATACCGAAATTGGGGTCGTCAATTTCCTGAACTATGCTCAGAGCCGATGCGGTGGTACCCATCATAATCCATGATCGTGGCTCGAACGGTTTGGGTTCAATGCAGATTTTGGTTTTGTATTTGTTTCGATGCAGATAATCCAATATCTGGCGGACTGACTCCACATAGCGATCATACAGACCAATGTAATCGGTTTGCAGCGGGAAATCATTTCCGTCAGTGGCCGGCCATAAAACACTGATGGGGACATCAAAACGGGCCCCCATATCCAAGGCCCATTTGACACGATCCACCGCGGCGGACCTGACTTTCGGATCGGTATCGCCCAGTGCTCCGAATTTATATTTTTTTTCCGTCCAGGTATGGCCGCAGAGTTGTACCATCTTCAAATTATAATCACCGAGTATTTTTTCAATTTCATCGGCGTTGGCGTCATCGATTTCGGTGGGAACGTGCAATTCAATTCCGTCGATACCCTTGGTTTCGCCGCAAACTTTGATACGTTCCAGAACGCCGACTTCGTCGCCAAATCCATTCACATTGAAACGGTCTCTCAAGTTGGTCATCCCCCAGATACCCATACTTATCTTATTCATTGTTATCTCCGATAAAAATTAAATTGTATTCGATAAACAGGCTAAACAGCGATGAATGCTTTCAGGTTATCATCAATATTACGATTAGTGTTTTGCATTGCGAAAGATTCGATATCTCCGGATACTATCGGTACGGTTGCCCCGATTTGCGTGGCAACGATAGCCCCGAGAAGGTTGCCGTATGCACAAGCGGTTCGCAGTGATTCACCGCGCAGAATTTTGTGAACGAGCCCGGCAGTAAATGCGTCACCAGCGCCGAGAGAGTCAGCCAAATCAATTTGGAAACCCGGGATATAGACTTTCTCACCTTCCTGCGAAACAGCAAAGGCGCCCCGCTCTTCCAGAGTTATCAGACAATATTGTAATGAATATTTTTCGATAATCCTTTGGCAGAAGCCGGGAATAGTTATGTCGTCAATTTCGAGCATATCCCCTAACTGGCGGGCCTCCGTTTCGTTCAATTTCAGAATATCGGCATATCGCAGGGAAAAAGCGATGGTCTCCGGGGAGTAACATTTTTTTCGCAAATTTATGTCCAGTATTTTCAAACTGTCCGGTGAGTACTCCAAAAGTTGCGACAGAGTTTCTCTCGCCGTATTATTGCGTTGAATAAGGGTTCCGAAGTACAGACAATCGGCATCGAGAACCGATTGCAACAAATGATCATGGCATTCGATAAAATCGTAGGCTACATCCGGAATAATTACATAATTCGGACTGTTATTGGCGCCGAAGCTGACCTGAACAGTGCCGGTTGGTTTTTGTTCGTCCCATTGAAGATATTGCGTATCAAGCTCCATCGCAGCCACTTTGTCATACGCCTCTCGGCCCAACGCATCGCGTCCCAGCCGACTGACCATCAGGCCCTGATCACCCAAAGTATTGACCCGATAGGCAAAGTTAAACGTCGCTCCCCCCAGGACAGTGCTGTCCGAAAGGATGTCCCACAGGAGTTCACCAAAAGCAATTATTTTCTTTGACATATTCATTCCAGGTGAATGTACTATTTTTGGGATTTCTGCCAATCGTTCTTAAATGCCGCCAGTCCGGCATCTGTCAACGGATGCTGAAACATCTGGAAGAACAGATTTTCCGGTATTGTTACAATATCGACGCCGGCCCGAAGACAGGACATTATATGATTTTGCGTTTTCATACTGCCGGCAATAATTTCCGAGCACATCTTATATTGCGTCCTGACTGCTGCGGCATCTCTGATGAGAATGTCGCTTTCGTTAGCCACGGCATCGAGGCGACTCAGTACGATACTGGCAAACGTGGCGCCGGCCTTCATAGCCAAAAACGCCTGCGTTGTGGAAAAAATCATGGTTACGTTAGTCTTGATATTCTCCTTTTGTTCCAGAACGGGAACGGCTTTCAGGCCTTCTACTGTCATAGGAATCTTGATAACTATGTTATCAGGAGTATTCGAAGCGATCTCTCGGGCTTCGGCAATCATACCTTCGGCATCTTCAGCCATAACTTCCGCGCTAACAGGACCGGAGACAATCTTGCAGATTTCCTGTACAACTTCCAGGAATGGCCTGCCGGTCTTGGCAATATGACTGGGATTGGTGGTAACGCCGTCCAACAATCCAGTATCGTTAGCACGACGAATAGCTTCGATGTCGCCGGTATCCAGAAAAATTTTCATAGTAGTACCTCCTACGTTAAAATTTGTTCCAATCTCGTAATTCTACCATTCCGGATAGCGACCAACGGGAGCGTGGTTTGCCATCCATGCAGAACAGAAAAAGTGGCCATGCCACCTCAAGAAATTATTGATGATTGATTTTCTGTAAACACTCTATATTTACATACACACTTGGCGGATCGCCAAGTTCGCGAACGACCAGACCTGCTCCGGTAAAATCCTCTTCTTCCGTATAGCTGTTAGTTGTGATTACGCACGGAATCCCGGCGGCATGAGCAGCCAGTAACCCGTTACGGCTGTCTTCCACCACCACGCAATCTTCCGGTCGATGGCCCAGGTGTTGCAGAGCCAGATGATATATCTCCGGATCGGGTTTCTTTTTGGACACAACATCGCCCGCAAGAATTATCTTAAAATGGGCTTTACGTTCAGGACCTAACAATCTCTCAACTATCAGATTGACCGCTCGTTCGTTGGACGTGGAACATACCGCCAGTTCGACGTTCGCTTTAATGGCTTCGTCGATCAGACGCGCCACTCCCGGACGAAGAGGCAGTTCGCCATTTTCGATAATCCGCATAAAAATGTCCGTTTTTGACTTATGCAGTTCCCTGATGAAAGAATCCTGGTTCGTAACATCCTCCGGCCAGCCTTTTGCATCGAAATAATATCGCATACGTTCCTTGCCGCCGGCCACTTTCAGAAGTTCCTTATATAGTTCCACATCCCATTCGAATGTATATCCTTTTTGGGCAAAGGCCCGGTTAAAAGCCACACGGTGCCCGTCCCGTTCGGTATCTACCAGAACCCCATCACAATCGAAGATCAAAGCTTTCATCAACTACCTTCCCCTGATTGGAATAAAACACCTTCCAATTGCTTTTTAATTTCGCCCAGAAATCCCGCAGCGTATGTTCCGTCAACTGCCCGATGATCACTGGCGAGGCTTAATGTCATCATTTCACGAACCGCGATACAGTTATCATCCAGAGGCATTACTTGTTTGGTTATTTGCCCTACCCCCAGAATAGCGCACTCCGGCGGATTGATAATCGGAAGAAAACCCTGAATCGCAAACATACCCAGATTACTAACCGTAAAAGTCCCGACACTTTGGGGTTTCAGGATGCCTTTTTGTGCTCCCTCTGTATTTTGTCGGGAAATTTGTGCTATTTCCGCTATGTTTTTTTGATCGGCGTCCGGGATCACCGGCACAAGTAATCCCTCTTCAACGGATACAGCTACTCCAATATTGATATTTTTCCGTACGATCAGTTTGTCGGCTTCTATGTGGCCGTTAAGTTTTCTATAACTGCTCAAAGCTGTTGCGACCGCCTTGATTATAATGTCGTTGACAGTCATTTTGACAGTGGAATTACCACCGTTTTGTTTCCGCCAGGCCATAGCATCGGTCATATCGACATCAATAGTCAGATAAAAATGCGGAATGTTTTGTTTACTATGGGTTAGCCGCTCGGCAATCTTTTTCCGCATTTTGGAAAATGGAATTTCCTGATCTTCAGACAGAACGCCTGTTACATCGGAACGCAGGCCGTTATTTTTAGCAGCCGTATCGGGTTTATTTTCAGATTGCGCGGAACCGCCGGAGGCCAGGGCAAGAACATCCTGTTTGAGAATCCTGCCGTTGGGGCCGCTGCCTTTAATCAGGCTCAGATCAATGCCGTGCTTTTGCGCCAGCTTACGGGCCAGAGGCGCAACGAATATTTTTCCACCTTCGACTTGTTTATCTTCACTGACAACCGACGCAGCACCCCTGACTTTAGTTTTGGTAGTCTCGCTTGTATGCGAAACTGTCGCGAACGCTTCGTTCCATTTTTCCCCTCGTTGGCCAACGTAGGCTATCGGAGAAAAAACTTTCGCTTCATCTCCCTCGTTATAAAGGAGTTTCAGGACAGTTCCGGCCTCGAATGTCTCCACTTCGAATGTCGCTTTATCCGACTCTACGATAGCGACCGTATCATTTTTGGCAATTACGTCATTTTCCTTTACTCGCCATTCGACAATGACTCCGGCCTCGATATCCTGACCAATTTGCGGCATATTAATTGGTTTCACCATCCATTATTCTCCAGACGTACTTCTTACCTGTTTTTCTTCCTCGTGCTGGGTGCCACCTTTCCGCCGAAGGCGGAGAGGTGCTCTTTAACTGATTTACTATCATTCATCATTGATCTTGTAGTTAAGTAGGGTGCGATGTATCGCACCATTTGTTTTATATTCTCTTCTTTTTTCTTCTTCTTTTCCTTTGTTATCTTCTGTTCAATCTATTCTTCTGCATTCTAAATTCTAAAGCCGTCAGCCTGCCTTACCTGCACTACCGAATAGTTGGATATTTTCTTTAACTGCCTCTTTTAAATCTTCATATTGTGCCCGCAGAACGGTTAACGGATTGTATTCTTCGGATTTTTGATGGTAATAGTTCACAAAGGAATCGATATGAACATGCTTGAGTTGTGTGGAGATATTTACTTTGGCACAACCCAGGGCGATACATCGGCGAAACACCTCATCTGAAAGTCCGGTCCCGCCATGCAGAGCCAGCGGCACATCGATTCGTTTGGCGATTTCCTCCAGACAGTCAAAGGCGATTTTGGGTTCTCCTTTGTATAAACCATGTGCCGTGCCGATAGCCGGGGCAAAACAATCCAATGACAAATCCAGGCAAAACTTTTCAGCCTCGTCCGGGTCGGCCAAATGGGCGTCCTGTTCTTTAACATGAATATCGTCTTCGACACCGACAATGGCTCCCATCTCAGCTTCGACACTTATATTTTTCGGCTGGGCCATATCCACCACCTGACGTGTCATAGTTAGATTTTCCGAGAAAGGTTTCGCAGACGCATCGATCATCACCGATGTCCAGCCGTACTCGATACAGTTTTTGATGACTTCAATATCTTTACAGTGATCCAGATGAATAGCGACAGGCGCCGGCGCGGACCCTGCCAGTTCTCTGTACCACTCTGCCATTGGCCGATATCCCCAAAAAAGAACGGTTTTTACGGAGGTCTGAATTATCACCGGAGCTTGCAATTCTACCGCGGCATCGACAACCGCTTTCATGGAGTTATAATCCAGAATATTAAAGGCACCCACGGCATATTTATCCTGCTGGGCCTTTTTCAACATTTCGTTCATATTTTCTAATGCCATATTGCTATACCCCCACATAAACCGATGCTTTGACCTCTGCGACAATATCCTCCACCTGTGGTACACAGGCACTTTCTAATGCAAGATTAAACGGAATATGAGTATTCCTGCCCGCCAGAATTCGGACCGGGCCATTCAAATAATCAAACGCCTCTTCCTGGATAATGGATGCGATGTCTGAGGCAACGCCGCCTCTGCGAATCGCCTCCTGTACAATCAGCACATGTCCGGTTTTCTTCACCGATTCCAGAATCAGTTCCTTATCCAGCGGTACCAGACTGCGGGGATCGACAACTTCAACATCTATACCTTCCTCCGCGAGTTTCTCTGCTGCGGCAAGTGATCGCGGCACCATATTAGACCAGGCAATTATCGTAAGATCACTGCCCGGCCGTTTTATATCGCCCCTGCCGATTTCAATCAGGTATTCTTCACGGGGTACAGGCCCTTTCGTCATATACAAGAGTTTATGTTCCAGAAAGATTACCGGCTCATCACTACGGATGGCTGATTTCAGTAATCCTTTCGCGTCGTAAGGGGTTGATGGCATCACCAGTTTCAGGCCTGGAATGTGGTAGAACATCGCCTCCAGACTTTCGGAATGCTGTGCTGCCAGGCCGTTTCCGACGCCTCCCTGTGTTCGTAAAACAAAGGGAACTTGCCCTTTGCCGCCGGTCATAAATTTATACTTGGCCGCCTGATTAATCACCTGGTCCATCGCCAGCATGGCGAAATCGATAAACAAAATCTCCACTACCGGATGCATACCGGTTATAGCCGCACCAATCCCGGCACCGACAAAACTGGCTTCGGAAATAGGTGTGTCGATGACACGTCGCGGCCCGAACTCATCCAGCAGCCCCACACTGACTTTGTAAGAACCGCCGCGCTGAGCGATCCCTTCACCCATCAAAAACACCGTGGCGTCTCGCCGCATTTCCTCTTTGAACGCCTCGTTCAGCGCTTCGCGGTACATAATTTCCCGTTTATTTTCTTTGATCATTAAAAGCCCTCCGTCATGCAGCAAAATTCATCCAGAGACATTTCCGCACATTCTTCGGCATAGGTGATAGCCTGCTCCATTTCTTCTTCGATTGTGTTTTCTATGGCGACGATCTCCTGATCGGACATCTTCGCTTTTTGGGTCAGATATTTCCTGCCGATCTTGACTGGATCGTGTTCCATAAAATAATCCAGTTTCTCTTTGGGCATATACGACCCCGGATCGTTGACATGATGACCACCGTGGCGGTATGTGGTCGCCTCGATAAGTACAGGCCCTTTTCCCTGACGGCATTGACTAACGGACTGCTGGGCCAGTTCATAGACTTTCAATACATCGTTTCCATCGACGTGATAACTTGTAACACCGTAAGCCTGACCGCGTTGATGCAGTTCGGTTTGGCGGGTCGAATCTTCGATTGGAGTGGACACGGCATATTGATTATTCTCGATAACAATAACAACCGGCAAATCCCATATTGCCGCCAGGTTCATTGACTCGGCAAAAACTCCGTTGTTGGACGCCCCGTCACCGGAGAATACTACTGTAACTTTATCCTGATCGCGCATTGCCGTCCCAAGACCGGCCCCCACAGCCAAGGGCAGATTCCCGCCGACAATGCCGTTAGCGCCTAAGTTCCCGGTTGCCAGGTCGGCAATGTGCATTGAACCGCCAAGCCCCAGACAGTATCCATTCAGTTTCCCGAACAACTCGGCGACCATCCGTTTGATATCCGCTCCTCGAGCAATGCAGTGCCCGTGTCCGCGATGCGTACTGACAATATAGTCTTTCTGTTCCAGGGCCGCGCAAACACCCGTAGCGACAGCTTCCTCACCAAGATAGGGATGAAAGTAACCGCGGATCAGTCCCTGTCGATAAAGCTGAGTACAGCGCGACTCGAATATGCGTATCGTATATATGGTTTTATATAGATCGATCAAAAATACTTTTTCGTACACTTTCAACTCCATAAAATTGGTTCCGACTGTTCACACGATTTTTTTTCAGACCCCGAAGGGGTCCTGACAATAATAGCCGCGGGTGCAGGCCGCAGGCCGGAACCCGTGGTAAACCCAGCAAAAGTTTTTCAACCCCATAGGGGTTGAACAAAATACCCTGACGATGGCGACTTTCTATCATTTGTCATCGTCTTCAATTTATCATTGTCTATTTTATATTTTACAATCATTTCCCTTCCTGCAGCCAGACATACAGACCGGGTGATCCGAAATTATACGGTTTCCCCATGATGTCAATGTCTCCATCGCCATCCAGATCGCCTAATCTCGATTCATGGTTGGCTTTACCGACGTCAATTATCTCTTGCCTGAATTTTCCTCGACCATCTCCCCAGAGGATTATCGTTTTGGCATCGGCACCTGCCCCGGGGCGTCCCATCTCGGCAACAAAAATATCCAGATTCCCATCTGCGTTGATGTCGCGCACCTCAAGGCTGTGACCGTGGATGATTTTTTCGATAAGCTGATGCTTAACCCACTTATTATTCTTCCATTCATACCACTCCACCGGCCCGTTGCCGTCTCCGGGACCGATTACCACCTCGGGCCGTCCGCCGGGAATCAACTGTCCAACCGCGCTGCGAGTAAAGGGCCTTTTGCAGATCAGGTTCGCTTTATAGTTTGTGCCCTTGACATGTTCGAACCAGAACCCAGCCCCGACAATATCTGCCTTGCCGTCCAGGTTAATATCAGCGACATCCATCCCTTCATAGCCGGGCTTTGTTTTCCACGTGAAGATTACTTTGTAGCTCCAGGACTTGGCCTGACGGGGATTATCGGGAATCTCTGTCAGAAAAAGCTTCTTGGCTCTCTGGCTCCACCAGGCCATTTCGGTTTTACCGTCGCCGTCGAAATCACCAAATCGATTATCGTGCTGATAAGTGGCCTTGTCGCCGGATTTGATAATATGTCGTTTCCATGTTTTACCGGCCTTATAATTTGGGTAAGGATTTTCCCACCACCAGACGCTGTCTTCGCGGTAATCGCCACAGAATACAATATCCAGGTCGCCGTCCCCGTCGATATCGAAGTGATCGCCTCCCGCTTCGATGTGTAAAGGTTGAGTCTCGATAACATAACGTTTCCAGGTTCGGTTTCCGTTATGTTTATACCAGACTACCGATGGTGATTTCGTACGTTCGGTTATTACAAAATCATCTGTTCCATCCTTATCGATGTCCAGTACCTGGCTGGCCGTTTGCTCGTTTCCCTTGTTGGGAGCCGGAATCGCCCCGGTTTGGCTTGTGATATATGTCCATGCCAGCGTTTTCCCGAAACTGACCTCTCCCACTGTCAGCCCATATATCACCAGAAAACCTAACAGTAATGTCTTTTTCTTCTTCATTCCGGCTTATTCCTCTCTGTAATCGATTTTATATTTTACCAGGGGCTAATATACCCATACTTAACGCACTAACCTATATGAAAAAAAATTATGTCGCCCGAACGGAAAAACGATATTTATCACCACGATAGATCGATTTTTCCATTTCCAACACCATCTCTTTACCGCAGAATGTAACCCCTTCGACCAACAATGAGGAAATTGGTTTCTCGACGTCAAACAATGTTTTCAGTTTTTCATCTTCGACTATTGTGGCGCTGAGCATTTGGTTGACTTCCGTCAGGGTCAAATCATAAATGGTTTCATACAGATCGTATAAAGATTGTTCTAAATTCTTGTCTTTGATATCCGGACAAAAGGCCAACGAAATATACCGTTCTTCGTACATCATTGGAATGTCGTCGGCATACCGTAATCGATGAATTTTATACACCGGCCCTTTAAGGGCATAAAACCGACCGTTGATAACAGCCGAATACCCTTTTTTAATAATTTTGTCATCGATTAGTCTGGTGGAAGGGATATGCCCGGCCTCTGTCATATTTTTAGTAAATCCCAATATTCTTGTGGCGGTCCGCTCGATATTCGCCGTCCGCACAAAAGTACCTTTCCCCTTGATTTTAACTGCCCACCCGGCGTGTTCGATTTCCTGAAGTGTCTTACGAGCCGTTGTATTACTTACTTTGTATTGATCTATTATCTCGTTTTCCGAGGGAATTCTCATCCCCGGCCGCAATCTACCCTGCTTGATCCGAGACACTATATTTTGGCTGATAACAAAATATTTTGGAAAAGCACTCATAATACACTACCGATCACGAATATGTGAACTCAACTTAACGCACTATCTTGTTTATATTGTTTTGCCTGTGATGTGTCAATAGAAAATATTTCCTTAATCGGAAATATTCGAGAAATTTGTCGTAACCATTTAATTGGAAAGTAGTTACAAAAAACCGCCTTTAATAACTTTTTTGACCGAATTGGTTGAAACAATCACTCAAATAGGTGGAACAGCACGGGTTGGATGAAAAAACTGTTCGAGCCCCTGCACAAAAAGGCCGATTATACGGCGAAGGGTTTTGAGCAAAGAATGGAGAGCATAAAACAAGGCTTTCTGAAGCAGGTTAGACGTCCGCCGGATCACAAGCTGGCCCGTAAACTGAAAAAACGGTTTAAGGGAAAAAAGGCGCATAACTACTTTGTGTTCCTGACCGACCCGAATGTCGAACCGACCAACAATGGTACGGAACAGGCGATACGGTACCTGGTGATTGACCGCTATGTTACCCAGGGAACTCGGTGGCCAGAACGGCATGCGCTGGTGCGAACGAGCCTGGACGGTGGCTGCCACCTGTAAAAGACAAGGCCGAAATGTTTTTGATTTTATCCATAAAGCCATCATTGCACATTGGACGAAACAACCCTGTCCAACATTACTTTGTTAAAAACCGTGAACGGTTACAAATCCCCTAACACCATGTCAATAAACAATTTGAGAAATTTCCCCGTAAATCTAACGGAGAGGGCGGGATTCTCCGCGATAACAAGCCGTTAGTTCTTTGTTTTCAATCACTTATGCTGTAAGTCTTTTTGCGGCAAAGAAATAAAAATTCGCCCAACGTCATTCCGTATCACTATATATCACTCTATATCATTAAGATTTCAAGTTGTTTTTTCACAATTCTTTCACAAGCCGAGGCTTGAACGGTTTCATAATTCATACCGCCAGCATTTTGTTGCTACATTCGAGAGTACAACCCGTACTTTGTCCTACCATGAAGAGCAAGCAACCTCTGGGTTATGAGAGAATTTAAGGCAAAAAACCCTAAGTTCTTGCCCCAGCGGTAACTAGCGTTAATACCATGGCTTCGGTCATGGGCCGATGCTTGGTATATACACTATATTGACTATATTGTCCAGAATTTAGGATACAGTCTTTCATTAAATGTGCCCTCTTGTAAAAAGTTTTTATTTTCCAGCATTTTAGTTTTCTTCATCTTCTTCGGCAATGGCTTCTAAAGACAATGTTTCAATCGTCGGCAGGGCTTTTTGGCCGACTAATCCCTCTATAGAACCGTACATCTGTGTTACATTATCCAGAACAGCGGTAATTTGTTTTTCCCGCTTATTCCATATCCGCAGCATGGCCCGCTTTTCGGTATCCAGATCGGATTTCATGGCCTCATACGAATTGACCACCGCCCGGACATGCATGGCAAACTCGTTGCTGGTAATATAATTATAGATAACATCCTTTACAGACTCCCGCCCGGCGGTAACAATCCGCTCCCGCTGGGCCTTTATCAATCCCTGCCGCAGGGCTACGCATAAGCCTATAGCAGATTTATAATCCGTTACCCAGACATCCTCAAGCATCCCGAACCGGTCAATCTCCTTAGGTATCGCCATCGACATTATCACCGCCACATCCGAGGCGCATTCGAGTTGATCTTTTTTGAGCTTGTTAATCCATCCCTTTTGGAAGTCTTTAGTATTTTTACTTTCCCACAGGATTTTCCCACATTCGGTACCGCTGGGATTTTTGACTATTTGCAGAATATCCGCACCGCGAGCACCTTTTTTGATCTCGGCAAATTGATCGTACGGAAACGCCCGCTCCAACACCTCCTGCAATTGCCCTTCCAATGCCTCGCCCTGGGCCTCCTGGGAACCGACCTCGGCCCGCCGCTGCCAATCCTGGGCCTGCTGTCTCAAGGATTCGATAAGTTGATCTTTTTCCCTGAGCTTTAGCATCTGCGCTTCGGCGGCCTTTTTCCCGGCCTCTTCAGCGATTTGTTTCCGTTGCCCATCGAGCTTGCGGGCGGATTCCAACTCGAAAGCCTCTTTTTCTTCCTGTAACTTCCGCCGCTCTGTTCGCAGTTCGATTTCCTGCTGTTGAAATTCTTTGAGTTTCTGATTTTTCTCGGCGAGTTCATCCTGCAGTGCCTGCCGCTGTTCGGCCTGTTCAGAAAGGATTTTCGCTTTCTCCTGTTCGGCTATCTTCTTACGCTCGGTCCTGACCTGCTCTGCGACCTGATCTTCAATGGATTGCTGTCGGGCGTCGAGTTCCTTCTGCTGCTGTTTGATCTCTTGCAGCCGGACTTGCAAGTCCTTTTCCTTCTGATTTGCCTCGGTTTCATATTGAGCGCGGATATTCTGCTCTATCTGGCCGGTCAGGGCCTCTGTCAACTCAATCTGCGTTCCGCAGTTGGGACATTTGATGGTTTGGTCGGACATTGTATAAAACTTTCTCTGTATTATAATTTCTGTTTAAATATGAACCAACCAGAGGGACGTTTTTAAGTCCTTAGAAGTCAAGCTCCGGAACCGGCCTCATCTGTACTACAGATTTCTTTATTGATGAATTCGACCATGCGCTGGATACTTTTGGTTTCAGCTTCAGTAAAGCAGCCTTCTTGTATCTCAGGTTCTTCCATTTTCCTTGATTCTATCAACGCTTTAATCATATCCACATAGGAGAATTCTTGCTCCTCATCACCGACAACTTGGAACACGCTAATCTGGCTTTTATCATCTTTTTTGAATATTAGCTTCATTGGAACTCCTGAATTTCTTAAGATTATATTTCTTAACACGTTTCTTTATTGAAATCTTTCCACCGTCCGTAGTCTCAGCTATCAGATCAACAACATCTCTACCGTCAATTGAGCCTTCGAGAGGATTCGACCTGATAGTTATGGCTTTATCGTTATTCCTGCACATTACAACATTCTGGGCATCGCCTAACATAGGTATAGTAGCGTTATGCGAGACAAGGATAATTTGCTTCTTCGATTTGCATTTCTTGATGGCTTTAAGCAAACCAGAGTTTATATAGCCCGTCGCTAAATTATCCTCTGGTTGATCGATAATGAGCGGTGCATTGTCACTACTCCAACCAAGTATCAAGTCGAGAATCACCGAGGTCTTCCATCCGGCACTCAGATTGTCAAAGTCCTTACCTTCCTTTGTGGTTATCCGATACTTCTTCTTGTTCATGCTCGTAAATTTTTCGTTTACACGATTTTCGAAATTGTCGTAGTCAGTAACCTTGGGATTGCGCTTGCGAAACTTTGTTTCGAATAGAGCTTCAGGCATGATATCATCGAATTTCGTGATTGCGTATTCGGGCTTCAGCATGCCATTCACCACTTCAAGGAACTTTTCCTTGGTTAATTCAAATTCGTTGTCGATAAACAGAGTGTGTCCCATGGACTTAATCTCTTTCGTGCTAATTTTTATGGAAAACTTTGAGATGGCGTCCAGTGATTCATAGAACTTTTTGTCAAACTGAAAGTATCGCTTGATGCATTTCAGCAACTTCTCAAACTGCTTCCTCTTGGTGGTGATTTCCTTGCTCACAGCTTCTTGGGCATCATCGATCTCCTTCTCATAAGAGATGATTATCCCGCGAATAGCAGACTCCATTTTTGAGTGTTTAAATGCCAGTTTGAGTTCTTTTCTCAGTTTTTCAACAAGGGTACTATCATGATCGACTAAGGGATTCCTTGACAAGAACTTATCGAGTTTATCAAGGTTCTTAGCATCACTATCGTAACTTGCCTTACCATACTCAATCAATTCGATGATATTGTCATCCGGCAAAATGCACTTGAGCGGGTTGCCTTGAATCACATCTGTAACGATAAGGTGAGATAATTTGGGTATCCTTGACAGTTCATCCTGTATCGACCCAATCTCCTTTATCGATTGAACCAATGAGGCTAGCTGAATACTTAGATCTGATAGACCATTGGCTATCCCTTGGCGTTCTTCACTATCTGCCGGAAAAACACTCTTCAGGATTGAGATATCATCGATAGTATTTTCCTTATCCTTCTGGTCGCAGATTCTGATAATGTAGTTCTGTTCAAGATAATGCGGATTTTGTCCCGCTGGATTTCTGACCTGAATATCTTGGATATTGTACGGCGTTTTAAGGTAAATGCTCTCATCAAGTTTACCAACAATTTTCCTGTAAAGTGAGTCCACGAACAAGGTTTTACCGCTGGAAGAACCACCAATCACTACATTCAGCCCAGGTCTCAAATCCACGTTGATGTCAATCTTGTCATTCTTTAGTAAAACATGTTGGATGTATTCAGCCCACGAATCTGGTTTCTCACCGCACCTTAGTCTCGAAGACTCCGATAGTGATAGACGCAGACCATTGAAGGTAGGGATAGCCAACATCCATGTCTTTACAAACGGAGGAGCATCTCTAGCTTTGGCTTTTGGATATTTTTGTGGTGAGTAATTGTCTGAAGCTGTAATAAGGTTGACGAATTCATTTATCCCCAGACGATCGAAGTATTCACGTGTTCTCTCCAAACCCTTATCACTTCTTGCAGTAAAACCATCGAAATGATTGTAATAAATATTTCGCTCCAGAGTATTATCAAATTGCACGCCTTCGGGAATAGAATCGTTGAAAGTTGAATGGGATTGGCCGCCATGCGGCAGGATAACAAATTCATATGAATCGAAGCCGTTCATTATCTCTTCCAGTCTTGGGATAGTGTCAACATCTGCAACATCTTTCTTTGGGTAAAGACGGTCAAGTATCGTATTGATATTATCTATAAAGGTTGCTTCTATATCCAAATCAAAGTAAATATGGCAATGATAGGGTTTCTTAAAATCATGGTTGCGAACATGCAACTCAACACCCAACAAAATGTGATCAAACTTATCTACAGCCTTTAGATAGATGGGTTTGTTGATAGTATTGTGGTCGGTAAGTGATATGAGATAGGGCGCACCCTCTGCAATTTCCTCAATTTTGTTTTTCAGTAAATCGAGATCATAAGATTCATTCAAATGATTGGGATTCTCTGAAGTGTGAATATGAAGGTCAATGAATATCGGTTTCATCTATCTCTCCTGTGCCATATTTGTAACACTTTTTGCTATTAAAAGGCTTGCCAGTCTCTAATCGGAATAGCTCTTTATTAACTGGTCGATAACATAATGGCTGTCGAAAACAAATTTTGCTTTTAATTGGCTGAATTATGAGTCTTATCGTTTCAATAAATTCGATCATAACATCCTCTTTTCTGTATTTTCATTCTCCCGGCGTCCATCCCAGCTTGGACAGGCACGCGAATAAACGCCTGAGTTTGGCGACTTCTTTATCATTCATCTACAGTTCTCCTTTGAAAGCGCGGTCAAGAATACTGGGCAGCAGGGCGTCGAGTTCGGCGGCGGTCTCGGCTTGCAGACGTTTCAGGGCGTCCACCTTCTCTTGCAGCACGTCCAATTCGGCCACAATCCGGCGTTGCTCGGATAACGGAGGAAGAGGAATCGGCATTCTTTTCGTCATATCTGTGTTCAGATTAGGCTGGCCTTGGCCGCGCGCCAATTGCTCGCGAAACCAATCTGTCCTTGACTTGAAGAAATAATAGATGAACTCGATTTCGACAGATGGGTCGAGATTGAGAAACGCTTGGCTACCATCATTGAAGCAACCTGCAATCTTCGTAATCTTTGGTACCCCAAGGGTCGCCCCGCTATTTGTCAACATGAGCGTATTTGCCTCAATATATCGACTTTTCTTTCGGCCATCCTCGTTGACGGACGCCAAGGCTTCATAAAGAAACTTACCATCATTCTTTGTTAGATCTCCAACTTTCATGAATGGAATGTTTCCACCGTAGTATGCTGGGCTTCCTGCGGGGCGTGGTGATCCTCCACGCACAACCTCACACAAATAATCCACCCTTTTCGCGTCATGCTTCTTCGAGAGACTAGCAAATGTGTCTACCATAGCGGTAGAAAAAAATGCCTCGGCTTCTTCGGTGGCTTGTTGGCGGAGGGAGCGGGCTTCGGTGATTTTGGCGGCCAATTCCTCGATCCGCGCCACGATCCGACGTTGCTGCAACAACGGCGGCAGGGGGATTTCGTAGCCCAAGACATGTGCCGGGCGAATAGCGGCGTAGTTCGTCGATCCCTGTGCCTCCACTTGTTCGCGGAACGAAGGCGTGCGGATGAAATAGTCGAGAAAGCCCCGATCAAGTTTGACCCCGTCGAGTGTAAAGAGGAAATAGTGGCTACTGACAATTGCACCATTCAACGCGGCTGGAACAATCCCGAAGCCACCAACTTTTGCATCGATCTCAGCGACAAGAAATTCACCTGATCGACAAACCTGTTGCTTCTTGGTTTTGATAAGCGCACCCTGTATTTCGTCGCGGAGAACAATGCCCTGCGCATGCAGTTTGACGCGGGAACGCTTGTACGCAGCCAGGTCATCAATCGTGATGAACTCCTTACGATGCCGCAATACCTCCCCGAGTTTCACCTTGGGCCAAGGCTTGCTCATGACTTCTCCCCCAACGCAATTTTGATTTCGCCCATGAGTTCCGCAATCCGCTGTTCCTTCATGAGGATACTGTCGGCGAGTTGTTCGGTCGTTAGATGCGCTAATTCTTTCTTGCCGTTGGGATTCTGGCGGTCGA
>Ga0255405_1008_pt1 | contig 19628 bp, 22 predicted proteins | sample ANMaggSSYBR01C11_FD_182127 | JGI IMG/M metagenome (GOLD analysis project Ga0255405, IMG submission 182127) | Sediment cell enrichment communities from methane seep in Santa Monica Basin, California, United Staets - ANME aggregate JGI... | ecosystem: Environmental > Aquatic > Marine > Cold seeps >... | reverse complement strand
GCGATTTCCTCTCCCCTGCTGGAAGATAACTCTATTCAGGGGGCCCGGGGCGTGCTTCTCAACGTGACAGGCGGATCTGAGATGACACTTTTTGAGGTAAATGAGGCATCATCTCTAATACAGTCTGAGGCCAACGAAGATGCAAATATCATATTCGGGACGGTTATTGATGACAGTATGGGGGATGAGATTCGTATCACCGTGATCGCAACGGGGTTCGATCCAAAAGGGCGAAATTATGAGAGGGTGCCTGAGATTCCCAGCCTGTCGGGTTATTCCAAGAGAAGGGAAGACCTTGCAAAACCCACTTTCATAAGGAACAGAGACGAAAAGACCGGGGAAAAGCCTGCTCTTGTCAGGATGGGAATGATAAGTGATGACGACAATCCGGATTTTGAGACGCCTGCCTTTCTCAGAAAACAGATGGACTAGATCAGATTAAAAGGAGGTCTCTTGGTTGTAAAGTTCATGCAAAAATGGTGAAGAATTAGAAATGATCACGAAACCACGAAAAAAAGAAAGCGCGAAATCAAATTCTGTTTTTCCGGTTTTCGTGACAGTGTTTTTAATTAGACAGTAAACATTCAAAATCAAATATTTGCCTTTTTTGGTTCCGGATTGGGGGGATTAAAGGGATTAGAAGATTATGAGGATTATTTTTTACTCCTTATTCTTTTTCCCCCTGAAAAGAAGGGCGAAACGCCCCCGGACCTTCTTCAGCAGAAGGCGGGAATAGCGGACTCCTTCCGGACCCACCAGCAATGCACCCAGTCCCAGCATTCCCCAGCTCAGGGCATATAGCGCTATTCCAAGATAGAAGAAGAACTCATCCTGTTTATTTATAGCGATAAAATCACATGCCAGCATGGCTCCCCAGCCAAGCGGCTGATTGGTTGTCAACAGGACTATTCCTATCCAGAACCTGGTGCTGAATTTCATGGTTTCTTCACCGCTCGTCGCGAACCTATTGGTATTTAAGAGATTTTGTAATCTATCTGAAATATTGCGATGAGAAGCTTGATGCACCCGTCTCTTCCTTCTATATGTAGAAAGATTCTCTCTCCTTCGGTGCAGTGCATATGGTGGAGGACCCTTTTTTCTCTAATGCAGCCTGTGCCATCTTCAGCTTGTTGTCTATAGCATCGTCTGTCTGATCAGGGTCATGGTGAAACAGGTATAGATTTTTAACTCTGGCCCGATTGGCCAGTTCCACTGCTTGACTTACCGATGAATGTCCCCATCCGATTTTCTCTTCATATTCCTCATCCGTGTATGTGCAGTCGGTTATCAATACATCGGTATCTGAGACAAAGTCTGCCAGTTTGTTTATATAGCTCTCGCTGTAGAACCTGCTGGACTCCGGGTAAATTTCATTATCCGTGACATAACAGATGGATCTGTTCCTGTAATCCAGACGATAACCCAGGCATTGACCCGGGTGATTCAGGAACATTGTTTGTATCTTTATTGTATCTATATCGAATCTTTCTTCTTCAAGATTGTGGAAGGAGACTTCCGCGGTAAATTCCTTTATATTTATTGGAAAATATACACCGTCCATTTGCCCTGATATCAATTTTCGTATGGACATGTCTCCATTAGACGGGCCGCAGATTTCAAACTTGTTTCCATTTGTATAAAGAGGTGCGAAGAAGGGGAGACCGTTTATATGATCCCAGTGAGGATGCGATATAAATATCGTAGCTTTCGTGAATGTATCTTTTTTAGACATGAGGCAATTGGACAGTTCCTTTATTCCGGTTCCGGCGTCGAAGATGAATAAAATACCCTTCGGGAATTCGAGGCTGACGCAGGATGTATTTCCCCCGTACCTTACTGTATTTCGGCCTGGTACCGGCAAAGTTCCGCGTACACCCCAGAATGTCAGTTTGATATCTTTTTCCATGATTTGCCTGTATCCTTTGTTCATGATGTTTTCCAGAGGACAAATTCTACCAGATAATTCATTATCGGATTATGAACAAAGTTAACGTTTATTACTCGCATGATTCTTTGTTTGTGTCAAAATGTTTTGTTAAAGCTTTAAAAGAGAATTTAGAAATTCGGGGAACAATATATCTATTTTTTGAAGAAAAGAGGCAACAATGTGTATGCTGTCCTCAAAATACCGCACCCGCATTTTGGAGTGCAGTGGAAAGATATCAGGTGCAACGATAAAAGTATGAACACACCGTTCACTTTTGATATATAATGGGGTTTTCTTATGGTAAATTGTGCTGGGCGCTTAACGGTGAGAAACTGCTACATCATCACCGTAAACATAAGTATTTGGCAAGTCCAAATGAAATAAGGGGCGTCCACTCTCATTTCAGTTTGTTTTTCCGGGACTGCAACTCCGGCAGCTCCTGAGCATTCGAATGAATTGTCCCCCGATTGAATACTTATAACTATATTAAATATCTGTTTATGTTTAATTTGCTTTTGCAGAAGCTTTTTAAGGTTTTCTATTATTGTTTTCATATTTGGCGGTCTTCTCTCGCTTGAGATATATGCCTGATTGTAATATGAATTCAGCTTCTTATCATTCCGCATCAACAAGATAAAAACAGTTGCATTCATTCTTTCTTTAAATACATAACGGCGAGGCTGAGCTTTATGTTATGCTTTTTACCTTGGCTTAAAAAAGCATGTAAAGAATCGATGTTCTTTACTTCAAAGGTTTGAGGTTGGCGTGGGCTATCCATTTCCAATCGCCGTCAGTTTTTAAAAAAACGCTAAGCCGGGGTGCTGGCTTTTTTGAAAGCCGCTTTCCTTTAATTGTTTCCTCTACGGAAATAAAGTAAGTGGCGACAATAACTAGTCCGTTCCGAGTCGTCTTAATGTTGCTCAGGGTGTATTTGCCGAGCTTTAGGCCTTCGATCAGTTTTATCTCTTGCTCACGATTACTGGAGCCATACTGATGCACGGATTGAAAGCCTTTAGCAATTGTCTTTTCGATTGCCTCCATATCTGGTTTTCGTATCTCTGCCCATAATTGGCGCAAGAGTTTTTCGCCAAGACCCTTTTCAGTTGCAAGTGCCTGATTAGCCAGGACAGTCAGGGTTGCGAACGCAAATGTTAATGTTATTAGTAATGCCAATTTCAACGAATTCATACCTATCTCCTTTCTAATTATTGCTCAAGCATAACGGCGAGGCTGAGCTCTCGAGTAGCCTGATTATAGCGCTTGCGCTTATTAGCAGGCGAGCAGGAAGCTCCAGCCATTTGGTTATCGAGGCGCTACGCGCTGAGATCAAATGTATGAGAGCTTCAGGTCAGGCGCGCTGTAAAACGTTGTCTGCACCTGCTGGTTGGGACTTCCCACTTTTCACAAGTGGTTCTCGGCTCGTCCTGAACAATGTTTGAGCATCTGTTTGTCTACCTTTCCCCAGCGGTTGGGTTAGATGATAAATTCAATTATTATTTTCCATATAGTTTCTCCATACGTTGATCTTTTCCTTAGCATCAGTGATGGAAAAAAACCAGTGTTCATTCAGACATTCATCACGAAACTTGCCGTTGAAACTCTCAATGAAGGCATTGTCTGAAGGTTTGCCAGGACGAGTATGTTCAATTTAACTGGTTTATACTGACTCGTTGACCGGTTGAGATTCATCAGTTTAGGTGTCTGTCGTTTCGCCTTGGGTGTTAGAAGTAGATCCTTTAAAACCTGATTATCCAGGCTGATATCCATGCCGCCATACTTGTTGCGCCAGTTGTAGAATGCCTGTTCCGCAATACCGTATTTACGGAATAATTCGGCACTCTTGATCCCGAGTTCAGCTTCCTTTAGAATCTTGATGATCTGCTCTGTGGCAAAACGCTTTCGCTTCATCTATGAGTCCTCCTGTTAGATTTTTCTTTATCAGAAAGGACTCAACTTGAAAATGGCCTGGTTTTAGGGGGAAAGGACCAAAGGTCCATTTGACTCAAATGCCTTTAATATATCTCGCCAACTTATTATCCCTATTAGTTTACACCCGTCATCGACAACAGGTATACAAGAAATATTGTGATTTGCGAAAAGTCCTATTGCTTCAAAGATCCCTGCGTTTTGTTCTAACGTGATAGGTTTCCTTGTCATTATTTGATGCACTCTTTTATTAAGGCTTGCTGCGTCCCTGTTTGTTTCGGATGCAGTTCCAATGTTTGGGCTTAAAGCTTTCAGGAGGTCTCTATCCGAAATCACACCAAACAATATCCCGGACTCGACTACTAGTAAATGATGGAAACAAGTGTTATCGGACATTCCTTTAACCATTCTCAGCGAATCATTCATTTCGACAGTAACAATCCTTGTGCTCATGATTTCTCCATTGCACCCTAACGGTTGAACTGATCGGCGGCGTTACGCCGTCCGAGTTGAATGATTTGATTAGTTAGACTATTATTTATAACAAATCTGCATTGAGTTCATCATCAGTGGCTTATGCAGATAGTTTGGAATCTTAAATTTTGATAAGGTCTCATTTGCTGTTTTTTCAGTAAAAGTTCCAAAATACGGAATTAGTGTTACGTCAACATCGTACAAAACATTTTTTTCTAATTCATAAATATTATGAATTGTACGATACTCATTGCCTGCAATTGATATTGGGACAATAATTGTCCTCGTTTGCCCTGGAGCAATTATAACAAAATCATCAGGTCTAGGGCTGATAGCTGTCTTTAAATGTATATGACCTTTTGGTTCGACAGAGTTCCCATTACAACTAACATATATTTGTTTTGATAGTATCGATTGATTTATAGATATGATCTCACTCGATGTATTGAGAACTTGAATTAGAGCCCCATTTTGTCCGTTATTTATAAGTTCGACCTTTAACCCATGCTGAATACCTAAACACTCACCATACCCCACAAGTCTAACTGAACTGGAGCAACCCTGGAGGAATAATAACAGAATGAGCAATAAAAAAACGGCTGTTAAGTCTCTGGTTGTGATTCGTTCAAATATATTCCGGATGTTTATCCGTACCATTGATTTAGTCTCCAATGAACAATGGGTTATTTCCCGTTTTTTTGTGCAAACCCAGCCTCGCCGTTACCGGGCACGTAGCGCCAGGTAACATTTACATATAAGACAATTTTGCTTGTTTTCAATATAGCTTATTCTCCCTAACCATGAAAGAGACGATAAAATAGAAGGAAAGTCATGTCAAGTAAGATTCTTGATAATATGCGCGATGTGGTGTGGCAAGGACATTATTCGATTTCGCGCAGTTCGGCAATTCTTTTGCGAATCAGGTGCAAGTGCCGATTTACTGTATTGCTGTTTAATTTAGCTAAAAGAGCTATGGTGTGTTCGATAGTGTCAGGGTTGTGTTGTATATCGAAATGATTTCAGGTTCAGGCCCAGTTCTATATCGTCTTTCAGGCGTACCAGAGACCGTGATAAGCGCGCCTCCCCGGCATGTTTGTACAACATCTCGCCCAGCTTGCCTTTGATGGTATAGGCAACCGACAGTATATTATCCAGGTTTTCCAACTCGTTCAGCAGTTTGGCGGCTGTTTTTGGACCTACCGTAGGGACACCGGTTATGTTGTTGGTAGCGTACCCCGCCAGCGCGAAGAGATCCACCAGCTGATCCGGCTGTACGTTCAGTTTTTCCTTTACGTATGTATGATCCATGTCCTGTCTTTGAAAATGATCACGCACCATTACCAGATCTGAAACAAGTTGCAGGAACATTTTGTCTGTTGAAAGTATGACGATATTACCGTTTCTCGATGCCACCTTTCCGGCCAGTGTGGCTATAACATCGTCTGCTTCCAGTGTGGGGAAACACACAGAGCGGACACCGATCTCCGAAAACGCGTCCCTGAACCGGTTCATCTGCGCATTCAGGGCTTCAGGCATAGGAGAGCGTCCAGCCTTGTATTCGGGATACAAGCTATGGCGCCAGCCCGGTTTGTGCCCGTCAAAGACACAAATCACGTGGGTGGGTTGGCATTCACGCAGGGCGCGCTGGAGGGAGTGGACACTTGTTGTCAAAGCGTCATTCGCGCGACCCGGTCCGTCATCTCCCGGTTGCGCGGCATACACACGGCGGATAAGGTTGAGGGCGTCTATCAGCAAAAGTTTAATTTTCATTTTTTGTAATTTATGACAGACCCTAGCCGGGTTTTTAATCTGTGAGTGATCCGTCCAGGTTATCGGCGAACGACCGGTACCGCCGGGCTTCTCTCTCATTTCCCATAGCGGTGTAAATCTGCTCCACCTTTCTAAAGTGATTTTCCCTGCCTGTAGGGTCTTCCTCAATCAGAGAGAGATATATCTCCAGTATCTTTACTGAATAATCTCCGAGTTCCGTGGAGATATCCGCATATTTTTGTTTGATAAAAGGGGCAATTCTCGCGCCGCAGCTGCTGCATTTTCCCATTATCTCGCTGTACAGTTCAAGGGCAGCATCCTTTTTCTCGAGCGCTTCATATGTTGCCGCCAGCGACAGGGCTGTGTGTTCATCCCAGCCATGAGACTGCAGGAGTTCCAGGTAGAAGGCCTCCGCGTCCTGATGCCTTCCGGACCGGTATAGCGATTCACCTTTGAGATGCAGAATAGGCGCTGATTCCGCCAGCTCTCCCGGACAGGAGAACAGCAGATCATTGGCTTCATCAAGTCTTTTCATGGCCCACAGAGTTTCGCACAAGACTTGGTATCCATGTATGGAACGGGGATAATTTTTTATGAAGCGCTCCAGGAGTAGGAGGGCATCTTCGTACCTTTCCAGGTTCAGGTATGCAGTGGCCAGTTCAAGGGGGACCAGGCTGTCCGACGGATTCTCTTCCAGTGCCTGCAATAGCTTTGTTGCTGCCAGATCATATTCACCCTGATTCAGGGCCACATACCCTGTTTTGAATGTGTCTCCATAACTTTGATAAGCATCCCGTACCTCGTCCGGCAGCGCGCCGCACAGGGCTGTAAAATGCTCACCCTCCTGTGTATGCCATACCCGGACTTCTGCCTTATTCACCGGGGTGTGAACCCAGGGAACTTCCATATCATCCCCCGCAATATCGTTCTGAGTCTTGCCGAGCAATTGTTCGAGTCCGGCAGCAAGTTCAGGATCTTTCGTCAGTTCCAGCGCAAGGTGAAATAGTTCTGACGCGCTTTCATAATCTCCGGATTCTCTCAGCAATTCCCCATTTTGTTTGTGTTGCAGGGCCAGCGCATCACTGCTTCTGATCATTTTTTCCCGGAGGCGACTTTCAAGATCCGTATTTTCCGAACATTTCTTCTTCATCTTCGCCAGAGCGGTTTCATACTCCAGCCTGGCTGCCCCGTATTCCATGATCTCGAAGAAACCGTCACCTCTTCGCTCATATTCTTCGGGGTCCTTACCTGAAAATATCTTCAAAAATCCCACTCAGTTACCTCCTTCAGCTTCCTGTTTTTCTCCCTTGATTACGACAAACGAACCTTTGCCGTATCCCTCCTTTACCACTTCTGTATTATCTATATCCTTCAGATCACGGAAGATTGTTTGGGTAAAGGTAAAATTTTTGAACCCTGCGTCTGTCATAAGAGAAACAACCTCGTCCGCTGAATAAAAAGATGCCTCCCTGTAAAATTTATTTTCGGCTTTATACCTTTCATATTTCTTTCCGACAGGGCTGGTGCTATCGACAAAGCCGATCACAAGCGCGCCGCCCGGCTTCAGTATCCTGTATGTCTCACGCAGGGCGGTTTTTACATCGTTCAGGAAACAGATTGCCGTGACCATTAGTGCGAAATCAAACCGGCTATCGCCAAATGGAAGATCTTCGGCAACACCTTCATGAACCTCTATGCCTCGTTTGACGGCAATCTCAGCCATTTTCAGGGACGGATCAATTCCAAGCCTGATGCCGAGTGGAACGGCGAATCTTCCGGAGCCTACACCTATCTCGATGCTTTCTCCCTTTGCCGGCAGCAATTCTTTCACAGCCCGTAATTCAGCCTCATATACGAACCGGTTTTTCTCAAACCACTCTTCGTATTCATCCGTATGTGTCTCAAATGGTTCTTTTTCCATCATGTGCTTTGTCTTATCTGGTTTCATCAACTACTCCAATCTACAATTCCTCACTGCTGGCCCCTGCTTTCTCTATATGTCAATTGTCCGTCCAGCGCCTCCCTCAATATATGTATCAGGATATAATGATTTTATTTTCGCCTTGAACTGGGTGCAATGGGTGGCACAGATTATGTCTATCCCCTTGAGCAGATCGAATTCAGTAAAGCCGTGGAGTCCCCCTATAAGGGCGCGAATTCTTCCACGTATGGAAGCTGCTTTCAGTATATTCCTTACACCCGGGTGAGAACACCCGGCTATCACAACCTGCCCCATGTTTGTGTTGACGACAAGTGATTGCTCAATCTCCTCGCCGTAGGGTAATTGTTCGAACCCCTGAAGTTCTCCTGTAGAGAATATTCCTTCGCAGATTTTTATGGGTTCTTTCACCACTATGATCTCCCTGGCCGAATCGGGTGGAATGCTGTACGACGAAGGAACGTATAGCCTGACGTTGTTGTTTTCTCTGAGAAAACCCGCCAGTCCTCCTGTGTGGTCTTGGTGGGCATGTGAGATTACAATTATCTCAATAGATTCCGGATCGATGTTGAGCCCTTTCATGTTGTCAAGGAGTATGTCCCCATTCGCCCCTGTATCAAAGAGTATCGTTCCGCCGTGCGCCTCCACGAGGCAGGCAAATCCCCAGTCAGGGGTAAGATCCTTTCTTGATGTCTCATTGTCGTAAATGATGGTGATTCTCATTTCTTCCCTTTATGAAATTTGATACGTTCGCAAAAACGCCATTATGCCGTTGTGTTATGACATTATACTTGAGTATCCGGTTTCGATACACCTTCATATTCATAACGATAATACCGATTGTACAGTAACACCGGATCGCCGGAATCTCCAATGAATTCTCTAATTTTCTTGTCGATTATCGTTAACAGAATTTCCCCTGGTGTTTTAACAGCGGACCTGGGCTATGCTAGAGTATATTGTACACCTGTACAAGGACAAATCGCCTCAGCCAGCCAGTTCATAAACACAAAATAAAGGTTAAATTTACGCGTTTCTTTATTGGTTAACCAAGAATAAAACCCAGAGTGACGGGCAAACTGTTTTTAACTGGCGGCATTCTGGCTGAGGTACATCCCGTATCGACCAAGGGTCCAGACGCTTCGCTCAAAAAGGTTTGTAATATAAAGAATGAGAGAACGTTCCTCGGGGGTGAGATCTTTCTCCGACGAGAGATAAATGCGACGGATTTTCTCCATCAGCTGTCCTTTGTCTGAGGTCAGGGCTATCAAAATTTCCAGATCGCCTTCATCGGTGGATTCCGTTGTCTCTATCGCGGTGAGGAATATGGCGTCGAGGCTTTCAACAATGTTCATCGAGAGTTTTCCTGACTCTCCATGTTCTGTTTTCCCATCCAGTGTTTTACAGAGGCTGTAGACGTTATCTTCGAGAGAAACTACCAGAGTATGGCGATTTTGCACATTGAGAAGCGTTTCCGACGTAGAGAGATTGAGAGACTTATGGAAGACGTCGGTAATGAATAACTGTATCTCCGAAGAGACCTCGCCGAAAGCGTTGTGGTATGTGTCGAGATCAAGAGCCCCTTCTATTGTCCCCGGGCGAAGCCTTTCGAGGTAAAGGGGTATGCGTTTCAATAATCTGAGAATCTCTTTTTCGATCAAGAGAATCGCTGTTTCGGGATCATCGGCGGCATGCTCGTGAATGAATTTGATCTTTGAGAGGGCCTCTTCTTCGAGGGGTGGCCAGAAATGGGTGAGTATTCGGTAGTATGGCGCAAGGATGAAGGACAGTATAAACGGGATGAAAAAGTTAAAGAGCAGGACCACGAGGGCTGCTTGATGTTTTATATCGCTGGAAAGAAGACCGACAAATGCTTTGACCAACGGGATATCCGTATAGAGTTCGATATAGAACATGGCCACGAAAACAGTGACACCAAACAGATTAAACAGTACCTGGGCCATGACCGATTGTTTGGCGGAGCCCTTCAGACTCGATGAAAGGACAAAGGTGGTGATGCTGGAACCTGCATGGACGCCGTAGATAATCATGAGCGTCTGATCCATTGTAAAAATGCCCGCATTTGTCATGGTAATGGCGATTATAATAATGCCGATGGCCGTCTGCGAGATAAAGGCCAGGATACCGCCTATGACGAAGATGAGGAGATAGGAATCTTTCAGGGCAAGGAGGAGAGACTTAAATCCGGGATACTCGGCAAAGGGCGCCGTGCCGGTGGTAATCATATTCAGCCCGAGAAAGAGGAGGGAAATACCGAACAATGCCCCCAGGGCATGTTGAAACCGCGCCGGTTTTTCAAAGGCGTAACAGGTGCCGGACAGACCAAGCAAGAGGAGTACAACGTATTTGATATCAAGTACGGCGATCAGCACCAGCGTTGAACATCCGGCATTCGCCCAGAATATTATGGGGAGTGATTTTCGGACCGTGAGGAGTCCGCTCGATATGAGACTCGCAACTATAAAGGTGGCAACCGACGTGCTTTGCGTGATGAATCCTGAAAGGGCGCCCCATAACCCTGCGATAAAGCCATTGTCAGTAAACCGGGAAATAAAGAGCTTGAATCTCCGGCTGGTCATCTGTTTCAGATTGCCGCTGACCATCCGTATTCCGACGAAGAACAATCCCAGTCCGCCAATGAGCATGGCAAAAAATTCGAAGTGCACGGGAACCTCCTTTTCGTTTAGCCGAACAGCAAGCGCACTCCCTGCCGATTGCTGTGGGGAGTTTCAACAAGATAATGCTTGATATTTTCGTCTGTTTATTACATATAAAAAACAGTTTTTCAATAAGTCTGTAGCCTGATTTGTGCAAAGGTTTTGTCGCAATGCTGATGAGTCTGGAAAGGGGAGAATTCTATGGAGTTAAATGTAAAGAATGAAGAAAAAGGAACCCTGGTATCTGTCACGGGTAGAATGGATGCAGTTTCATCCCCCGGGTTTGAAGTGGAACTGGGAAAGTTGATTGATGAGGGAAACATAAATTTTGTCGTCGATTTCAGCGAGCTTGATTACATAAGCAGTTCCGGTCTCAGGAGCGTCTTGGCAACGGCCAAGAGACTGAAAGGAAAAAACGGACAGATACTGCTCGCCTCTTTAAAAGATGTCGTCAAGGAGGTGTTTGAGATTTCAGGATTCAGCGCTATTATCCCTATTTATGATTCTGTTGAAGAAGCGACGGCAGCGCTGTGATTTTCAAACCGTAAGCCGCTACAATAAATCAGCGAAATCTGGCGTAATGATAACAAGGGGCGCGTCTCATGAAATCCATAAGACTACCAGCCATTATTGAAAACCTTGATAAGTTTATTGATTTTGTGCATACGTGTGTCGGAGAATACATATCTATCGACAAGAAAATAATGGAGATAGAGCTGGCCGCTGAAGAGGCTCTGGTTAATATATTCAAATATGCCTATCCGGAGAAGCCGGGCCAGGTGGAAATGCAATGTGATTCCGACGACAGTAAAAAAATCACAATAGAAATACGCGACAGCGGTATACCTTTTAACGGTCTTTCACGACCTGATCCCGATATAACCGCCGATCTTGGAGACAGAAAGATAGGAGGTCTGGGAATCTTCCTCATTAAAAAAATGGCAGATGAAGTAAGATACAATCGCAGTGGTGACACTAATGTTCTTACGATTGTCTTTTATGCGTAAGATATAATACGAGAGTTTTGCAGGGCAGGGTTTTTACAAGAAGCATGATATTGACTTCACTATCTTCCCGGCGGATCAGTTCCGGGATTTACCTCTTTTTATGGGACGTGTAGTAATGGCGATGAAAAACAGGGGCTTAGCCTTTAAACTTATACTGCTTATACTTAGCAGTGTCACACTGATCTTCCTGCTGATTTTCAGTTATAATTATCTGTATTCACGGAAAATCATCGTGAAGAATATTGAAAATAACGCAAGGAATCTCGCCGGGGCCACAGTAAACAGGATTGACGTTATTCTCAGTTCGGTTGAAAAGGTTCCCGAAAATCTGGCCTGTTTTCTCGAAAATTTCCAGTGTTCCGGTGAAGAATTAAATAGATTGCTACGTTCCATTGTGGAAAACAATGAGAAAATCTATGGATCGACAATCGCATTTGAACCGTGGGCATATGACGCCAAAGGAAAGAGATATGCCCCCTATTACTACAAAAAAAACGGAGAACTAAAATATGCCAACCTGGCTGAGGAATCATACGAATACTCCTACTGGGACTGGTATCAGATCCCGAAGGAGTTGAACCGTCCCGTATGGAGTGAGCCATATTTTGATAAAGGGGGCGGCAACATAATTATGTCGACCTATTCGGTCCCCTTCTACAGAATGTTTGAAGGCAAAAAGAGGTTTGCGGGTATAATCACTGCCGATATTTCCCTCTCGCGGCTACAGGAGATTGTCGCGGCCATCAAGATTGAAGAGACAGGTTACGGCTTTCTCATATCAAAAAAAGGCACCTTTGTAACGCATCCGGGGAAAAAGCTCATTATGAATGAGACCATATTCAGCGTGGCGGAAGCGAGAGGGGATAAGGGGCTGGAGGAGATCGGGAGGGAGATGATACAGGGAGAATCGGGATTCGTTCTCTCCAAGAGTATTCATACAGGAAAGATGTGCTGGATGGTCTATGAGCCACTTGCGTCAAGCGGCTGGTCTTTCGGAGCGCTTTTCCCTCAGGATGAATTAATGGCGGATATTACACGTCTTAACCGGATAGTGCTGTTCGCCGGTATAATCGGGTTTCTGTTTCTTTTCACGGTTATCGTATTGATCTCAAGGTCAATAACCGGGCCGTTGCGGGAGTTATCGAGTGCAACCGAGGACATTGCAACAGGCAACCTTGATATATCCATTCCGGAGATCAAGACAAAGGATGAAGTGGGAAAACTTGCAGAATCTTTTGATTATATGAAGAAATCCTTGAAACAATATATTGCGGATTTGACAGAAACAACTGCCATAAAAGAGAGAATAGAAAGTGAGTTGCAGATAGCACATGATATCCAGATGGGTTTCCTGCCCAAGATATTCCCTCCATTCCCTGAAGTGCCGGAGTTTGATCTATATGCCATACTTGACCCGGCACGGGAAGTGGGTGGAGATCTATATGACTTCTTTTTTCTCGACGATGACCATCTCTGCTTTAACGTGGGCGATGTTGCTGGAAAGGGCGTACCCGCGTCACTGTTTATGGTGATTACCAAGACTCTGACAAAGACAAAGGCTGCGAAGGGCATGACTCCGGACATGATCTTGAACCAGGTCAATCAGGACATTTCTACAGACAATCCCTTGCTTCTTTTTGTGACTCTGTTTCTCGGTATTCTCAATATCAATGATGGAACATTGGAGTACAGCAACGGAGGCCATAATCCACCTTATATTATTCGTGCCACTGGCGATATTGAAAAAGTTGAGACAACCAGCGGTTTAGCCCTGGGAGTTATCGAAGATTTTTCGTTTCAGTCAAAGAGAGTTGTTTTAAATAAGGGGGACTCCATATTTATCTATTCTGATGGTGTTACCGAGGCCATGAACAGCAAGCTTGAACTCTTTTCCGAAAAGAGACTGGAGCGAGAACTGAATAATCTGAGAGGCCGTTCCGTAAAAGAGACCATAACGGGAATAATGGAAAAGATCCGGGAATTTTCACAGGACGAGCCTCAGGCAGATGATATTACAATGATGATAATCAAATATAACGGAAGATGACGCGCTTATAAGGCTGACATTCTCCGGCGGGGAGCTTCAATGTCAGGTTTTTCGCCGGTAATATCGATGTCAGAAGGTGTGAATGGCGGTTGACTTGAAAGAGACGAATATGCTGGTTCCCTCCGTGAGTTGCAGGTCAAGCAGGGCGCCCTTTGTAATCAGGGATTTGAATGTGATGTTTCCCACCATAATGCCTGCTTCGTAGTATAATCCATGATCGGATATTTCGGTTATATTTCCCGCGAAAGAATTTCTCATGCTTGAGGTTAATTCCCCCTGACTGAGGACAATGTCTTCAGGTCTGATGGCTATGTACCCATGGCCGTTCACAGGTTTTGCGCCCAGCTCTATCTCCAGGTTTCCTGTGAGCGCCTTTGTCTCGCGAAACTGCGCCGCAAAGAGATTCTTCATTCCAACAAAATCAGCTACAAAGGTGGAATCCGGGCGTTTGAATATATCCTCCATGGTTCCTGTCTGTATGATTTTTCCATTGTTCATCATCGCTGCCCGGTCTGACAGTGAAAGAGCTTCCGCGAAATCGTGTGTAACCATGAGAAAAGTGACATTGGAATCCCTGTGCAGTTTCTTAAGCCCCGCTCTGATCTCTTCTCTGAAACCGGGGTCCAGGGCTGAAAGGGGTTCGTCGAGGAGTAGAATTTCCGGGTTCACCATCAGTGCCCTTGCCATGGCGACTCGTTGCAGCTCCCCGCCGCTCAGATTGAGCGGAACGCGATTCAGAATATAGGAGAGATTCAGATTTTCCACCAGGCGGTCGAATGTTTCGTCGGATCGGTCTTTGTCGATCCTGTGAAAATGCAATCCATAGGTTATATTTTCACGGACGGTCAGGTGAGGGAAGAGTGAGTAGTCCTGATATACTATGCTTACCCCGCGTTTCTCAGGGACGAGTCCTGTAACGTTTTTCTCGCCGATATGGATGCTCCCGCTCTTTACCGGGATAAGCCCGGCTATTGCTTCGAGGAGGACAGTTTTGCCGGCGCCTGTCGGTCCCATCAGTATGAAAAACTCATTTGTTCCTATGTCCAGATTGATATCGAACAGATTGAACTCTTTGAGATGGATATTGAGATTCCTTATCCTTATCATGCCTTTTCCTTGTCGTGGGAGGTGAGTATCCTCAGAATCAAAAAGAGTGTCAGGCAGATAAACACCAGCCATACCGCCACGGGCTGAGAGTATTTAAGGCCGTATGCCTCGAATCGTTCATATATCATTACCGGGGCGATCATGGGGTGATATGCGACGATTACCACGGCGCCGAACTCGCTTATCGCCCTGGCGGAACACATGACAATACCCACAAGCATGCTACGCCATGCAAGGGGGAATGTTATCCTGAAAAAGGTGCTGAACATCGAAGCCCCAAGGCTGCGTGATACCTTCTCCAGCCTGGGGGAGATACTCTCGAATCCGCTTTTGACGGCATTTATGTAAAAAGGCATTCCAACAAAGGTCAGTACCACAACTATGCCGGTGACGCTTCCCATGATGCGTATGCCGAGCTGATTGAGCAGTTCGCCTATCCAGTGGTTTTTTCCGGCAACGCTGAGCAGGGCTATTCCCACAACAGGATGAGGGATGACAATGGGCAGGTCGATTATGCTCTCTACCAGTTTTTTACCCCTGAAATCAGTACGGGCCAGCACGTAGGCAAGTGGTGTTCCGAAGACAAATGAAATCAGGGCTGCCAGTCCGGCCGTATAAATGCTCAACCAGATCGATCTGACAACATCTTTATCTTTGATGGTTTCCTTCAGCATCGCAAAAGATGGCGCCGTCATCATTTCGATAAGAGGCAATAGAATGAACGCCATAATTACGATGCCGCAGGAGATGCTAATCCAGAAAAATGGTTCTCTTTTTATCACCTAGTCTTTGACCTCAACCAGTTTTTGCAGTTCCGCCGGGAGAGACTTTTTCATTTCCGCGGTGGGCACCCTGCAGGGTATAAAGGGAGGCTGTCCCATTTCCTTCAGTATCTTAAGGCCGCCTTCGGGGGCGAGCATGTATTCCAGAAAAGCCATGGCCGCTTCTCTATTGGGTGCATCTTTGAGCAAGGTTACGCCATAAGTACATGATTTGCCCCTGATGATCATATGGGTCCCTGGCTTCTTGCCGGTAACTTCCACAAAGGCCTGTTTATATACAGGATCGTACTTGTAATTTCCAAGATTAATTTCATCCGGAAGGACAATATATTTCAAGCCATGCTGAACCGCGACGGAAAGATATTCCCAGGCGTAGTCCATATTTCCGGTCTGAAGCAGGGATATCAACTCCACTGATTTGGGGCGGATATTTTCCTTGGGACGGTTTGCGATCAGTTTTTTGTAAAGGCCGGGTTCATTCAGCGCCTTTTCCGCGAGCTGTATTACCATCAGAGAGCGATAGCCGCAGGGGTCTAGATTCGGATCGGAATGCCCCCATACAACACCCTTCTTCTGGAGGATTTTATACCAGTTATCCGCGTTTACCGTATCGGCATAGGCGCTTTTGTCTGTGTAACAGAGAACGAGCTGGTTAGTCGCGAAGCGGATGTTCCAATCGGCATAATCGGGTATGAGCAATTTGTCTATCACCTTGTAATCCGCCGATGCCATGATGTCGCAGGGTTTGCCTACGTCCGTTATCTTTCGCGCGCACTTCTGGCTTCCCGAGGCCTCACGCTGAAGATCGACATCGGGATATTTGGCCTCAAATGCCTTTTCCATGGCCGCGAGAGGAACAGAAAGGCTGCCCGCGTGAAACATGGTCAGTTTGCCGGAAGGCCCGGCAAGAGCGAATGTCGGGAGGAGCATGACAACCGTACATAACAGTAAGATAACAACAGATCTTAAAACGTCTTTTCTCTTCATCATAAATCTCCTTCTTTCGATTCATATTTGTTCCTGGCAACCGTAAACCGGCAACCGGATCTTATGCAGCCACCTACCATATCTGTTATTTCGCGTCAATCTAAAATATTAATAGTCAGTTTGAGATATTAATGGTTATTCTTTCATTCCTATTGATTTTCCTTATCCTGCGTGGTATTTTTCGAACCATGGATAAATTGCTTACGACAAAAGAACTGGCCGGGCTTCTGAGGCTGAATGAAAAGAAGGTATATCAGCTTGTAAAGGAGGGGAATATTCCCCATGTGCGGATTGCCGGCAAGTGGCTCTTTCCGGAGAGACATGTTACCAGATGGATAGATGAAAATGTGCAGAGGGAAAGAGATATCCTGATTGTGGGAAGTAATGATGTTCTTATGGAGAGACTTGTGCTTCTCTATTCCCAGGAGAACTTTCCCGGATCCGTGGCCTTCTATTCGTCAATGGGCAGTTCCAGGGGGGTGCACGCTCTTTCTCTAAAAAAGGGGCAGGTATGTTGTACTCATCTTCTGGACATGGAGACAGGAGAATATAATCTTCCCTTTCTCGACAGAGTTCTTTCGGGGCAAAGATATGTGGTGGTTAACCTGTGGCGCAGAAAACAGGGGCTGATTGTGAAAAAGGGCAATCCCATGGGACTGCGAGGACTGGAAGATGTTATAGAAAAGAAGGCGAGATTTATAAACAGGAACGAAGGGTCCGGCACGCGTGTCCTTCTGGAATATTTTCTGAGAGAGAAGGATTTGAACGAAAAGGATATCGCCGGTTTTAATGAAGAAGTCGACAGCCATCTGGATGTGGCCCTCAAGGTCTTTTTCGGTGAGGCGGATGTGGGATTAGGTATAGAGTATGTCACATATCCACTGGGTCTGGATTTTCTGCCGCTCAAGGAGGAGATGTTTGACCTTGTTATTCCCGGAGAACTGTGGTCCACGAGCGTTGTAAAAGGATTCATGGATTACATAGACCCGGTCAGGATAAACAGCCTGTCCAAAAATCTCCCCGGCTACAATCTGAAAGATACGGGAAAGATCAGATTCGAGAATTGATGGCTTTGAAGCTTTCATATATTATCTTAAAAATACTGGATATGTTACGTATACCTTCCTGTAACCGAGGGAATCAATCGGGATTGATTTATTGTATATTTCTTTTCGTAATCAAGATTCATAAAGGGATGATGTGTTTAGATTGCTTGCTGTTGTCAAAATCAAGGGATTTTCAAAAGGGGTGACATTATCCCCCAGCTCAGGTCTGCGGCATGCCCTGCCGTAAGAGTGAGTAGATAATATAGTCATTTTATAGTCCTCAAAATACTCCTTGTTTTTTCCAAAATCTCTGCTTTACTCCTAAAATACATAGCGAGCGTATTCCCCCACCGTGTTGCGGGGTGCTTAAATCCTGCCTGGAGGATGTATGCAATGGTAACATCTGTTGAACGTCGTGAATTTGAGAGACTCGTTCCTCAAGAGATTACATTTGCCGTCTTCAGGCCTGATTTTAAGAAAGTGGGCCCTGTAAAAGATATAAGCAGAAGTGGCCTGGGGGTCAAATATATATACCCCGCGCATGAAGAAGTCTTTATGGCATAGTAAGTAAATACTGTGGGCTGAAGTTTGAGCAGCTCACAAAGGAGCAGGAGGAACAGATAAACCACTTCCTGGAAAATTTCACAATTGGAACCGCGTAACAACTGACAGTTAATATTAAGCCTGTTAAAGGGCATTGGTGAAGCAGGTGAATCGGTTCAAGCTAGTTTCGGGGTATTCGGGGGACAGTATACATATTGTTGCCTCTTTTCTTCGGGAAATAAGTATAAAGCCCCCATAAAAGTTACTTACTAATTTAAGGACGTCCCGCTTCCCTTCATTGATCTACCCAACTCAATTTCCCCCTGGGCCGAACACCGACGGATGCAAGCCATCCTGTCCTCGACGATTGTCACCCAGATTTCGGGAGATGTAATTGACCTCATCCAGATTCTCAGGTGTGAGGGATATCTGCCGTTCGGTGCCGCGCAGGTCGTTGAAGCCGATGGCATTGTCAAAAACCACTGGGTCCAGATTTTCATCATCTCTGGTGTCCGTCAGTTCGATGGCCACAACGTCTACCACTTCGGGCGTGTCGCTTTCCAGGCTGATTTTGTTTTTGACAACACGATTGTTGGAAATCTCTTCTGCTCCAGCCCAACCCCAGCGAAAGTCAGCGTATAGGACTATTCCCGTACCACAATATCCTCCGCCATCGTTAGGGTCAACGTGCAACGTTCCGGCGATTTCATTATGAGAAATCACGTTGTCTTTGACAACACCTCCCGTCCAGTCTGCTACCAGGATTCCAATCCCTCCGCCGTTCCTGGTTCGCAAATCAGTGATCACATTGTGGCTAATCTGCCAGCCGCTTCCTCCCCAGTTGGAAACAGCCTGAACCGAATTTATAAACGTGCAGTGATCAACAGTCACATCATTGACGGCTGCACCGTTCATGATCACCAGGTCAACTTCAAATCGGAGATGGCTAATGGTGGCGCCGTCGCTGCCAGCCAAAAACCGGAAACCCATGGTTAGGCCCGCAGGGTGAATGGGTCCGTCGTTAATGACAGCCCTGCCTTGCCCCTTGATTTCCACAGCCTTCGTAACCAGTGCCCCGGCATGGGTACCTTTACCAACGAGAATAGTATCGCCATCTAAGACGTCAGATGAATCGATAGCATCTTGAATGGTCGCAAAGTCACCGGGAACCTCCCATTTTGCAGCTATTGCTGTGTTGCCAAGTGCAAACACAAAAGCCACTGCCACACAAAATATCAATAATTTTCTCATTATTAGTCTCCTATAATTCCTTATTGGTTGTTAACTTTCTATTAACACTTTCTTTCCTTTTGCTGCGAACCACCCGCAACGGATAAGCTCCTTTCTTCACCCTCACCCCCCTTTCACAACAATTTCCAAATACACCAAATATCC
>Ga0255405_1007_pt1 | contig 19693 bp, 18 predicted proteins | sample ANMaggSSYBR01C11_FD_182127 | JGI IMG/M metagenome (GOLD analysis project Ga0255405, IMG submission 182127) | Sediment cell enrichment communities from methane seep in Santa Monica Basin, California, United Staets - ANME aggregate JGI... | ecosystem: Environmental > Aquatic > Marine > Cold seeps >... | reverse complement strand
AAACCCTATGTCACCCGTGCGCAGGACATGTGTGCCCCCACATAGTTCCATACTGAATTCGCCCATCCTGACTACCCTTACCCTATTGCCATATTTCTCGTCGAATACCGCAGTGGCTCCCGTCTTCATGGCATCTTCATAGGACAGTACTTTTGTGTCAACCGGCTCGTTTTTCCTTATATATTCATTGGCAAGTCTCTCTATCTTCTCCATTTCTTCATCTTCTATCCTCGCGAAATGGGTTAAATCGAACCGGAGTCTTTCAGAGCTTACGAGGGAACCGGACTGTTTGACATGATCACCCAGTACATTTTTAAGGGCCGACTGCAACACATGCGTGCCGGAGTGATTAGCTTCTACCGCCCTCCTCGTTTCGGTATCAACTTTCATCACAACGGTATCACCAACCTTTATCTGTCCCTCTTTGAGCTTACCTATGTGTGTAAAGAGATCGTCGAGGGGCTTTTGCGTGTCCCATACATCGAAAAGCGCGCCCTCACCCTCTATGACACCAACGTCTCCCACCTGTCCCCCCACTTCTCCGTAAAATGGGGTTTTATCCACAAATATCTCACCCTTTTCGCCTTCCGAAAGAGAATCGACCCCTTTGTCGTTCTTCAGAATTGCGATAATCTTTGAGGACGTTTCGATATTGCCTTCATGCCCCGTGAACAGCGTGGAAATTCCACCTATGGAAAGAGCTCTGTAGATGTCCGCCACCTCTTCTTCTCCACTCCCCCTCCATGCCTCTCTCGCCTTTTTTCTCTGGGCCTCCATCGATTTTTCAAAACCCTCCATATCGAGAGAGATTCCGCGCGCCCTCGCTGCATCTCCGGTCAGATCGGTAGGAAAGCCGAAGGTATCGTAAAGTTTGAACACTATCCCGCCGGGGATTACATTCTCTCCCCTCTTTTTCAGGGACTCTATTTCGTCATTCAATATCCGCAGACCGGCATCAAGGGTTTCCATAAAGCGCTGTTCCTCGTTGATGACCACCTTCCTTACATAAGCTTCCTTGTCCAGAAGTTCCGGGTAATAATCTTTCATTCCCTTTATAACCACCAAAACCATGTCGTGCAGGAAGGGCTTGTCAAGACCGAGAAGTTTTCCATGCCGGGCTGCCCTCCTCAGTATCCTGCGAAGAACATATCCTCTCCCCTCGTTGCTCGGAAGAACTCCGTCACTGATAAGGAATGTTATGGCCCTGCAGTGGTCGGCTATAACTCTGATAGATATATCGTCTTCTTTGTTATCCCTGTATTTCTTACCGGATACACCTTCGATTTGCAGAATGATGTCCCGGAAGAGGTCACAATCATAGTTGCTTTCCACACCCTGCATAACAGCCGCCAGCCGTTCAAGTCCCATGCCTGTATCTATGTTGGGGCTCGGCAGGGGTGTCAACGCCCCCGATTCGTCTCTGTCATACTGTGTAAATACAAGGTTCCATATCTCCACATAGCGACCACAGTCACATTCCAGATTGCATTCGGACATTCCGCATCCTGCATCCTCGCCAAGATCGTAGTATATCTCCGAGCAGGGACCACATGGACCGGTATTACCCATCATCCAGAAATTGTCCTTTTCCCCCATACGCACGATGCGCTCCGCCGGCACCCCTACCTTTTTGTTCCATATCTCAAAGGCCTCATCATCATCCCTGAAAACACTTATCCACAGCCTGTCCTCGGGAAGACCCATGACATCCGTAAGGAACTCCCAGCCCCACGCTATGGCATCATCCTTGAAGTAGTCACCGAAGGAAAAATTGCCCAGCATTTCAAAGAATGTATGGTGACGCGCGGTGAATCCAACGTTTTCCAGATCATTGTGTTTCCCTCCGGCCCTGACACACTTCTGCGATGTGACCGCTCTTGTATAAGCGCGCTTCTCCTGACCCAGGAAAAGGTTCTTGAATTGAACCATTCCTGCGTTTGTAAAGAGCAATGTCGGGTCTTCCTTCGGGATAAGCGATGAACTGGACACAACCGCGTGCCCTCGTTCTTTAAAATATTCAAGAAATTTCTTTCTTATCTCACTGCCTGTCATCAATATGCATCTCCTCGTTCAAGGTTTAAGTCGTAAAAAGTCTTTTCGTGGCGAATCCAAGCATTTTGGGGAAAAATGCCGGCAGTGCCAGGGGTTAAGGCTCGCGGTGGTCTTCTTCCATCTCTTTCAGCACGTCAAGTATAAGCCCCACAGAAAACCCCCTTCCCGCGAGGCTCTGCACCAGCCTCCTCTTTCCCTTATATGAGAAGACCTCCCATTCAGACTCCCTGCGAAGTCTCTTCTCAACAAGTTCCCCTATGGCGTGCCTTTCGTCTTTCTCTTCTCTTGCTTCGGCTATAGCTTCTTTTATAAAATCGAGGGAGATTCCCTTCCCTATAAGGTTTATCTCTATTTTTCTGTCTCCCCACAACCTGCTGACAGCGAGGCTTTTTGCCCACTGCCTTGCAAAATTTTTATCGTTCAGATATCCAAGATCGGCAAACCTGTCAACAACCTTCTTGATTGTGGTATCGCTGAAACCTTTTTCCGCAAGTTTGGTCTCTACTTCTTTTATGCTTCTTCCCCTGTATAAAAGATACCGTAGCGCATTCTGCCTCGCTTTTTCATACAAAGGATCATCATTCACTATTCTTTTTCCTCTACCTTATCCTTTTTCAGGCCGAATTTTTCGCAGATCTCATCCATTATCCTGGCCTTTATATCGGGATTATCCTTTAGAAATTCCTTGGCGTTTTCCCTGCCCTGTCCTATTCTTTCCCCTCCGTATGAATACCAGGCACCCGATTTCTCAACAATTTCGCTGTCTGACGCCAGATCTAGGAGATCACCTTCCTTCGAGATACCATCTCCGAAGATAATATCAAATTCTGTCTGCCTGAATGGAGGAGCAACCTTGTTTTTCACCACCTTGACCCGTACTCTGTTTCCTATTACATCCTGTCCCTGTTTTATCGCGGAGATCTTGCGTATATCCAGACGCATGGTTGAATAGAATTTGAGGGCATTTCCCCCGGTCGTTGTCTCCGGATTACCAAAGAATACCCCTATCTTCATACGCAACTGGTTGATAAAGATGACCGTGGTCATGGTCTTGCCTATCGTCCCTGTGAGCTTCCTGAGCGCCTGTGACATCAGTCTCGCCTGAAGTCCCATCTGCGCGTCTCCCATGTCTCCTTCGAGCTCTGCACGCGGTACCAGGGCCGCAACGGAGTCTACAACGAGGACATCAAGCGCGCCACTCCTCACCAGTACCTCGGCAATCTCAAGCGCCTGTTCTCCTGTATCAGGCTGGGATATGAGGAGATCATCCGTATTCACGCCAATATTTCTGGCATAAGTCACGTCCAGCGCGTGTTCCGCGTCCACAAACGCCGCCAGACCGCCTGCCTTCTGCGCCTCCGCGACAATGTGAAGCGCCAGAGTGGTCTTTCCTCCCGATTCCGGGCCGAATATCTCAATAACCCTTCCCCTTGGGACACCACCAACACCAAGGGCAAGATCAAGGCTTATAGAACCCGTAGATATGGCGGGCACATTCGATATAAAATCCTCCCCGCCCAGCCTCATGATGGAACCCTTTCCAAACTGCTTCTCGATCTGTGTTATAGCCAGCTCCACAGACCTTTCCTTATCTGTATCAGATATCATAGCAATCTCCTCTCATTGGTATAACCTGTTACTCTTCAAAAAATTGATCCAAAAATCAACATTAAATTCTAACACCCGCCGAATGGAAAGGCGGCAAGTTTCCTGTATACCGCACCATGGGGCTTCAGCTCACTCTCGAAGAGTATAAGCTCCCGCGCATCAAACCGGAATACACCCAGTTCCTCTATTCCTCCAATTAAAGCTTCTGCTCCGGAGATTATTCTGACACGTGACCGGGCTCTTCCCAACGTAAGGTGCGGTTTAAATGTTCTTTTTTCTCCCGGAAAACCGCATTCTTCCAGATCTCTTTCAATCGCTGCCTGAAGGACCTCCAATCTCTGTACATCTCCGCCTATGCCAAGCCATAATACCCTCGGTTTCTCCAAGCTGGGGAATGCCCCCGGCGAACCTACATTCAGTCCCATGGGGGCAATATCCCTGACGTTTCTTTCGACAACTTCTGAGATACGGTCCACATCATCCTGAAATACATCGCCGAAGAACTTCAACGTAAGGTGCATTCCTTCCGGTCTGGTCCACCTTATCCCTTTCAGTTCAGACATCAGCCTTTCTTTAATGCCTTCGATTAGATATTTTATACCTGGTGGAAGTTCTATCGCCAGAAATGTCCTAATGGGTTTTCTGTCATTCATGGCAATCCTTTTCAACATCAGGGCCGGGGGGACATATTCTCATCCACCGACATTGTTATGTCAATCCATCTCCTTCGACCAGAAATTTCCTCAACATATTCAGAGCTATCTGCGACGATATTTCCTTTATTCTCCTGCGATCCCACTTGAACAGAAACCTGCGGCATGTGGTGCCCTCCCCGGCGGACAGCGCGATAAAGACAGTCCCTACAGGTTTCTCTTCCGTTCCGCCTGTCGGACCGGCAATACCTGTTGTGGACAGGCCTATATCCGTGCCCGCAAGTTTTTTCACCCCCTCCGCCATCAGGATGGCGGCCTCTTCACTCACGGCACCATGTTTCTCTATGATTGAAGCGGGCACCCCGAGAAGTTCCACCTTTGAGGTATTGCTGTATGTAACCACACCTCTTTCCAGAAACACCGAGCTGCCCGGCACATCCGTCAGACGGTCGGTTATCAGCCCCCCCGTGCACGACTCGGCTACTGAAAGTGTCAACCCTCTATCAGTTAGAAGAGCAGCTGCCACTCCCTCCATGGCATCATCGTCATAACCGAATATATATCTGTATATTTGCCCTTCTATTCTTTCACAGACAACTCTGAGATTCTCTTCCGCACGCTCCCTGTCTTCACTTCTGGATGTGACAACCAGATGTATCTCCGGAAACCGGGGATAAAAGCCGATGCTCACTCCGGGAATCTCCAGATCTTCATGCGAAAGAGCCTGGTCTATTTGTGATTCGGTACGTCCAAAAGTTTTTATCGTTCTTTTCGCAACATGTTCACGATACGCGATCTTATCTCTCAAGAGTGGAATCACACCGTCTGAAAACATTTTTCTTGCCTCGACAGGAACTCCCGGTATAACGGCGACAGGACTGCCGTCTCTGTCCAGAAGAAAACCGCAGGCAGTGCCAACAGGATTATTGATGATGCGTGCCCCTTCAGGAAATATAGTCTGTTTCGCGTTATTTTCCGTCCACGGGATGCCAACTCTGTCGAATCGTTCTTTAAGTTGCTTGAGAACGGCTTCATCGATGTATAAATCAAGGCCAAAAGCGCCCGCAACAGCTGCTGTTGTTATATCATCCACAGTCGGACCAAGTCCTCCCGTGGCGACCAGGGCATCTGAGATTCCCATGAGATAATCAAGGCCTCCCCTGATCGCATCTCTATTGTCACCAACGGTAATCACAGCCGATACATTCCACCCCTGCTCGTACAGTTCACGTGCCATGAAGGAAGAATTTGTATCCTGCGTCATGCCGCTTGTCAGCTCGTTTCCTATGACCAGTATTCCGATATTCATTATTTTTCTTTACATCACAAATCTGATAAGCAAAAGCAGTAATATATTCCCATAAATGCCGGCAACTATGTCATCACCGACAACACCATAGCCCCCCGGGAGTTTCCTTTCGCAGAGGCGTATGGGAAATGGCTTGATAATGTCAAAGGCCCGAAAGATTATAAATCCCCAGAATATATGCCAGACAGTCGGCGCAACGAGAAACATGGTAACCTGAAATCCCACTATTTCGTCAATAACGATCCGGCCCGGATCCTTTTTATTGTATACTCTTTCCGCCTCCTGCGAAATATAAACAGCAAAGAGAGAAAGGGCGACAACCGACAAGAGGTAAAGCGACCATGAAAAGCGGGAAAAAACCATGTATACCGGTATGCCAATCAGCGTCCCCGCCGTGCCGGGGGCAAAAGGCGAAAGGCCACTGCCCAGACCGGTTGCCACAATCCTTATGAACCTGTCATGCATGGTATCATGCCCCACTCACTTTATTGCCCACAGGAGTACAATGAGTAATTCCCTTTGTCAATGAATAACTCAAAACCTGCAAGGTGGGGCCTCGCCTTCCTCACAAGTCAACTCTGCTGCCACACAAAAAAAACAAGCCAGGAGAGTTCGCCCCCCTGGCTTGAATATCTTAACCTCTGCATACCCGAACATACAGGAAATCATGCAGAAATTTCTCTACACCTTTTCTGCAACTTTAAGCCTCTCATTGGCCCTGTCCAGATTGTTTTTTTACTCTCTCATAATCGGCATCATCCTTGTTTATCACGGCCAGCTTTGCTTCCGCCGATTCTTTGGCTTTCTGCGCTTCTTCCTTTAGTATGGATTCAGCATTCTCAATAGATTCAACAAGAACCGTTGCCTTGAGATTTGTTATTTCCACATATCCTTCACCGGCAACACAATATGTCTTCTTGTTGTCTTTCGTATAATTGAGCTCGCCGAATTTTACAGAACTCAAGAGCGGCGCGTGACCAATAAGCACCCCGAATTCGCCCTGGCTTCCCGATAATGTCACTTCTCCGACGACATCGCTGAACGCAAGTTTTTCAGGTGTAACTATTTCCAACATCAATTCATCAGCCATCTAACAATCCTCCGGCTTAGTCTTCCGCAAGTTCAGTTGCCTTTTTCTTGACATCTTCTATCCCACCGACCATGTAAAATGCCTGTTCGGGAAGGTCATCATGTTTCCCATCCAGAATCTCCCTGAACGCTTTTACCGTATCTGCAACCTTCACAAATTGGCCTTCGGTACCGGTAAACTGAGCGGCCACAAAGAAAGGCTGCGAAAGGAATCTCTGAATCTTTCTCGCCCTGCTGACTGTTAATTTGTCTTCTTCGGAAAGTTCATCCATACCAAGAATAGCAATGATATCCTGGAGGTCCTTGTACTTCTGAAGTATAATCTGAACATCTCTCGACGTCTGATAATGATCTTCACCCAAAACATTGGGATCAAGAATTCGAGAAGTTGAATCAAGCGGATCAACCGCGGGATAGATTCCCAGTTCCGCGATAGGCCTTGAAAGAACAACCGTTCCGTCAAGGTGGGCAAATGTTGTAGCCGGAGCAGGGTCAGTCAGGTCATCCGCTGGGACATATACGCATTGCACCGCCGTGATGGAACCTTTGTTTGTCGAAGTGATTCTTTCCTGAAGTTCTCCCAGGTCCGTGGCCAGCGTTGGCTGATATCCAACCGCTGAAGGCATTCTTCCCAGGAGGGCCGACACCTCGGAACCCGCCTGCGTGAATCTGAATATATTATCAATAAAGAGGAGCACGTCCTGTCCCTCTTCATCCCTGAAGTACTCTGCAACTGTGAGCGCCGTCAACGCCACCCGGGCCCTCGCTCCCGGAGGCTCTGTCATCTGGCCGTAGACAAGAGCGGCCTTATCGATAACCCCGGATTCTTTCATTTCCAGATACAGGTCATTTCCTTCTCTTGTCCTTTCGCCGACACCACCAAATACCGAAATGCCTCCATGATGCATGGCGATGTTATGAATCAGCTCCATCATAACAACCGTCTTTCCAACACCCGCGCCCCCAAACAATCCCATTTTCCCTCCACGGGGAAAGGGAACAAGGAGGTCAATAACCTTGACGCCGGTTTCAAGGACATGCACTGAGGTATCCTGCTCCAGGAATGAAGGAGACTCTCGATGAATCGCCGCTGTCTGCTTTGCGTCTATCGGCCCCAGACCATCAACCGGCTTCCCGATAACATTGAGTATCCTTCCCAGACAGGCCTCTCCAACAGGAACCGTGATGGGGGCACCCGTATCCCTGGCTTCCATCCCTCTTACGAGACCGTCCGTTATCTCCATGGCGATACATCTGACTACGTTATCACCGAGATGCTGGGCAACTTCCACAACAAGATTATCCTTTTCATCGTCAATGGTCGGATTTGTAACCGTTACAGCATTCATAATGTTGGGAAGGTTTCCCTCTTCAAATTCCACATCGAGCACAGGACCAATTACCTGCACAATCTTTCCTGTATTCATTCCCGTCTCCTTACGTAGTTTGTCCTATTATATGCAGCTACCCCTTTGCCGATAGCGCTTCTGTGCCGCCTACAATATCCATAAGTTCGGCGGTGATGGCCGCCTGCCGCGCCCTGTTAAACTGCTGGGTCAGGCTCTGTATCATCTCTTCGCAATTACTCGTCGCATTATCCATCGCGACCATCCTGGAACCATGTTCACCGGCTGACGTTTCCAGCAGTCCCCTGTAGATAAGCACCCTCAAATACATGGGAATAATATGGGCCAGAAGCTGTTCTTCCGAAGGTTCGTAGATATATTCAATCGCGGACTCGGGGTTTGCCTCATCTGACCCGACGGTAGATGCCGGCAGCAATCTGATCATGACAGGTTTCTGCGAGGCAATGTTCCGGAATTCATTGTAGCAGAGGTACAGTTCGTCATACTCTTCCGCGACAAAGGGAGGCACTGCCTCCCCCGCAATTTCTGCGGCAAGACTCATATCAAAACTACCCAGTTTCTCTATATGCTCACCAACTATATCTCCTTTTTTCCTGAAAGAATCTCTTCCCTTCTTACCAACGGCAATCAACGACACTTCCTGGCCTTCAGCTTTCTTTTCCTTTGTGAAATTTGTAACTGCCTTTATTATATTCGTATTAAATCCGCCGCATAGGCCTCTGTCCGACGTCATCATAATTAACCTGACCTTGCGTGGCTCACGCACGGCAAGCAGGGGACTAGTGGTCGATTCCGCTCGACCGGCTAAACTGCCGAACACACCCATAAGCTTGTCCGCATAAGACCTGAAATTTTCCATTTTCAACTGTGCCGACTTCAATTTCGACGCCGCCACCATGTTCATAGCCCTGGTGATCTGTCTGGTCTTATCTACGGCTACAGATTGTCTCTTAATCTCTTTTAATGATGCACCCATTAACAACCGCTCCCCTGTGCCATGTCCGGATTATAAAGTGCCCGGATGCCGGTTTTCCCTACTCGGTAACGAATACCGAATCAAATTCCGTCAACATATCTTTTATCCTGTTGTCCAGTTCCGGGCTGAGCTCCTGCTTCTCATCTATCTCTTTCATCACATCCTGGTATTTGCCATCCACAAAACTCAGGAGCTGCTTTTCGTAATCCTTGATACTCTCTACAGGATATTTATCTACGAATCCCCTGACGCCCGCGTACAATATCACTACTTCCTGGGACAGGGACATCGGCTGATACTGGGGCTGCTTCAGGATTTCGACAAGCCTGATCCCCCTGTTCAGCTGCGCCTGGGTTGCCTTGTCGAGATCGCTTCCGAACTGTGCGAAAGAGGCCAGCTCTCTGTACTGCGCAAGGTCAAGCTTCAAGGTACCGGCAACCTGTTTCATGGCCTTCACCTGCGCCGCGCCGCCAACCCTTGAAACAGACAGACCGACATTGATCGCGGGACGTACGCCGGAATAAAACAGATCCGGCTCAAGGTAAACCTGACCGTCAGTAATGGAAATAACGTTCGTGGGAATAAATGCGGAGACGTCCCCGGCCTGAGTCTCGATAATGGGGAGTGCTGTAAGAGACCCACCACCCAGTTTTTCGTTCACCCTGGCGGCTCGTTCCAGAAGTCTCGAGTGATTATAGAAGATATCTCCGGGATATGCCTCACGTCCGGGTGGCCTTCTCAGGAGAAGCGATATCTGCCGGTAGGCCACTGCCTGTTTAGAGAGGTCGTCGTACATTATCAGGGCATCCTGTCCGTTATCCCTGAAATATTCTCCGATGCTGCACCCCCCGAACGCGGCTATGTACTGCAGCGTTCCCGGATCACTGGCACAGGCTGAAACTACGCATGTGTAACTCATGGCATCGTGCTTTCTAAGTACCTCCACCACCTGCGCCACTGTCGATTTCTTCTGTCCTATGGCAACATATATGCATTTGATTCCGGTATCTTTCTGTCGGATAATAGCATCTATACATATTGCCGTCTTACCTATCTGGCGATCCCCGATAATGAGTTCTCTCTGTCCCCTTCCAACAGGCGTCATGGCGTCAATAGACTTCAACCCCGTGTAGACAGGCTGGTTGACCGGCTGTCTGTCGATAACACCGGGCGCGACCATCTCTATCCTGCTGTAGGTGTCCGTCTCTATCGGGCCTTTTCCGTCCAGAGGCTCTCCCGTGGCATCAATAACGCGCCCCAAGACGGCCTCTCCCACAGGAACCTGCGCTATCTTGCCTGTTCTCTTGACCACATCGCCCTCTTTGATATGTATATCTGAACCCAGGATAGCGACACCCACATTGTCTCTTTCAAGGTTGAGCACCATTCCCAGTATGCCGCCGGGAAACTCCAGAAGTTCCATGGCCATGGCATTTTCCACACCGTAAACTCTGGCAATACCATCACCAACCGACAGGACGGTGCCTGTTTCACTGACATCCAGTTTCTTCGCATAATCTTTTATCTGTCTGGAAATTACCTGTGTTATTTCCTCTGCCCTGATTGCATCCATCCTCTACATTTCCTCCCTTATGAGTCCCCTTATGTCGTTCAGCTGAGCCTTAACACTGCCATCGTAAAGGGTATCGCCGACCCCTATAACAACACCACCCAACAATGATGGGTCTTCGTCAATAACCATCTCAACATTCTTTCCGGTCAGGCCTTCCATCTGTTTCTTGATTCTCGCGGACAACTCACTTGACAGTGGAAATGCCGTTTTTACGCCGACTCTTACTTTATTTAAAACATCATCCATATATTTTTGATAACACTCTTCAATCTGCTCAAGAATATCAACCCTTCTCTTATCCACCAGCAGCATCAGAAAATTCGACGCAGTGGTCGACATGCCAATCTTATCAAGAATGTCTCCTATAACGGCCGATTTATCAGAATTGTCGAATACGGGGTTGGTAAAAAATTCCGCCAAATCTCCGCTTTCCTTCAATATGGAAGAGAATCCCTTAAGCTCATCGTAGATGACCTCTATTTTATCTTCCTTTTGCGCTATATCAAACAACGCCCTGGCATATCTCTTTGCAATATCGCTCCCAATCAATTTCGGCTCACCATCCTATCCAAGAAATCGTTGACCATATTCTCGTGATCTTTTTCTTTGATGTTTTTCTTTAAAATTTCCTCTGCCATCTTAATAGAAAGTCCCGCGGCCTCCGTCCTGAGTTGATTAAGGACCTTTTTAAATTCCTGATCCATCCTGGCCTTTGAATCTTCCTCCATTTTTTCGGCGGCTCTTTTTGCTTCTTCTATAATCTTCTCTTTCTCGGCAAGTCCCTGCGCCTTTATCATGCCGGAGATCTCCTGTATCTCTGCCGCAGCCTTGTCCAACCTGGCGGAATGTTCCTCAAGTCTCTTTTCCGCTTCCTCTTTTGCCGCGACTGCTCCTTCCAGCGAAGTCTTGATTGACTCACGATCATCGACAAAGAAATTCATGATAGCCTTGGCCGAAAGTTTGTAAAGAACTATAATCAATACGACAAAATTAAGAAATCTCCAGCCAAAATTGATAAAACTTGCCTTGCCATGATCCTCTCCATGGTGTTCCTCTTCGTCGATATCTTCCATGGCGACATCTTCGGCTTCTATTTCCACGCCTTCCTTTGCCCCAATGCTCTGCAAAGTTTCTTCGTTTTGCAGACCACCCTCACTCTTCTGACTGTTATCCGCTACGGCAAAGATGACAGAAACCAACAACAATATCGAGATTAAACCAAAAACAACTAAAAGGCGCTTCATCTATATACCCCTTCCCAATACCTTTTCAGAAATCTCCGTAGCTATTGTTCTGGTCTGATCCTGCAGGACACCCCTTGCTTTATCCGTTTCATTCTGCAGTTTGGCCTTAAAGCCTCCCAGTTTCTCCGAGATCTCATCCCTTACTTTTTCGATTATCGCTTTTCCCTGCTCTGATCCCTCTTCCTCAACTTCATCTCTCTGAGCGGCGGCGTCTACCCTTGCCTGGCGTATTTTCCCCTCGTATTCGGCCATGTTATGCTCTATTGTTTCGTTGAGAGATTTCACTTTCTCATCCGACTCTTCAATCTTTTTATTTCTCTTTTCGATAATTTTCAAGACAGGCTTGTAAAGAAGAAAGTTTAGCATGAAAATTAACAGGATGAAATTGACCATCTGGATCCAGACTGTGAAATTCAACTCTACCATTATTGCTCACCATTCCTTGGATTAAGTATTATGTGAGAAATATTCGAAAGTTAAAAACTGATGGACTCGCAAAAAGTCTCAGCAGCTTGTCATTCCGAGTAAAACGAGAAACCTTTACACTGTAATGCACTAAAAACTCAAGAGCCTTCCCTCTGGTCGAAATAAGAGATTCTCTGAGTTTGACTTTTTACAACCGAGCTAAATACTACCTTGAAAAACTTCCATCAAGATACTTGCCAAAATCGGAGAGTACTAACCACAACTCCAGAACCTTGTCAAGTTTTTTTGGCAGGAGGCCACATTTTAATACCATTACCTTTCGATAACAAGGGGATCAGGATTTTGTGATGTTTTCCGATAAGGCAACTCCTGTTATTCGCCTGTTTCACTTCCTGAATTTTCAATTTTATCCCTGTTCGACATCTGGCACGCGCCATCGATTATCGCGCCCTCCTTCACCTCAAGAATCGATGTCTTTATGTTTCCTGAAAGCTTGCCTGTAGGTGAAATCTCCACCTTTTGCTTGATATCGAGATCACCCCTTATTTCACCGGAAATCAGTATGTTGTCAACCGCAATATCCGCTTCAATATAGGCACCCTCTCCTATGATCAGCGTTCCACTGCCCAATACCTCACCCTTGAATTCTCCGTCGATTCTTACCAAACCACTTAGAACAAGTTTTCCATTAAACTCCGCTCCCTTACCTAAAAACGCCTTCATATCCTCACCACCACCGTCTTTTTTTCTATTCATCATTCAAGATCTCCTCTCTGCGTCCCTTCCTAACCCGAACAAGCCGGAATCAAAAAAAACAATGTTTAATTTTAGATGTTTAATGTTTAATTAAAAATGTTATCACGAAAACACAAAAAACTCAGACAGAATATACAAGATAATCTTTCAAGCACAGGAGCAAGGAAAGATTTACCACTTTAATCCTGAACATCCCGTTAATCCTGTCAAAATTTCTTTAATTCTTTTGCCATCTTTGCAAGAATTTTACAATCAGGAAACTGACAAGTCTGCCTGCTGTATTTACAAAGCCGTCGAAGTTGATGCACTCATAAAAAATCAAGATTGGACGGCAAAGTAAAAAGCTTCAAATGGAAGCGCGCCGCCCTTCAAGCGGAGCACTTCCCGGTAAGGAATAGTTCTATTATATTGCATCCCTTCGGGACGCCCCCGGACAAGGTGCGCAAATCTTGAGGGATGAGACCTACTTACGGTACGCCGCAGTGACAAAAGGTGCAGCGGAACGCCGAAGTTGGACTTTTTACAAAGCCGTCAAGGTTGAAGAATAAATCTCCTCATACTCACATTCATCAGCAAACCCGCTCCTGCCATCAAGACAATCATCGAAGACCCTCCATAGCTGAAAAAAGGAAGTGGTATTCCCACAACAGGAACTACGCCGATAACCATGCCGATGTTTATAAGTATACCCCAGAAAACAAACATTGTGACTCCAAAGGCCATCAATGCCCCGGGGTAATCCCTGGAGTTTTGCACAATCTTCAAACCCCACAGAATCAACGCAAAAAATATAAACATAAGGACAGAGACCCCTAAGAAACCCCATTCCTCGGCAAAAACGGAGAAGGCAAAGTCCGTCTGTTGTTCAGGCAGAAATCTCAGCTGCGTCTGGGTTCCTTTCAGAATCCCCTTCCCCCAGATGCCACCGGAACCAATGGCAATTATGGATTGTATAATGTGGTAACCAGTTCCAAGGGGATCCCGTTCAGGGTTCAGAAAGGTGAGTATCCTTTCTCTCTGATAATCTTTTATAAGAAACCAGCACAGCGGGGTTAATATCATACTGCCCGAGATAAAGCATACAAGAAATTTCCTGCCGATCCCAACGAAAACCACCATGCAGAAAACCAGGATCACCAGAAACATGGCAGTACCCAGATCCGGCTGCCTTACTATCAACAGAAAGGGTATCCCCAGGATTGTCAGCAGTGCCAGCAGATTGCCAAAGCGATAACCTTTCTCCATATTATCGTTAAAGTATCTTGCGAGAACAATAACTATCACCAGTTTCATCAATTCCGACGGTTGAAAGGAAAATCCCCATATGATCAGCCATCTCTGTGAACCGTGCGTGAGATTCCCGTAGAAAAAGACCAGCAAAAGAAGCAAAACGGAAAACGCGTAAATAAGATAGGCATGTCTTATGAGAATATGATAGTCCACACTGAAGGCTATAACCATTATAATGAGTCCCAGCAAGACCCAGGACATCTGTTTTACATAGAGAAGATCTCCACCCGAACACAGGTTATACCCGGAGCTATAGAGATTTAAAATGCCTATTCCGCTTATTGAAAGTACCAGCCCCAGAAGTATCCAATCAAAATGGGTAAGTAATCTGCGATCAATCTTCACATCTTTTCCCTTTTCCGCTCAAGATTAAAATATCCGTCAACAATCCTGCGCGCAATGGGAGCAGCGACGGACCCGCCATGGCCCCCATGTTCCACAATAACCATAATCGCTATTGCGGGGTCTTTGTAAGGTGCAAAACAGACAAACAGGGCATGGTCCCTGAATTTATACTGTACATCATCTACATCATCATCTGTATCTTCCGACATACTTATGACCTGCGCGGTGCCGGTCTTACCGCAGACATCCCTTTCTTTTCTCTTCAAGGCCCAGCCCGTGCCGTGGGGTTCATTAACCACCCCCCACAGTGCATGTCTCAATATATCGATATTTTTCTTGCTGACAGGAACTATTCTCTCTTTTTCAGGAGGAAATTCCTCTACTATCTGTCCATCCGTCGTTTCAATCCTCTTTATAAGCCGCGGTTTATAAAGAACCCCTCCGTTGGCTATTGCGCAATACGCTCTAAGCAACTGCAGGGGTGTAACGAGGGTAAATCCCTGACCTATGGACAACGAGGTAGTTTCACCTTTCTGCCAGGGTTTTCCGTATCTTCTCAGCTTCCACTCTTTTGTAGGAATCAGGCCCTTTTTTTCTCCCGGAAGGGATATGCCGGCTTTATATCCGAAACCAAACTTTCCGGCATACTCCGCCAGTTTATCAACACCAAGCATCTCACCCAGATGGTAAAAATAGACATCACATGATTCCACTATGGCGCGATGCAGATTCGCCATGCCATGACCTCTTTTTTTCCAGCACCTGAAAGTCCTGTCCCCCATCTGGTATGTCCCGTTACAGAATATTTCGGTATTTTCTGTTATTAAACCTTCCTCAAGAGCTGCAGCCGCGACAATCATTTTATAAGTAGAGCCGGGAGGATACTGCCCCGAAACAGCCCTGTTCTGTAAAGGGCATAGAGGATCTGTCGTCAGTTTCTTCCACTTACCCCCGGATATCCCGCGGTTAAACAGGTTAGGATCAAAAGACGGCCTGCTTACCATTGCCATAACGGAGCCGGTGCGCGGATCCATAACAGTCGCCGTCCCTGCCTTTTCCTGAAAGGCATCCTGGCAGATCTTCTGAAGAGCTGCATCTATATTGAGGGTAACATTGTAACCGGAAACAGGCTTAAGCCCCCCCAATACGTTCAGTCTTCTCCCGGCGACATCCACCTCCACCTGTTCCCCACCGCTCTTACCCTTGAGATATCGATCCAGATATTTCTCAATCCCGTACTTCCCTACTATGTCATTTGACCTGTAACCGGAGTAAACATCCCTCCCCAGCTCGGAACTGCTTATGTTTCCAACATAACCGAGGATGTGGGCCATCACCTCTCCATATATATACTCCCTTACAGGGACAACATCGACAACCACACCGGGTAGATCCAGAGAATTGGTTTCCACTACGGCCAGTTTATCTCTGTCTATATTCTTGTAGATTCTGACAGGAACAAATGGCCTTCCGGACTTAAAAGAGGTCTTTTCGCGGGATATTGCGTCTTCGCCCAGATCGCAAAGATTCGTCAGCTTATTCATAACAACTTCTGTATCCTTTGCGGCCTCAGGAATTATGAATATATCAAAAGAGGATTGATTGTCCACCAAGATATTCCCGTGAGTATCCATGATCAATCCCCTGAGGGGTTTTATTTCCTGGATGCGAACCCGGTTGTTCTCAGAGCGCTTCCTTAAGTCGTCTCCCCTGACAACTTGGAGATACCATAACCTGGCAATCAGAAAAAAAAAGGCAAGAGACACCAGCCATATAATCACTTGGATTTTTCTCCTGAACCTTACAGGATCATAGCCGGTCAGGCGATCTTGCTTCCCAGACATTTAATAAACCCTCAAGACGATGAAACAGGCCAAAGAAGGCAGGCGCGAAGACGCCGGCAGCTACAGCCTGGAGGAGCGCAATGTTCAGTATATCGTAAAACACATTAATACCGTACAACCCCCTGTATATCAAAATTATCAGGGATTTCTCAAAGAGAACACATACAAATATAAAGCCCATGGTAAAAACCATCCCTCTGGCATATACCCTGAGTGAAACCCCTTTAGAAATCAGGAATATCAGCACATAACTGAGCACAAAGAAACCCGGCACAACACCTGTGATACAATCCAGTGAAAAACCGAGGACAAAGGACAATGCGATACCCCTTATGGTACTCAGGTAAAAACCCGCATATACAACTAATATCAATGATATCTCCAATCCCGTCTTTCCGAAAGAAAGTATGTCAAGAACGGTTACCTGAATTGTCAGTAAGAGCAATGAGAAAACCGGTAACAGGAGATAATATATCATCCGTTATCTTCCTTTCCCCTTAATATAACCAGCACTTCCTCCAGTCTGGCAATATCGGTCGCGGGATGTACCATAATTCTCTGGAATAAACCGGCTTCTCCCTTTTCCACTACGGCAACCGTTCCGATAAGTAATCCCCGGGGGAATACCCCGGCAAGACCTGAAGAGACTACTACATCTCCGGGTTTCACCTCTTCGGATCTCTGAACGTATCTCAGCTCACCCCCGGAACTCCCACACCCCCGAAGCACACCCTGACATCTGTTTCTCTGGATAAAAACATCGATATTGCTGTTATAATCCACAAGGAGAAGTACCTTGGATGCATTTCGCGAAGTTTCCATTATTCTGCCGGCCACGCCCCCCGTACCCATCACCGGAAACCCTGCTTTTATTCCGTCAGCAGTCCCCTTATTGATCAATACCGTTTTGAATACAGAGGATTTGTTTCTTCCCACAACCCTGGCGGCAACTGTTGGAAAGTTGAAATCATTCTTCATGTTCATGAGTTTCCTGAGTCTTGCACAGTCAAGGGATATTTCACGATAATCGCTTACATCTCTCGCCAGAGACACAATTTCTGCTTCCAACTCCCTGTTTTTGCTTTCCAGCCCAACCAGCAGGACATACCTTTCCCATGCCCCGACGACGGAGCTAAAGACCGAATCAACTGCACACTCCAGAGGAACCACCGCCTCCAGCACGACCCTTCTGAAGAAACTTATTTTTTCAGGTGATTTAAAATTCAGAGAAAAGATTATAAGAGAAACAACTACAAAGACAACCACTGCAGTAACAGTGTAATATTTCCTGGGAGATGCCATTCCTTATCCTAACCCGGACAAGCCGGAATCAAAAAGGCAATGTTTAATTTTAGATGTTTAGTGTTTAATTAAAAACGTTATCACGAAAGCACGAATGTACGAAAACAGGAAAGATAAGATTTAATTTCGTGTTTTCGTGATTGTCTTTAATCCCTTTGCCGTTTTTGCAAGAACTTTACATCTGAGGGACTGATTCCTTTCCTGCTCTTGCAATTTTCAGGCTTTCGTGATCAAGCTTTTGTTTTTGATTCTCTGCCTCTATGCCGGTACCAGCAATAAAAGGCAAGGATTCCTGGGGGGAAGCATTGTAATCCGGTGGTTGTTGATGGTTATAACTGGATCGTCACCTCTTTCAATATATGCAGTTCATCCAAGGCCTTACCGGCGCCTCTGGCCACTGCTGAGAGAGGATCATCCGCTATCGTTATGGGCAACCCTGTTTTTTCCCTGAGGAGTACATCCAAATTTCTCAGGAGAGCACCGCCGCCTGCCAGCACTATGCCCCTGTCGACGATATCACCTGCCAGCTCCGGCGGAGCATTCTCCAGGGCTTCTCTTATGGCATCGATTATGACACCTATCGGCTCTGACATTGCCTCAGTCACCTCTTCGGAATTTATCTCAACAATCTTGGGAATACCCGATATAATGTCCCGCCCCTTGACATCCACTGTTCTTATCTCGTCCTCCGGATACGCGCACCCGATAGTGATTTTTATCATTTCGCCTGTTCTCTCACCTATGAGAAGGCTGTATTTTCTCTTCATATACTGCACAATAGCGTTATCTATCCTGTCCCCTGCAACCCTGACAGAATTCGCATAAACAATGCCGGCCAGTGAAATCACTGCAACCTCTGTAGTGCCTCCCCCTATATCCACGACCATGGAACTTACGGGCTCTGTTATCGGAAGACCAGCCCCTATCGCGGCAGCCATAGGCTCCTCAATAAGATAGACCTCTCTTGCCCCGGCCGACTCGGCGGTTTCCTTGACCGCTCTCCTCTCAACCGGGGTAATCCCTGATGGAATAGATATTATCATTCTTGGGCGCACAAAGGTCCTTCTGTTATGAACACGGAGTATAAAGTGCCGCAGCATGGCTTCCGTAGTCTCAAAATCAGCTATTACGCCGTCCCTCATGGGCCTTATAGCCACGATGTTTCCGGGTGTCTTACCCAGCATCCTCTTTGCGTCCACTCCCACAGCGAGGATTTTCTTTGTTCCTCTTAAGTCCCTGTGCACGGCGACAACTGAGGGCTCATTCAAAACAATGCCCTTCCCCTTAACATAAACCAGGGTGTTCGCTGTCCCCAAATCAATAGCCAGATCGTTCGATATTACACCAAGAATATAATCAAATAGCAAGCCTCTAACCTCCCCCGTTTATCATAATCGGCTTCCTCCTATACAGTATTTTGATAATCTAATCAATTAAAAATGTACCCTGACACTAACGCTGGCGGAGGGGAGGCTCTACTTCAGAAAATCATTGCATTTTGGAAATTACTATACTACTAATGCCACTCGTAAAAATTGAAAGGTGAAAAGTGAAGATATGCTTCAGTTAATGCGAAAACATGCCAGAAACTGGCTCATGAAAGTTATACTTGGCATCATTATCCTTGTCTTTGTCTTCTATTTCGGATCCATGCGGGGAAGACAGATAACTGAAACCATCGCGGAGATCGACGGATCGCTGATAGCCTACGCAGACTTCCAGAGGGAGTATCAGAACCTGCTGGACTTCTACCGCCAGCAATATGACAACAACCTTACCGATGATCTTCTAAAGAAATTGAACCTGAAGCAACAGGCATTCGAGAGAGTTATAAATCAGGCGGTAATCCTGTCAAAGGC
>Ga0255405_1006_pt1 | contig 19772 bp, 21 predicted proteins | sample ANMaggSSYBR01C11_FD_182127 | JGI IMG/M metagenome (GOLD analysis project Ga0255405, IMG submission 182127) | Sediment cell enrichment communities from methane seep in Santa Monica Basin, California, United Staets - ANME aggregate JGI... | ecosystem: Environmental > Aquatic > Marine > Cold seeps >... | reverse complement strand
GGCTTCGGATATTTCTCCCCCGGATTCCTTCGATAGATCCTTATATCTTATAGAGGGCACCTCTATATGTATATCTATCCTGTCGAGCAGAGGGCCCGATATTCTGGCTCTGTACTGTCTTATCTGGCGGGGAGTGCATGTACACTGTCTTCTGCTATCGGTAAAGTAACCGCACGGGCATGGGTTCATGGCCGCCACAAGCATGAAGGTGGCAGGGTAGGTTGCCGAGGCGGAAGCCCTCGAGACGGTTATGTGGCCGCTTTCCAGGGGCTGTCTCAATACCTCCAGCACATTTCTTTTGAATTCAGGCAGTTCGTCCAGAAAGAGGACGCCATTGTTAGCGAGACTTATCTCTCCCGGTCTCGGTATGCGTCCTCCTCCCACCAGGCCCGCGTCGGATATGGAGTGGTGTGGCGCGCGAAATGGTCTCACGGCTAGGAGAGAATCTTTTTTACTGAGCAGTCCGGCTACGGAATGGATTTTTGTTGTCTCGATGGCCTCTTCAAGCGAAAGATCAGGCAGAATCGTCAGGAGGCGCTGGGCCAGCATAGTCTTGCCTGAGCCGGGTGGGCCAATCATGATAAGGTTATATATAATTTAATGTTTAAAAAGCCAAGTATTTACCTCTCCATCATTACCAGTAAAATAATGTGTTGTTATTTGATCTTTCCTGTCCAAATCAAATATAATTTCAGGGGTTTTATATGGCCGGAGCAGTACTAAACTTCCTGTTCTGAAGTTTATTCGTAATACACATTCATCTTTGTTGTCGATTTTTTCTTTCAGTTTGTTTTGCAAGGTAATAATCTTATCTGTGTTTTTCAAATCCTTGTCAACCTCCAGCACCGCAGTAATAGTTTCTTTTATCAAGTCTTCCGTCCAGAGAGGATATCCCACTGAATAAATATCAATCCACTCAATCAATCTTCTGATCCTGTCTCTCAATTTCAATCGTAATTCTGCACGTTCTTGACCGGTTATTTTATTCATCAAGTCAGATAACTCTCGAACACTTTTGATTTGTGCCCGGATATCCCTTTTGCTCGTCTTTACTTTATTGATTCTGCCCTGTGTTTTCTTCTTTTCAACTTCTAATTGCTGAAGGTCCTTTAAAACCTCACTTAACTTCAGCTCCAAGGTCTTCCTGACATCTTTATCATTATTAGTAGCTATCGAATCCGTAAGATTGTTAATTTGTTTCGTGGCCTGTGCGCTCTTTCCACTCATTGCTCTCAATCTGGATTTGAGAACCGTTAGTTCAGATTCTTTTTTTTCTTTATCCGGCAAGATACTATTAGCATCAAGTTCTTTGCAGTGACGAAGAAGTAAACTTTCGATTTCAAGATAATTTGCAGAGTAATAATGACAACCGATTTTTCTTTTTGCCTTGTCGCAGACTAGATAATTACCTCTCCCTTTATTTATATATTGCATGCTACTACCGCAATATCCGCATTTTATCAGTCCTGTAAAGAGGTTTGAGACCTTACCTGTTCGACCACCAAAATAAGTGTTTTGAGCAATTAAATCTTGTACTTGGTAAAAGATGTTATCAGAGATGACCCGGGGGAAATAATCTTTTATTGGCTCTCCAACAGGCTGGCGTTTTCCGTCTTCAATCCGGTGAGATTGAAATTCTCCAATGGTTGTTTTGTTCTTGAGGATTTTGACGATGTAAGATTTTCTCCAGCCATTTTTACAAGACCATATTCCTTGACGCTGATTGAGTTTCCTTGCAATCAATTCAGCACCTTGGCCTTGAAGTTTCATCTCAAAAATTTCTTCAATGATCTGACACCTTTCAGGAATTTTGATAAATTCCTTTCTATCTTTGCTCAAATTTAACCATGCAGGAGCTCTGGCTGTAAGTTTCTTTTGGTTGATATGTTTACGTTTTTCTTTCCACGTTTCAATAAGTCTTTTTGATTTTATAGAGCTCTCTTCATGCGCCCGGGACATTATGACGATGGACATTAGGAGTTGTCCAAAATTGGCGTTAATGCTTGCCTTGTCGTACTCCATACCATCCGACAAGCTTACGACCTTGACACCTGCTTGAATGATACTTGCAAAGAGATTAAGCGCATCCAGAACCTGTTCCCGCGAAAGTCTGTCCAGCGATTCCACGAGTAATATGCTATCATAAAAAATTTTGTCTTTTTCAATCAAGTCCAAGAAATTTTTAAGTGCTCCTTTTGTGCGGTGTATGCCTTTAAATGCGCTTACTCCGGTGTCTTCAAACCTTAATGAATCATCAATTTCAAAACCATTCTTTTCTGCATAATCCTCAGATAATTGGATTTGACGTCGATACGAATCACCCTTTCTCTGCTCCGGTGTACTGAATCTCAAATAAGAATAGCACTTAGGAGATTTTGTTTTGTCTGCTTTCATGCTCTCTCTCGTTTGAGTTATACATCTATCAAAGGAGGTAGGTCCGTCCATCTCCAAGATACTAGTTGGACTTCACCCCTCCCCCCCCTTTTTTTCTTTTCAGCTTTTTCCTTTCCCTGAACCTACCTGCCAGCAATCAATAGGCAATTTGAAATGTTTTATAATGGTGTTCAATCTGATCCAATATTTATAGTCTTCAGGAACCTCCAAGATCAACACTATCCCCGCCCGCTTTCCCGTCTGGATAGAATAGTAAAGACTTTGCCCGATGGCCTCCGCCCACTTGTCACCAAAATCAAACTCTATTGCGTGCGTGGAGGTCAAACAGTCACACCTTGTTCTGTCTGCCAGAGTTACTTCTGCCTGACCCCCTCGCTCCTGACACCACCGCTGTTGATACCATTTTTCAAAATGCAGTCTTTTGGCATCGGCCAGAGATGGAAGGAAAACTATAACAAAGAGTAAGGCAAAGAGCAATATCTGGATCGATAGTATAAACCTTGTCTTTTTCATCTCCTGCCACCTCCACATTCTTTTCTATGTTTTTAAAACTCTGGTTTTATGTCTTGAAGATTATGTTTCTTTAACCAGTTCCACAAATTAGCGGGTGTGCATCCATACTTCTTTGCAATATAATTTTTTTTGCTTCCAGTCTTGAGCAAAGCAATAATCTCATCTGTGTGTGGATCAAGCTTGCTCTTTCCGGGGCCTTTAGGTCTGCCAAGCCGAACCCCTCTCGCCTTCGCTGCTTTCAATCCCTCTGTCGTTCTTTTCCTGATCAAATCACGTTCAATTTCTGAAGCAATACTGAACACCATAGCCATGACTTTACTTTGAATAGAACCATTTAAATTCCAGCCATTTTTTATATCGTAGATGGCTATTTCCTTTTCCTTTGCGATAGCCAGTATCTCCATGATCTCTAACATTGACCTGCCTAATCTTGATAATTCAGGAACGATTATTCTGTCGTCCTTTCCAAGTTCATCAATAATGGATTTGATTTTTCTTTCCTTCCAAGATTTCTGGCCTGATATCTTTTCTTCGATAAACTCGACCTTTCCAAAATCCCTCTCATTAGAGAATCTCAAAACATCGGCTTTGTTCTTTTCAGTATCTTGATCATTTGTAGAGACTCTCAGATAGGCGATATTTTTTACTCTGGCCTCCTGTCTTCTCTTCACTCTTTTCATAATCAAAACTCCTAATATTTGATAAATACTATCAATTTCAGATTTTATTATATATTAACTACTAAGAAAAATAAAGTATTTATTTAATAGATATACATATCTTTAATTAACCTTTTTGTTAAATTATTTTCTCTTTGTTGAATTTATGAAAATAATCAGTGGAAAGGAATAAGAGATTAGCTATAATGCCCCTTCAATTAAAAAGAGGAGAAAAGTATTATGAAATCTTGTAGAAAAGAACTTTGGTTTAACGTACCGACGAGAAGGGCCTTTATTAATATTACACCGCAGGTAGGTGAGTGCTTGAAGGAAAGCGGAATCACCGATGGCCTTCTACTCTGCAACGCAATGCATATTACAGCATCTGTCTTCATCAACGATGATGAATCCGGTCTTCATCAGGATTATGAAAAATGGCTTGAAGAACTCGCTCCCCATGAGCCTGTTTCGCACTATCTCCATAATAGAACAGGTGAGGATAATGGCGATGCCCATCTAAAAAGACAGGTCATGGGCAGAGAGGTTGTGGTGGCCATAACAGATGGAAGGCTTGACTTCGGCCCATGGGAGCAAATCTTTTATGGGGAATTTGATGGCGGGAGAAGGAAAAGGGTTTTAGTGAAGATCATCGGGAAATGAAGGTATTATCTTAAAATATTGTTGCAGCAGTTTATGGGCTTGGCAAGCTGTTTGTGGCCTTTGATTTGATTATTTAGATTAATGTATGTCAAGACTATCTGAGTTTAGTCCAATGAAGAAAATAATAATTGTTTTCACCTACTAACAAATGATTTCGATCAAAGGGGAATACTGAGGATTACCGTTGGAAGCGTAGTATAACGCTCTGCTCAGGGGTGGCGCGGCTTTTTGCGCCATCCCTTGCAGCAGAATGTTATGCGAAAATAATCCTCCGCCCCTTCAATTATTAACCCGCCACATTATCGAACTTCATGTCAGGTAGCAGCGAAAAATCTACATTCGGAAGCAATGGTAAAGTTTCATGAAGGAGAGCAGATAAATGTTTCAATGCCTCCTCCATGTATGATAAAATTTCAAAATCAGTTCCTGGTATCTTTGGGGAGTTCAAATCGGCCGAGGATAGCTTATCAGTTGAAGAATCAAGGGATATTGAAATATTGAACTCAGCTAAAAAATTCGGGTCATGTACCAAAAAGTCTCTAATTTGAATGAGTTCATCAATCCATTCTAAAACATGCCGAATAAGGATATCTGCAAGATTTGAGCTGTCTTTAAAATCATAAGGTGTGGAGTTGCGAAGCCAATTGATCAAGCGTCCCCCTGAGATTTTTCGCCCATCTATATTTTGCTTATTAAATCCGAATATTGAAGAACGAGAGTTGATAAGCCTTGATACCAAACGGGAATACTGATCTAAAAAGGCTTTAAAATAAACAAAGAAGGATATGAAATGAGTTAGAAAAGCCAAATTATGGTAAAAAGCTATAGCTGGTTTATTAGGATCAGGATTAAATCCTTTAAAACTTGGATCTTTTTTTAAAATTTCAAAAAAGTCAAATTTTTGCTTTTCAATTAAAGCTTTTGTGTTAATCAGCGAATTTTCTATCAAAGCAAGTTGATCACCACAATTCATTGCCGTGCTTCGCAATTGTGACGGAAATGCATTTGGGTTAAAAATGCCGCTTGATTTCCAGCTTAATTTTCCTACAACAAGAACTGGGATATAATTCTTCATGTTTTCTCAATAATTTAGGTTAATATGAACTGATCAACCGCATAACGCTTGAAATCACTGGTGCCGCCAAAGAACTTGCCCCGTAAGGCCGCAGACGTTCGCGGCATCCAGTAAATATATTTGTTATGCTGTTTTTGCAATTTTTATTACTTAGTGACAAAATCTTTGTCTGGCCAACCTTTCTCCGAATAATTAATATAGCTGCCTTTGTAATTTAAAATTAGAAACAAAAGATTGTAAAAAAGAGTTAAACAAATATTAATTCGGTCTAAGTGTTTTTGGAATGTTTTTTGGTCCGGTTCAATTTCTGTTGCATGAGCAGATTTATTTCTAAGTTTTACCCAAACTTCAGCAAATTTTTTGTGGATTAAGCCATCTTTACTCATACCGTAAAGAATACTTTTAGGTGAAGGAGAATTTAAATTATTAAGATTAGCAAGTAATCTTAGCTTTATTTTCTCTTCAAGACCAGAATCATTAATAATTTCACGAGCATCTGTTGCCTGAGCTAATATCTCTTTGTCAGGTGCCCCATATTTTGAAAAATATTTTTTAGATAAACCTTCTATTGATACTGTTAAAGTTAATGAGATATTTTCGATATCTGCTTGCCATGCACGATTAATTTTATACCAAAATCCAAAAAGCTCAGAATGTGGTTCATTAACAAAAAAAAGATACCTGTCAACAAAGGTAGCTAAAGATTTTATTTCATGAGGCTTTGAATGGCTAAATAGTTGATTTACTTTTTTGTTTGATAGATTTTTGTCAATTCTTTTGATTTTTGTAATATTCCCACCATTGTAATAATGGTTAACAAGCACTGCATTAACCAAACCACCAGATACTATGCATAAAGATTCTAATATTAAAAAATAATAATCTGTGTTAATTTCCTTTGAATCAAATTTAGAAATGATGGTCATGTATTCATCATTTGTTTTTATGTCAAAATTGACATTGTTGGCTTCAAATACAGACCTATTTAATACCCACCCATCATTAGGCAAATCTTCTTTTTCGTTGCAAGGAAAGTCGTATTTCCCCGGACAAATAATAATAATTGTTTGATTATCATTTTCTTTTGATTTTTTGTATTCTTCAATTTGTACAATTTCGTTTAAAGTTGTTTGGATTACTCTACCGGCGGCAGGGAAGCTGATAGTCCCGCTCACCCATACGTTTTCAGAAGTCCAAAGTTTACCAGAGAAATCTACACCCTCAAAACGAAAGTAATTGTCATCACTAATAATTTTCCCAGGTTCAAAATGTTGCAAACCGTGAGTCGCCTCTTTGGCTAAGTCTTTAATCTTATGATACATTTTCAGAGAAAGGATACCATCTATAGTTTGAGTGATTGACCCTGGACCTATAAAGACTATTGGATCTTCCTCTGTATTTTGCGTCAATTTTATTTCAATAAAGTCAATAACAAGCTCATAGGAAATGACTTGCTTTATAATTTTTTCATTTAATACCATGATGAGACATCCTTGTATTTAATGAAGCATAGCATTCACATATAAGGCAATTTTGCTTGATATCCTGATATTGAACTGACAAACAAACAAATTTGCTTGTTTTCAATATTCAATATAGCGTACCCTTTTAAAGGGTTGAAAATACGGTAAAATAGAAAGGACCCTATGTCAAGTAAGATTCTTGATGACAATTTCGGGGATATCTATTTATCTATTACCAATTATAATGTTCTATCGTTTATTCAATTAAAGATTTATTGACTTCAGGAAGAAAGAAACGGGAAAGTGAGATAGACCCGTCCAGTAATTTACATAGAGGGAATCAATATCATAACCTCCCTGACAATTCTCACAGTGTAGATAACTGCTTAATATCTTAACCGATACTGTTACAGTAGATTGATGAAGATTTCAAAAAAGAATATATTGCTATTACTACCCCAATACAGATATTCACATACTCACTACTTCCTCTTCTCTCTTCCCCCACTTCTTATTATTTCTTGAATACCTAATTACTTCAACCAGTAAAGATAGGTAACAATTAATTATAATATATTATTATAGGGCCGCTTAAATTTTTCGTAGTTATTGAGTGATAAGATTTTATTTTCCCATTTATTTTTTCTGCCACGTGTAGCTTTTAGTTCAGATTTTATTTTCTTGAAGAAATTAACCAAATCGGAATAGTTTGATATTTCGTAAACATTTAAAAAAAATCTACCATTTATATCGATTCTGATCTTTTGTCGCTTTGTTAATTTCTTTTTTCTGCTTAACCCCATCATCCAACGAGCAAGTTTCTTGTCATCTATTTCTTCATAAATGATGTACTGTTTATCTTGCCTAGCAAAGAAGGCTTCGAAGTCGAATGTGATAAGATCACTAATTGACTCAATTCCAGTCTTTCTTTTTATGGTAGAGGCCCCTACTATTCGCCATTCCTCGTGCAGGCAAGGTTGTCCATTTATTTTTGAGTATCTTGGGTATATTACGTATCGGAAACCATATTGACCACAATAGTTTGTTTTATATGAAAAAAACCCTTTTTTGTAATCGATTTTCCCTCTGTGGACATAAAGCTCAGTTTTATATGAGTATTTTTTCCTCAAGTATCCTGCAAAAGACTTAAACATTAACTCAGCTTCATTTTCACTTCTATATATAGTGTCTCGTGCGACTTCGACATAAGAAATAAACGAATCCAAAGATAAAATATTTTCTTTTAGTATCTCAAGGCATTTTGTTGATGGGACTACTACTTCCATCTTTGATTTAAAATACGCCATGCGGGCTATATCTGAAGCTTCACCTATTTTGAAATAGTGAGACTCTTTTGATAACTCACTCTTTGGCAATAATCTATGTAAGTATCGGACGTCTTCATAGCTGTTTATCCGTATTTTATCAAAATGAAGTATTTGTGGTTTTTTGTGATCATCTTTTTCTGTTTTTCTCATTTGTTACCTCCAGTAAGGCTCTGACCCGGAACTTGGAAAGGGTTACTGGCCCCTTTCCATTGACCCCTGTACAAGGGCGTTCCGGGAAATTCTAAATTTTCTTCATTCTGTAAGTAGGGACTGAGGAAACGGCAAATGGCCGAACCGTTTCCCCACCCGAATGTCGGGTCTGCCCCTGCGATTAGTTTGACCGGCTCTCCGGGGGCGTAAAATTATGTTCTATGCCCCCTAAATACCTTATTTTGGTTTTTTCGTTTCTCTGGTAACCGCCCAGTAGAGAAATATATAATTTCTTCTCTTTTCCCTCCCATGTTTTATCATTCAGCCTATTGCATGGAAATATGCTTTGATAAGATATTAGATTCCCTTTATCTTTCTTCTAAACAGATCCGTTTTTTGAAGACTTGTAAGTGGTTCTTGAACAAGTCTTTTGCTTACTTGACTGCCATACTTTATCAAATAATCATCTACCTTTTTGCCCAAATTTTAACTTCGCCATTTAACTCCGGGATCGTCAATTTTTTAAAGTCAACTCCGGTAAATTTCAACAATAGTTCGTTTTTCAATTTCCACCAAGATCGATCTATCTCCTTTTCCAGACGGATTTTTTCTTCCATTTCCCGCTACCGGGCTTTTGACTCATCGTCCATCGTGCGGCTGAACAATTGCCCAATTTTTAAAATATCCTTCATTTTCAGCCTCCTATCTATTCCTTGTTAAATCAGGGCATTAAGGGGTTCTCTCGATGAACATATAATAAGTATACCGCTTTCAGAGAAAACCCCCTTAAGGCCTGTTTTTATTAGTTGTAAGGGGTGTTTACTTCCTATCTATTCCCCCCTTTTGGGATGGATTATTAGTACTGGTCTTTGTCTCTCCACTATCCTAAAAACTTTCTCATTTTCATCTTTGATTGTTATGACTGGTTCATCATTTGTTTTGGTTTTACTACGCATTTTATCTTTCCTCCTTCTCCAGTTCATCAGCAAGCTTGGTCAATTTTGCTTCAATCTCTTTTGGAATTTTGCTGAAACGACTGAAGTATGAGCCCATAGCGGATTCCCTAACATCAGTGAATTGACCCAGTTCTTCCAGCGTGACTCCCAATTTTTGAAACCTTGCTTTGAGGGGATGTGGCTGCCTTTTGTACTTGTTTTTGAATTCCCTTACATTCATCTCTGTTACCTCCTTGTTTTGGTTATATTAAGATATATTAATATAAAGGGAGAAAGACCTTGGTTTTATAAATAAAAAATAAATCAAAGGCCAAGAGACAGAATGGTTGGGTGGTAGATTAACTATATATAACAATAGACTATATAACGGTATGCTATGCGTTACTTCCTGAAATCGAGGTAATCAATCGGGATTGATTTATTGTATATTTCTTTTCGTAATCATTAACGTTGCATATCATCGGATGATAAAAGCACAATGTAGTGAAACGAAACACCGTTTTGGGTAGTTCGCTGGATGTGTTAGAGGTCATTTGTAATAAGAAATTGTCGAACTAAGATATTCAAATTTTGCGTACCTAGCTTTTTCTGCTGTAAGGTCCGGAATATAAACTGAGAATCCCGTGCTATTCCCCGAAGATATTTGATTGATAGTGAATTTCTTAGAAATATCAGAAACAGTTATTTTAAAAGTAACGTTTTGGTGCTTTACGGACTGCGTATTGATTACACGTCCAGTAAATTTAATACCCGTAAGGTGTTCTTTTTGGGCTGCATTTACCAGCAAGAAGGCTTCATTAAGAGTTTGAATGCTAGAGTCCGAGAAATCTACCATTTTCTTGGATTGTTCTGTCAAGTTCTTCCATATTATTCCGTTTACGCTTTCATTAATTTTATTCACTCGTTTTTCCGATTGGGATACCGTTTCAGACAAATTCTTAACTTGGTTTTCCAGGGAAGAAATGGATTTGTTCTGCTCGTACAGATAAAACCCGGTTCCTAACCCTAGTGCGACAATAAGTAAGAGATTAAATTTTGACACCCAACTTGGTTGTTCTTTTTTTGTTTCTTCCGTCATATTATATCCCTCCTCATGCCTTGCTTCCTGTAACCGAGGGAATCAATAGAGATCGATTAATTGTATATTTCTTGCTGTAATCATTAACTTTCAATATAAGGTACGGCAACCTTTTGCCATCGGTCTTAACGCTGTTGCGATGTCATATTTTTAGTTGCAATATTTTCCCATATTTCATTTTCTATGAGAGTTGTTTTACTAACTCTTATTGTTGAACAATCTGGAATATTCTTGATCAAGCTTTTTACCGTGTTGACAACAGTATCTGGAAGCCAAGGGCTTAAATTGATTTTCTCTATGCATTCGAGCCCAAAGTCAATTGATTTTGTTCCTATTTCACTTTTTTTATTCTTATAAATTACTCGAAATTCACCTTCATCCTTGTAGGGTTTCCTTTTGAGGAAAGGAAGCTCATCAAGATCAGGTGGACTATTCTGAAGCTGATGAATATATTTGTAAATAACGAACCCACTTACAATTCCAGGATTCTTGTTAAAGCATTTAAGTAACTCATCTTTCTTGATTTGTATACAGACCCCGCTCGAACCATCAGAAAACACTTTCCAATGGTGATATGTTTCTGCCTTTGTCGTAAAACAAAGTGCTAATACTGTTTTAAGTTTATTCCTTTTTTTATAAAGCTCGAGATAATAAGCATCGTTACGGTCATCCCAAAAGGTTGGATTTAACAGAGTAAATTTTTTAGTATATAAAATATCAAAAAGAATGGGAAGATTAGTATATCTAAGGAGCCTATTTTTCAGCATAGTTTCTACCTCCAATACATAGCAGTGTTTATATGGATCCTGATAAAACCTAAAAATGGCAATTTTGCTGTATAAGACACCTCTAAGATACATTATTGAAGACCGGCTACTAAATATGATTTAGTCTTTTATTAATCGATTTCTTCCTTCCTGTAATCGAAAAATCAATCAGGAACGAATAATTTGTATCTTCTATTCGTAATAAATAACAATCAAATAAAAGGTCGCTGTTACACCTATTTACTCAAAGTTCGCAGCCATCATGATTGCTATATGTGATGCAATAGAATATTCCGTTAGGTTAAGAATTCGACCTCGTTAATCGGTCCTTATCGAAAAATCCTTTTGGAAATTTTGCTTCATCAATAATTCTACCGATTAAGCCCTTTTCGATTTGCTCCTTATTCCATCTTAAATATTCATTAGTGGGGTTTAAATTAATTGCTGTATCGACAGCCTTTAGGGCGTCATATTTTTCATCAAGTCTACTTAATGCAATTGACAGATTATTCCAGATTCGCCAATTTGAAGGACTATAATTTATTGCCTTAGTCAACATTACTTTTGCCTGAGCAAAATGACCTTTATTAAGTTCTAAACAAGAAAGAGTAAATTCAGGTTCAAATGGTGGACATATTTTTTCATGAAAGTTTTTGATAGTCTTATTTCTTCTAGAAAATTTCCATATAATTTTAGAAATAATACAGGTGAAGGAAATACAAAAATTAAAGATTGCTTGTCGTAGATGACTTATTGCGGCCCGTATTTTACCAAACATGAAAAGAGATAATGCTATAGCGATTTCGTACACCCCAGACCTACCTATATGACCCATGAAATAATAACAATCAGCTAAACGACTATTTATTTCTATATCAGACATGAAGGTATTTTTTGATTTTTTTAATAAAGGTATAGCATGGTTATAATTCCCAACATTCGATAAAGCACGACCTAAATAAAAATCGACAAGGGCATGCTGAGCTCCTTCCTTAATCGCGATCTCCATTTCATTAAGTCCTTTTTCATGGTCGCCAGACATCCCGTATGATGTAGCTATCAAAAGACGCCAATAAGGATCTTCTCTTAATTGTCCAGCCCTTCTAAATTCTTTTCTTGCTTGTTTGTGTTTTTTTTCAACATCAAAAAGAATGCCTTGTGCTTCAAAAAACACACTTGATTTGGGAGAGAGTTTCTTTCCTTTTTTGACCAATTCCTTGGCAAATAAAACTTCATTGGGGACAATCTTAGAATGTAAAACAAAATTGTTAAATGATAATCTTAGCACTAAAGCTGGTAAATACATGCTTAAGATATCTATATCATTGGGATTCGATTGATATGCTTTAAGTAATAGTTCTGCAGGTTTTTTTATAAAGCCCCTTTTATCCAAATCCCTTTTTATTAAATGAAAATATGGATTTCCCACTCCTGATTTAGCAAACAAAGTTGCTTGAATATCAAGCATGTCAGATAAATATTTATTTTGAGAATGAGCAGTTGATACGGACAAGATCGCTCCGATGATGCCAAGAAATATTAGGACAATGCTCAAAAATTGATGAGTTTCAAATAAAACAGTCCCTATGCCACCAAGGATTATTGATATAACGATAAAAATATATGTGATTCTTTTACCCATTATAACCTCAAGAAATATTTATTAGTTTTAAGATTTATTTAATAATCAAAATAATAAAAGAAAGGTTTCAGGAGATAGTATAAATATTGTTGTTTCTTTCCTTCCTAATGTCGATAAGAATATAAAATGAAAAGTTTTTTGTAAGCGATCCGGTGGAATGTCTTGTTGTGCTGCACTTCATTTGCCAGATGTCTCTTTTTGAGATTCCTTCTCACTAATAGGTTGGGGTTGACTATACCAGTTCCATATAGGTCGATAACGTTTTAAGTGGTAGGTTCTTATTCTCTTTCCGTCATGTAGTATTTCATCAGTAAAATCCGGTGGTATTACAAACAGATCTTGATACCACCAAGGTTGAATGTATAAACTGAACATGATTACGATACAGGCAAATACAAAGAAGCCCATAGCGATTGGACTGGGCGGCGCACTCCAAAGTGATAAAAGAGGTTCATACCGTAGAGATGCAATACCAAGAGCAACGAACATAATTGAAAGAACACACACTGCAACCAGTTGTGCCCAGAAAAGTGACTCTTCAGCTCCAGCTGCAGCAGAGTGATAACTCCGACGGTTTCGTAAAGTGATAAAAACGAATGACAAGCCCATCGTCCCTAAAAACCAGGCAATGAGAAACAGCAGAAATACGCCAACAGCTGACAGCATGACATAAACCACAGTGTCAACCGATCTGCTGAGTCCACTAGCGGCCAAGATCAGTATGGTGAACCGCACTAGGAAAATGGATATTTTGAAATCTGTCTGAGCATAGCCCCACCTGCGCACCTCGACAGACTGCATTTTGAACTCCAAGACCAAACGCACCATAATGTAAGCGATAGCACACGCAAAGATTAATGGAATTGAAGCCCGGGAAAGGTCAATATTCCCGATAAATCCAAGATTGATAGTTCTAAGGTCAAACTGCGCGGCAGACCAAGCAAGGGCAAGCGCGCAAAAGATTGAATTTGTTCGCCTAGCTGAACGGAATCCATCGCTCAATTTAAATTGAAAAGGTGAACTTTTTATATCTGTGTTCATTGGTTATTTACTATCACTGCATAACAGAATACTTATATGTCCTTTATAAAAACCAAACACAGTAATTCAGCTCCATAAGGCCTATCACAAAAACAAAGCCCCATCTCTCATTTCGAGAAACAGAGCTTTAGATGATCAGACCATAATCCCCCCGGCTATAGCTGTTCGCAAGCACATACGATACGTTCAAGATCAATAAAATACGCTAGATGATTAACTCCATTACGATATCTTGTCAAGGGATATTAACGTAAGGCTTTCAAGCGGTAATACTCGATTTTCTCCTGAAATAATTTTGATGACTCGTAGGTGAAACCAATAAAAGAATAAATAATGAAGGGTTAAATTATATATAACATGATGATGTTGTGTCCACCGCTGGCGGCCACCTCCATTGCCCTCTTTGCCTGATTCTGGCCGTTGACCTCGCTGAAATCGAATGGATAATGGATACTCCGGGAAAACAGATCAGATATGTCTGTGTCCATGGGGGGGAACTCTTTTGTGCCGTTGAAAAATTCAACCACATCGTGCAGATAATCAACGGCTATCACATCTATCTTTCCAACCATTGCGGCTTCCCCGGCATTTTCCCTTGGAAGCACGATCCCTTTCAACCCCATCTCCGCCGCCTGGATCCCGGCCGGTAAGGCACCATGTATGCTTTTAACGCCTCCGTCCAGCGACAATTCTCCTGTGAACATGTATTCGGAGAGCCGTTCCTTTTCAATTACCCCCTGTGCCGACAAGATGCCCACAGCTATCGGAAGGTCAAACCCGGTCCCCTCTTTCTTGATGTCCGCAGGAGCAAGATTTATGGTCACCCTGTTTCCGGGGAACCTGTAGCCGGAATTTTTTATGGCGGATTTTATTCGGTCTTTGCTCTCTCTCACAGATGCATCGGGGAGGCCGACTGTGGAGAACTGCGGAAGGCCTCTGGAGACATCCACTTCCACATCAACCGGGTAGGAATCTATACCGATTATGGCACTGCTCGTTGTCTTGACGATCAAATCAGATGCCTCTCAGAAGTTCTCTCCAGACTTTTTATGTTGCCTGGAAAGGGACACCCCGATATTCGCACGCATCAAGAGATGTAACTTAACCAGGGTATGCTGACGGATTACTATTGCGTTTTTCATGCTGACACTGAAATTAAGCGCGGAACAACAGGGTTGTGAATTTCCCTATTTGATCTTAAGAAGATTTTTCACACTGCGCACGCCGGCTACTGAACCAGCCACGCTGGTCGCGTGTTGTTTTATTTCTAAAGTTTTTACGGCCCCGATAAGTGTTACCTCTCCCTCAAAAGTTGAAACAGAGATGGCAATGCCGGTCAATATTTTATCATTGAGAAGTTTTGTCTTGACCTGGGTTGTAATGCTTGCGTCATCAATGACCACACCTGCGGTTCTTCCCGCCGGGGTCTGGCAACTCCAGAGCGCGGTAAGAAGCAGAATACATAACACTAAGATACCAATTTTTTTGTCTTTGATCATAATATACCACCCTTACTTTTTTCAGAAACAATACTCTTTTACGCTCCCGGTTGTCAATACCGAAAAAGGAATGAATAATCTGTTCGTGCCCGGGAAACATCTGCCTTTATTCTCCCGGTTGCTCTATCTCACATCTTGCATAAGTGTCTATATAGGGGGTGATAATTCTTTGCTGTCCAAGCCCATGCTTAAAAAAGCAACTAAAGAAACATTGACAAACAGTGCGGCTTAAATCTAAATACCCGAATGAGAACTGACTGTCCGGGAAGAGATGGAATATTCTGGAGGGGAAAACAGACATGATAGGTTTTTTTGACTCAGGGTTCGGTGGATTGACGGTACTGAAAAGTGTTGTTCAAGAGCTGCCGGAGTACAATTATCTGTATCTTGGTGACAACGCGAGAGTTCCCTATGGGGGACGTTCCCCGGAAACAGTGCATGAGTATACAATACAAGCTGTTGATTTCCTTATAAAAAGAGGCTGCCTGCTGGTTATCATTGCCTGCAATACCGTGTCTTCCGGGGCTCTGAGAAGGATCCAGCAGGAATTTCTGCCGGGTGTATATCCTGACAGGAAAGTGCTCGGTGTGATCAGGCCGTCGGCCGAGGAAATAGCGGATAGAAGATGCAGAAAGGTAGGTATACTTGCCACAGAAGGGGTTGTCGAGTCTGAGATTTATACATCGGAGATTGAAGAACTTGATCCCTCAATCGAGATATTTTATCAGGCCTGTCCACTTCTGGTACCGATAATAGAAGCCGGGAAGCAGGATGAAAGGCATTCTGATGCGATTGTGTCTGAATATCTTGACAGACTGTTTGCCCAGGATGACGAAATAGATACGATACTCCTTTCATGCACCCATTACCCGATACTCTATGAAACATTCAGAAGACACACTCCTTCTCACGTGAAAATCCTCAGTCAGGGGCCGGTCATCGCGAATAAACTGAGAGATTACCTGGCAAGACATCCGGAAGTGGAAAAAAGACTTTCCAGAGAAGGTATCAGAGAGTTCCTTTCCACCGATTCCCCGGAAAGATTCAACCGGCTTGCCAGCGTATTTTATGGAGAATCCGTACATTCAACAACGGTAACTCTAGGCTCCTTTGATTAACATTTTCGGCATTTAAGGTAAGTATATTCAGAAAGACATATATATGCGCTCCTGGTAACGTTGGTAGCCGTTATGGTAATCTTATATGCCTGTGAAGTTGACCGGTCCAGTGAGATGGCCTGCCCGCATGTGATGAAAGCGATTATTGCCAGAAAAGGCTGGAGCATTTCAATAAAGCCTTTTATCACCTGCTACCCGGGGGCTACATATCTTTTACCTTACCTGCCAGCTTGTCAAACTCTTCAACATCTACTACCGGCGATGTTGTAAAAGAAATTCCTGTCAATTTCCGAAGGGCCAGCGAGGCGGCCATCGCTTTTTCAGCGTCTGGGAAAATAACTGTAAATACAAGATCGTGCTCACCGAGTACGGCATACATGGATTTGACTTCTCCTCCATGCTTTTCTATCAGTTCCACCGCTTTTTTCGTGCGTTCGGCACTTATCCCCTCAATCGCCTCAGTTGTGTACGTTCCAAAAAGTAAGAAAATCGGCATCTTATTTCTCCTTTCTTTTAATGGTTTGTAATCCAGGGTTGTCTTTCTTCCTTTCATCTGGTGTGTTGGAGATTGCTACTGTATATCGCTGATAAAGGAACAATCCCCTCTCTTATGGCAACGGGTGGGTCAACGGTTGTGTCCACAATGGTGGAACCCGCTCCACCCGGCGTCCTGCCCCCGTCGATAACGGCATCAAGATTTTCACCTATACTGCTGACCACTTCTTCAACCGACACACATTCTTTCTGACCGGACCGGTTGGCGCTGGTTGCCGTGATAGCGCCGGAGAGACTCTGTGCCAGGAGGGTCGCGATGGGATTGCTGGACAGGCGAATACCTATTTTCCCGGTTTTTGCCGTTAGTTTCCGGGGAACATCCTGAGATGCCTTAAACAGCAATGTGATTCCACCGGGCCAGAACCGATCCATGAGGATTTCGGCTGCCGGGGTGATATCTCTCGCGAACGTTGCCAAGTCCTCCCTGTTGCCTATAATTATGGAAATGGGTTTGTTGAAATCCCTCCCCTTGATCGCGTATATCTTCTCCAGGGCCTGTGGATTTCCGATGTCAGCGCCGAGGCCATAGAAGGTTTCTGTCGGGTAGGCTATGACGCCCCCTTCCTTCATAATCTGCCCTGCTTCTATTATCGACGATTCGCCAGAATTTATCTCTATGATGGGAATCATTTTTCCACCGCGGGATACATGCAGGATAGCTTAGCCGGCCTGCATCTTCTGCTGTTTTTTCTCGACATTATCGGCCATCTCCCTGATGTACACATCCATCTTCCTGCGGAGGCCTTCATCCTCCAGCGCGAGTATCCTGATTGCCATCAGGGCGGCGTTTTTTGCACCCGCTTTTCCAATGGCCATTGTGGCCACAGGTATTCCACCCGGCATCTGCACCGTGGAAAGAAGCGCGTCGAGTCCCTGGAGAGAAGACGAATCAACTGGAACGCCGATTACAGGCAGTGGTGTCTGTGACGCGATAACGCCGGCAAGGTGCGCCGCCATACCAGCTCCGACGATGATAACTTTGACGCCGCGCCGGGCAGCCTCGTCTGCAAACAGCGATGTTCGCTCCGGCGAGCGATGTGCGGATGTCAGGAACAGTTCGTGTGGAATATGGAATTCTTCGAGGATTGATGCCGCTTCCTTCATTACTGGAAAGTCTGAATCGCTTCCCATTACTATGCTTACATCTGTTTCTCTTTCTTCTTTCATCTTATCCTGTCTCCCTGAAAAGAAAGTATACACGTTATAAAGAAAGATAACGTAATTGAACCGAAAAAGCCAGAGTCATTTATTGATGATATCATTGCCGATATTTTACGGTATCCGCATTTTCAAATAACTTTCCCTTGACAAAGAATAAATTTGTGTTCATAGATGCAGGCACATATTTATAGGGGAGGTGGTTTTACATGGAACTCATGGAAGCTATAACCAATAGAAGAAGTGTCCGAAAATTTACGGATTATTATGTAACCGATGAAGAAATCGGAGAAATACTCAATGCGGCACGACTGGCGCAGTCATGGGCAAATACACAGGGATGGGAATTTATCGTGGTGAGAGACCGTGATCTGATAAAAAAGGTAACGGAAATCTATTCCCGCGGAAACCCGGCAACAAAATGTTCTATGTCCGCCTCCGTATTGATTATTGCCTGTGCGAAAACGGGCGTTTCCGGGACCAAGGGTAGCGGAGATGAGACGAAATTTTCTGAGTGGTTCATGTTTGACCTCGGAGTGGCGGTTCAGAACCTCTGCCTCAGGGTCCATGAGCTGGGACTGGGGACGGTTGTTGTGGGATTGATAGATCATGATGCATGCAGACAGATTCTTGCAGTTCCGGAAGGGTACGAAGTCGTTGCCGTCCTGCCTGTCGGCAAGCCGGTTGCAGTGAAAAATGGTCCACCGCGAAAAAGCCTTGATGAATGCGTGTATCTGGACAAGTTCGGGAATTCACTCCATTTGTAAATCTATTCTTTCAAAAGGGTAGAGGAACCAACAATGTCGGAGAATGGCGTCCACCTGGAGAGGGATGGACATATTGCGATCGTTACACTTGACCGGCCCGGGCGGAGGAATGCTCTCAATGAAGAGATGTGGAGCAATCTCGAAGATGTTGTTTTGGAACTGGCCGGGAATCTGCCCCGCGTGGTGGTTGTAACCGGTGCGGGGGAGAAGGCTTTTTGCGCAGGATTTGACATCAATCCTGATAATCCCCAGGTTTCCGGTCTAATAGATGCCGTTCAAGATCATAACCGCGAACCCGTTGAGATACTGATACGGAGGATTCGTAGCGTTGTTGATGGACTGGTTTTCCTCCCTGTCCCCGTTATTGCCGCCATGAACGGAATTGCCTATGGTGGGGGAGCGGAGCTTGCCATCCGCTGTGATCTGAGAATTGCTGATCCGGGAATTATCATAAGCTTTTCGGAAGTTCGTATGGGACTTATGCCGGACTGGGGTGGTGGGGTTTCGCTGACGCGTGTCGTCGGTCCCTCGATTGCGGCGGATCTGATACTTTCCGCACGCCGGGTCACGGCGGAGGAGGCCCTCAAACTCGGACTTGTAAATCGTATCAGTGAACAGGGAAAGGCCCTTAAAGATTCGATGGCTCTGGCAGAGACCATTGCCGGGCATGGCCCGCGCGCCGTAAGGCACGCACTCAAAGTAATCAGAAAATCCCTCGATCTGTCGTTGGAAAACGCCCTTGATATGGAAACCGAAGAGGCTGCGGATCTTGTCGCTTCGGGTGAATGCTATCACGGAATCATGGCCTTTCTGTCAAAAGAAAAGCCTGAATTCCCGGATCCATAAGAGGGGCTCCCTGTAGGCGGAATACTCGACGCCTTTTGTGACGAAGAAAAAGGTAAAATCTGCGTTTGATCTTGAACCATATGGCTGCTCTTTTGCCTCATTC
>Ga0255405_1005_pt1 | contig 21889 bp, 17 predicted proteins | sample ANMaggSSYBR01C11_FD_182127 | JGI IMG/M metagenome (GOLD analysis project Ga0255405, IMG submission 182127) | Sediment cell enrichment communities from methane seep in Santa Monica Basin, California, United Staets - ANME aggregate JGI... | ecosystem: Environmental > Aquatic > Marine > Cold seeps >... | reverse complement strand
ACCTGCCTCCGGTGTGCAGCGGTCAGCAGGTGAGCGCGGGCGCATTTACGGAACCGAATGCGGGAACAGATGTGGCCGGATATGGAACGAGAGCTGTAAAGGATGGAAATGATTATATAATCAATGGAAGCAAGATGTTCATCACAAATGGAACCGTCTGTGACTGGATGGTATGCCAGTGTATTACAAACCCTGATGCCAAGACACATCACAAATTCAGTCAGATCATTGTGCCGGCTGACGCACCCGGTGTTACAAGAACCAAGATACATGGAAAGATGGGAATCCGGGCAAGTGATACCGCAGAGATCTCATTGGAAGATGTCAGGGTACCGCAGGAAAATCTGATCGGAGAAGAGGGGAAAGGGTTCTACCAATTGATGCATTTCTTTGATATAACGCGGATACTGGTATCTGCTCAGGCACTTGGACTCTCTCAGGGCTGTCTGGACGAAGCCGTGAAATATGCAAAAGAGAGAACCGCTTTCGGCAAACCTCTTGGTGCCTTCCAGATCACCATGCAGAAGCTGACAAAAATGGCTGTCCGGATAGAGGCCCTGCGAAACCTGGTCTACAAGGCCGCCTGGTCGGTCGATTCCGGAAACCCCGATTATCACATAGGGGCAATGGCCAAATATTACGGGGGGGAAACCGCTGTATTCTGTGCTAACGCCGCTGTTGAAATACACGGAGGTTACGGTTATATTGAAGAATATAAGGTGCAAAAGTGGTACAGAGACGCCAAGATACTAGAGCTCTACGAGGGAACGAAAGAGGCGGAAATAATGACTATCGGCAGGATACTGCAAGCATAGAGAAACAGGGCGGAACATCTCTTCTCTGACCCCTCAGGCAGTAATGATGATCCCGCTTTAAATAAGAAAATCAGAAAGGTGTAACAGTTATGACTATTACAAAAGCAGAGCTGGTAAAAATCCTGCATTCCAACACCGATCTTCCGAAAGAAAAGTGCGGCAGGGTAGTGGAAGACATGTTTGAACTGATGAAAGAAGAGTTGGAACAGGGGAATGATGTCCTCATATCCGGATTCGGAAAGTGGTCGGTCAACTCGAAAAATCCCAGGAAGGGACGAAATCCTCAAACGGGTGAGGCGCTGATGTTGGATGCCCGCAGGGTAGTCACCTTCAAATGTTCCAAAAAGCTGAAAGAATCCGTGAATTAGACCCTTAACATCCTTGTAGGATCAAGTCCGCCTTGCCCCGATACCGGGAGATTATTCCAGGTAGACACGGTTTTACATCAAAAAAAACAAGCAATATCCGGCAGAAACAGTCAATCGGCTAACATCCTGTATGAAGGCCTTATTAATAGGGTTGATGCCGACTGATTGAGAGACTGGAACAAAAATCAGCAGTATACAACCTGAACGTACAGACTTGGTTTTTCCACCATCTGGTACAAAGAGCGGAAAACAGACGAGGCCAGACAAAATGCTCACAAAAAAGGTTTTATTCGCTGATGCCAGGGACATAACCGAACCCACAAGGGAAAAATCTATTTTTCCACCGTACCTGTTCAAGCATCAGGATCTGGTCCGACCTCCTAAGTCCGTCGTCAGAATAAATCAAAAAACCCTTACAAATACCATAAATCATATCCATTTCACCGACGAACAGATATGGGTGCACCTCAAAGATCCCAGCTATGAAGAGGATATCTTCGTAAGCGCGCACCCGGAACCATGCACTGGGGAAACAATAACCTGCCGGTGGTCTAAGGAAAACACAACAAGTTTTGAACACCATCGTTTCCTGAATCTGATAATTGATGACGGCATGTCGGCAATAGTAGTTCCGGCAGAGCTGTTGAATATTGACGGGGATCATTTTACGATTCAGGTGTCTGATACAAGCTACATCCTTGAAAAGCGGCAGGCCAGACGATACATATGCCAAGAAGTTACCGCTGAGCTCAATCAAAGCGGGTTTCTGGTCAGTGGTGATCTGTTGGATTTCAGTCCCCTTGCTTTCCGTATCAGGGCTACACCTGACTTTGATGGATCTTTTCACTGGTTGAATCCAGATGAGCCGCTTATCATTAATTTATACCGGGATCAAAGGCTTATCTTCTCCGGATCTTGCCGGTTTATTCACCAGACAGGTAGCATGTCCGTAAAAGAAATCGTGATCGCCCCTCTGCTGGAACAATTCAAACGTTTTAGCGGCAGGAAGATACGCAGTCCCCGGACACAGCTGGCTCCGTCGTCCAGCATCAGCTTCGAGCACCCCTTTTTTAATAAAAGGGTGCAGCGTGATCTACATAATATCTCCGTCACCGGGTTTTCTGTACTAGAGAGAGAGGGTGAATGTGTCCTGGTTCCAGGCATGATTATCCACAGGCTCAGCATTAACTATTCCGGCACACTGGCAATGCCGTGTATTGCCCAGGTTGTATATCGTCAAAAAGAAAAAAAGGGTGTGTTTCGCTGCGGCCTGGTGATCTTGGATATGGACATCACCACTTATGGAAAACTAAGCAACATACTTGGCAATGTTGTAAATCCGCGCGTCCATGTTTCAGATGAAATAAACATGGATGCACTGTGGAAGTTCTTTTTTGAGTCCGGCTTCATTTATGCCGGAAAGTACAATCTTATTCAACCCTACAGAAAAAATCTCAAGGAAACTTATCGTAAACTCTATCAAGATAACCCGGAAATCGCCTCCCATATGACCTATCAGCAAAACGGACAGATATACGGCCATGTTTCCATGGTAAAGGCGTATGAACGCTCATGGATGGTTCATCATCTTGCCGCAAGACCGGTGCCTGGAACCAGAAAACATACCGGGGTACCCTTGTTGAAACAGATAATACACTACTTTGAAGGATTCTACCGATTGCCGTCCTTTAAGATGGATCACTGGATATGTTATTACCGTCCCAGTACCAGATTCATGGATCTATTCTTTGGAGATTTTGCAAGGCATCTCAGAGACCCCCGGGCCTGTTCACTGGATCTCTTCGCGTATAAGGACTATCCGACAGTGTCTCCGCAGGGACAACTCCCCGACGGGTGGTTGTTGAGGGAATACTCAACCACGGATTCATGGGAACTTGAGCAGTTTTACAGAAACCATTCCGGAGGACTTTTGCTAAATATTCTATTTCCGGAATATGAAAATTCAGATGATGAAACACTGGAAGAAGCATACAAACGCCATGGCCTTATCCGAAGAATGAAGATATATTCCCTGATTCACACGCAAAAACTGAAGGCCGTCCTTGTCGTCAATCAGTCAGACCTGGGACTGAATCTGTCCGAACTCCTGAATGGTATCAAGATCATAATAACCGATTCTGCATCCCTGCCCTGGGACGTGTTGTCCAGCGCAATCGCCCGCCTGACAGAGGTATATGAGGTTGAAAAAATTCCTCTTCTGATATACCCTCACTCGTATTTGGAGAACAAAGACATATCCTACGAGAAACAGTATCTGATGTTTATCATGGATATGCAGTATGGAAAAGAATTCCTGGACTACCTGAAGGGGCGGCTTAAGGCGAAGATAAGATTCTTTATTAAATTTCTTATTAAAAGGTATCTAACAAAATGACCGATACTCCGCTTTATAACATAAGGATCCAGAAGATCTACGTAGAGTATATAAGCAAACACTACCCGGAGGTAGAGACTGCCTCACTCTTGGAATACGCGGGGATTACCCCCTACCAGTTGGAGGACGAGGGACACTGGATTACGCAGGATCAGGCTGACCGCTTCAACGAGATCATCGTCCGTAAGACAGGCAATTCCAACATCGCTCGAGAAGTCGGACACTATTCCGTTCTCTCCAAGGCGGGTTTGCCCATACAGCAATACGCCCTCGGTTTTATCACCCCTGCAACCGCCTATGGAGTGATAGAAAAATTATACCATCAGGTAAGCCGTGCCATTACAGTCACCACAAACCGCCTTGACAACACCAGGGTCGAAGTAACGGTAACTCCAAAAGAGGGTATCGTAGAAAAGCCCTACCAGTGTGAGAACAGGATGGGAACATTTGAGGGAGTGGCCAAGATGTTTACAAACGAGCTGGCCAAGATTGACCATTCAACCTGCATACACAAAGGGGATAGCAACTGCACATATATTATCTCCTGGAGACAAACCCCTTCATTCGTGTGGAAGCGCATCCGCAATTATACGATCCTGCTCAGCATTATAGCGTGTCTTGGTCTTTTTTTCATATTGCCGGCTCTGTACTGGGCAATCCTACTCCCCTCATGTTCTCTCCTCACGACAGCCATTTATGCCTATTCGGAACACTTGGAAAAGGAAGAACTCCACTCAAAACTCAAAAGCGACAGCGAAGTGGCCAGCGATCTTCTGGAACAGACCAATGCCCGCTACAACAACGCTCTGCTTGTCCAGGAGATAGGCCAGGGAACTTCCAGCATTCTGAATATCGGCCAGCTTCTTGATTTCATTATGGAAACGTTGCAGAGTCGGCTTGATTTTGATCGGGGCACTATCATGCTCGCTAATGAGGACAGGACTCATCTTGTCTATATGGCCGGTTATGGCTATAAAAGGGAATTGGAAGAATTTATAAAGCAGACTACGTTCCATCTCGACAAATCAGGCTCCGTTGGACCACTCGTAACAACCTTTAAGAAACAAACGCCATTCCTGATAGACGACGTCAGAGAAATCAGTGGAAAGATCACACAGAAAACTCTTGAATTCATAAAGATGCTGGACATTAAATCGTTTATCTGCGTCCCGATAATATACGAGGGAAAGTCCGAAGGGGTTCTCGCGGTAGAAAGCTTTAAGGAACGCAAGAAATTCAGCCAGAGTGATATAAACCTCCTGATGGGAATTGCGCCCCAGATAGGAATCAGCATCAACAATGCCAAGACCTACCAGCAGATCAGGGACAGTGAAGAAAGGTTCAGGGCTCTTGGAGAAAACGCTCCAGACATTATCTACACATTGGATGCCGATGGGGCATTCAGTTACATTAATCCCGCCTGGGAGAAAATACTGGGGCACAAAAAAGAGGATGTTATAGGAAGGTACTTTCTGGATTTCGCAAAAAGCAAAGATGTGCGGCGATATATCCGCTTTTTTAAACAAATAAAGGACAACAAGAAAACCGCTAAAGGCTTTACCGGCACACTTTTGACCAAGGGAGGATCAGAACGTCTATTCAATATAAGTGGTTCTCCAAATTTTGATTCAAAGATGAATACAACCGGGCTGATAGGTACGATAAAAGACATTACCGAGCTTGAAAAGAACGTAGAAATGCTGAGATCCGCCCTGGAAAGTACAATAACCGCCATGGCGGTTATTGTGGAATCAAAGGATCCTTACACGGCCGGCCATCAGAAAAGGGTGACGGATGTAGCTGTCGCCATCGCCGAAGAGATGAATCTCCCGGAAGATAAAATCAGCGGTATCCGCATGGCTGCCATGATACATGATATCGGAAAGATAAATATTCCGGCGGAGATTCTCAGCAAACCCGGACAACTGACAGATATCGAGTTTAATATGATAAGAACCCATCCTGAAGTAGGCTACAATATCTTAAAGAATATCGAATTCATGTATCCGGTCGCCCAGATCGTATACCAGCACCATGAGAAAATAGATGGTTCAGGCTACCCCAGGGGGCTTTCCGGCAATGATATTCTGATAGAATCAAAGGTTATAGCAGTTGCCGACGTAATAGAGGCCATGGCAACTGACAGGCCTTACCGGCCATCTCTGGGCATAACCGCGGCACTGGAAGATATACAGCGGGGCAAAGGCACCCTGTACGATCCGGAAGTCGTAGATGCCTGCCTGAAGATCTTTGAAGAAAAGGGTTTTCATCTCGAACAGGCGTGACGACTGCTCAAGGAGCCCTGATTTAACCCTCCGCAGGTTTTCTCCCCTTGTAAAGAATCTATCACGCTTACTTACCACTGTCGAAGGTGGGCGTCTCATAGAAAGGATGAAACCGATGGCATCAACAGATAATATTTCAACTATCTACCAGCGTCTTGTAGAGCTGGATGGACGATTGCTACCAGGATACCAGCCTGATGACCTGATTGGCGAGTTACGCCAAATCATAGGCAATAACGTAGAAATGGAAGTGCTACGATATGATCCCGGACCAGCCGACCCAGACCCAGACATGGGTCTGTTCAACACGCTTGCTGATATTTTGCTAGAAGCTGATCCGGGTGGTGTGCCTGTTCCACTGTTGATGAGTGGCATTACTGATGGACGTTTTTTCTCGCAGCTTGGCATCCAGACCTACGGCTTCTTGCCAATGCCGCTGCCGGAAGACTTCAATTTCACGCAAACAATCCATGCGGCTGATGAACGTATTCCAGCCGATTCGATTGATTCTGGCGCAAATGCGATTTACAAGGTGTTGCAACGCTTCGGAGTATGATAGAGGTATTTATCCACTTGGTTAATAACAGGGCAAAGGGCAGACACAGAAACTGATCGTAACAGGGGAATTTTCTGATTTTGTAACTGCCATTGTATTTTGTAACACATTTATTGAATTCGTAGCGTGATACATGCTGAAGTATCTAAGTAAATACGGTTTTCCCTGAATTCATGAATGTGTCTCCTCCAAAATTAGGGGGAAATTTATAACTCAGGATCACTTATGTGAAATTTCAAATCGAAAAAAATGAAACTCTTCCTGGATAAAACCCAAGTTGAAGAATTTGATTGCAAGTTACGATAAACAACCGAGTATCCACGATGTCACGGCACTCAACAACTAAAGATTAAACGAATGAATCATCTTGAGAGACTGATTGACTATATTTATACCGGAACGAGCCGCTTCTGAAGAATTCTGACCGCTGACTTCCTTCATTAAATTATTTTCATCCCGCACATTTTCAAACAACAAGGAAGAAAACCCTTCGAAGTGGATAATATTGGGAGAAACTAATGCAAGATTTTGACCCGCCCTGTCGAGAATATCCGTTTCTCCTACATGCGTCCCCAACTGAAAACAAACCCCTTTCGATAGAGCAAAATCAGCAATTTTCTTTGACTTTAGTAGGCCCCCACATTTAGAAATCTTTATATTAAGAATATCACACGCACCCGAATCTATTAACAATTCTGCATCAGACAGCGTACACATTGATTCATCAACTATAACTGGTATGCCTGTAATCTCCCTGATTTTCTTCAATCCTCCTAAATCACTGCTGTGCACAGGCTGTTCTACCGCCACAATATTAAACTCTTTAAGCTTATTAAGATTATCGATGGCCTGCTGATAGGTCCATTTACCATTAGCTTCGATACTGATTTCCATGTTTGACCCGAATATATGTCTGATTAATTCCAGTCTTTCCATATTTTCGGTTACCGATTTTCCCATTAGAACTTTTATTGAACTGATTCCGGTTCCCGTCAGATATTTGGATATTTCGCGTATAGCACCGACGGATAGAAGCGGTATGGGGAAGGTATAAGTTATGTTCTCTCTTACGACTGGGCCTAACAAACTGCTCAAAGGCATTTCCAAGCTTTTACTGAGGCCATCTAACAGGGCAATGTCTACAGCCCCTAAAGCGGAAAGATAAGACGAAATATTATTTTCACGGCATTTATCTTCCAATGCATACAGTATTTTTTCGATGTCATTGACAGATGTTACCTCTCTTCCAAGAAGCAGCAAGGAAAAGTGGTCACGAACCACCGCTGCAACGGATTCGAGGGTTTCCCCTGTGACATATGCCCTCGGCGTGCTTTCACCATACCCAGAAATATCATTGTCAAATTTTATATTAATAATTATTGATTCCGCCCGCATTCTGAAAATATGAGGCGAATGATAACCATTCTTAAAAGGGGTATCACAGTAGAAAACATCGATCCCGTTTATTTTCATATATTGTACTTACCTCTTACCTCGACCATTTGCCGTGTCTATTAACATCATCAACCGACAACCCTAAATCCTTCAAGAACACCGGATAGATATCAGGCTCCTCAGTCTGATCAAGCGACATCCTTTTTAAAGCGTCATCACGGGTCATAAGACCATCTCTAATCATAACGCTATTCTTTATTGTCTCCTGCGTCAATCCATATTTCTTATATTTAAGAAACTCCTTAATAGGAAAAACCGTACAATCAAAATGGCTCCCGTGTACATTTGGAGGTTGCTGCCATCCAACATTTTCAGTTAAAATTTGTGGCATGCTATTTAGATCCCACGGAACATAATCCGGCAATTGTATAAAGCTGCTGACTGAGCTTGTGAATTCCTTTTGTGATGCAGAATATGTATGTGTCTGTCTGGGGTCATTCAACTGCATAAATATGCGAACAGCTTTTTCTTCGATGAAGGGTTGCGCGATTAATTCTTCGATTAACTCTGGAGTGAGATTGTTGAAAAAGTATTGCATGGACGTGACGGAAACACCCGGCTGATATTCATATTTTTTAGACCAACCGCCCACGGCAAGAGGTGCATATCCTTGTAATTTTTGTTGATTAAAGCAAAAACTCCCTATGAGTAGATAGCCCATGTTATTGCAGACCGAACAGAACTCCCCATTTTTGCGCAAAAAATGCCTATATAACTTGTTTAAAAAAGCTTTGTTAGGCCTAATCGTTAAGAGATCGATATCCAAATTATCGCTCAAAACATTTAAATTATTCATTCCATATTCAGAACGATAACCATTATCAAAGTTGATACCCAAGATCTTGAGATTATATTCTTTTTTTAAATAATATGCAACATAACTGCTGTCTTTACCTCCGCTCAAGCCAATGACTGCATCATATTTTCCCTTGCCACAATAGGATTGGACAATATTATCCAGTTTGCTTTTGAGTTCCTTTTCAGAAGGTAGATTTTCATTTTTTGGTTCTAAACAAAAGCTGCAAATGCCTTGCTCATCGAAATGAATATCGGGATATGTTTCCGGTAGAATACAAACCTTACATCGCTTAACAACCTCAGCCATTTGTTACACCCCCAAATATATTTACTACTAATCGGAACATAAAACACCATCAATTGAAGCTGCATCCCGAGCGAATTACACGGCCACGCATCCTCTTTTCGGTTTGAATTTAGTCTAACCTCAAAAAGTGTAGCGGTAATTTATCTTGTATGTCAAGGAGAAAACACCACAAAATGTTGTGGTCATGAGCCATTTTGGGATTAACCGAAAAGGCGCTTACCGGCCCTTACTGCCGTCCCATTTCAGTTCCGTCTTTCCAAGCACACCTGTAAAAACAAGCTCAGACCCGTTTTCCGCTACAGTATCACTTTTGTCTGAAGACGGAGATTCGGGGAATTTCACGCTGTAGAATTTTCCATAAGGTTTCACATAGGGGAAAAACTTTGTAACAAGGGGCGTGCTGTCAATCTCTCTTATATCCAGAGGCTCCAGCCTTTTTCCTTCTTCGCCGGAGGAAAATACCCTCCAGACGGAATCAGGCTTCGAGAAATCGTTGGATTTCCTGTCAGGGATATACGCGTAAAACAGAAATTCCCTGAGATCGGATGATGTATCAAACAGGATGTCTCTCCTTTGCTCTTTATCCGTAGCGGTCAAGAGATAGAGCCTGGAGTATTCCGACAGGTACGCATCCGCAAATTCTCTGCTCTTCCACGTAGCGACAATACGGATACTTGTCTCAAATTCACAATATACCGTCTTCTCTCTCGTGTACCTGTTCAGTGTATCGAAATATTCCCCTGAAATGGTATCGTTCTCCGCAATCTCAATATACTCCTTCACGTGACTGCATCCGAAAATTCCCATCAGGAAAGACATTATCAAGACTATTCTAAGCGCTTTCATCTTCTCCTCCAAACACCCTGTCAAATATAAAATCTACATGACCAAGAAAATTTTCCAGCCTGAACACGTTCTCGATATCTTCTCCGCTCAGGCATGACATAACCTGTTCATCTTCGAGGAGCAACCGCTTGAAGTCCAGATCTTCGTTCCACGATTTCATCGCGCTTCTCTGGACAATCGCATAGGAATCTTCCCTTGACACTCCTTTTTCAATAAGTTTCAGCAACACCATCTGCGAAAACACCAAACCCCTGGTCATATTCAGATTGGCTATCATCCTTTCTGGATACACAAGAAGGTTCTTCATGAGACCGGTGAACCTGCTCAGCATGAAATCGAGGAGTATCGTAGCATCAGGAGCAATAACCCTTTCAACGGAAGAATGGCTTATGTCCCGTTCGTGCCAGAGGGCCACATCTTCCATGGATGCAAGCGCGTATGATCTAATAAGTCTTGCGAGACCGGAGAGGTTCTCTGAAAGCACAGGATTCCTCTTGTGGGGCATTGCCGAAGACCCCTTCTGACCGGGAGAGAAAAATTCCTCTGCCTCTCTGACTTCCGTCCTCTGGAGATGCCTGATCTCCGTGGAAAATTTTTCAATGGAAGAAGCTGTTATGGCAAGGGTTGAAAAAAACTCGGCGTGTCTGTCCCGCTGGACAATCTGCGTGGATATGGGTGCGGGTTTCAGTCCCAGTTTCATGCATACATATTCTTCGACACCGGGATCAATAAAGGAGAAGGTGCCGACAGCCCCCGCTATTTTCCCGCAGCTGATCGTTTTTTTAGCGCTGATTAATCGTACCCGGTTCCTTCTCATCTCCTGGTACCAGAGGGCCATCTTGAGACCGAAGGTGATCGGCTCCGCATGCACTCCGTGTGATCTTCCAATCATAATGGCGTCTTTATATTCAAACGCCCTGTCTTTCAAAACAGCCAGCAGCTCATCAAGATCCGCGATAAGCAGTCCCGACGCCTCTTTCAGGAGAACGGCAAGGGATGTATCCAGGACATCGGAAGAAGTAAGACCCATATGTATGTATCTTGCATCCTCCCCTACCCTTTCCGATACAGAGGTAAGGAAAGCGATTACATCGTGCTTAACGGTTTTTTCAATCTCATCAATCCTCTGCACATCAAAACCGGCCTTTTCCTTGATATTATTCAGTGATTCGGCCGGTATTTTCCCCATGGCGGCAAGGGCCTCGCATGCGAGGATTTCTATGTCCAGCCATTTCCTGAAGCGGTTCTCAGGGCTCCAGATATAAGTCATTTCGTCTCTTGAATATCTTGGAATCAATTTTGTTTCCCTCCAGTTAATTGCGTTAGAAGCCCATCCCGACAAGTCGGGATCAGGCTGAAGGTAAATAGGCTAAAGGCTGTTAGCTTTTTTGTAACCTACACCCTTTACTATTACGAGCTACATGGGCTAGTCAAGTTTTTTAGACATATAATCACCTCTCTGGTACCCATCTCTTTCACCATACACCAAATTTGACATTGTGTGTAACGTATGATAGCCATTTAAAGCATATGTATAAAAGATATCCTACATCAAAAATCTGCACGCACAACCAATCAGCCCATTCTACCTGAAAACGCCGGAAAAAATTCCATCCCTGATTAGTGGTGTAAAACATCCGGATCACGACAAGGGTTCCGCCAACACTCTGAAACAGAGATTAGCACTTCAGAGAACAAAGAGGCTTCCAAATGATAACTTATGACTCTATAACAAAAATATTCGGTACGGGGAAAGACACCGTAACCGCCCTTGACAACGTAAGTTTCACCATGCCGAAGGGCGAAGTAGTGGTGTTTCTCGGCCCCTCAGGATGCGGCAAGACGACTACTCTGCGTCTTACCAACAGACTGGAGACACTCACACGAGGGAACATAACCATAGAAGATCAGAACATCATGGATATTGATATCGTACAGCTCAGGCAGCGCCTGGGATATGTGATTCAGGCCATTGGACTCTTCCCAAACAAAACCATAGCCGAAAACATCGCCGTTGTCCCCAAACTTCTGGGGTGGGACAAAGAACGGATCAGTGAGCGCATTGATGATCTGCTTCAAATGAATAACCTGGAACCTGAACTGTACAGGGAGCGTTACCCCGCCGAGCTCTCCGGCGGCCAGCAACAGCGGGTGGGAGTGGCTCGGGGACTCGCCGCGGACCCCGATATACTTCTCATGGATGAGCCCTTCGGCGCCATAGACCCCATAAACAGGGAAGAGATTCAAAATGAGTTCCTCAAGCTTCAGGCAAATCTGAAGAAAACCGTAGCCTTTGTCTCTCATGATATACACGAAGCGATAAAGATGGGCGATCGCATTGCCATCTTCGACAAGGGACGTTTGATACAGTACGATACACCCGAAGTCATTCTGACGCAGCCCAAAAACAAATTCGTCGCCGACTTCGTGGGTTCCGACAGGGCGCTGAAAGTCCTCGGACTCATGCGGGTAAGTGATGTTATCAACCGGAAGCCGAAAAACATCATCCAGGGAACCGACCGTTCCCCTGAGGCATTAAAATTTCTCGACGCAAAGGGATTTCGCTACGGCATAGTGATCGAACGAAACAAGCCAATAGGTCATGTCACGCAGAAATCTCTCAAGTATGAAGAAGGGCCGGTAAGGGACGTGGTGGAACGATATCCCCTGTTCCTGAGGGGAAAAACCTCGCTCCGTGATGTCCTCTCCTTTATGCTTATGCATGATGCCGGAACCTTCTGTGTAGTGGACGAGGATAAAAACTTTGCTGGCACGGTGACCTACAACGACATACAAAAAGCGGTAAAAGAAAGTTACGCCGATGAAGCTGCGGAATCTAATGAAAGCGAGGGGTCGGTGTGAGCACGCTGCAATTCATGGTGGACAACTTTGACCAGGTTATGTACCTCTCCTGGGAGCATGTATGGATTGTGGGGCTGGCGCTCCTCATAGCCACACCTATTGGAATATCTCTGGGTATCGTCATTACGAGACACGAGCAGTTCGCTTCCAGGGTCTTGAACGGCGCCAACATACTCATGACCATACCCTCCATCGCCCTGTTTGGACTGATGCTTCCTGTCCTTTCGATAGCCAATATGGGGCTGGGGAAAGTTCCTGCTGTTATAGCCCTGGTTCTTTACAGCCAGCTCCCTATAATCAGAAATACATACACGGCCATAAAGAATGTTCCTCCTTCCCTCGTGGACGCGGGCAGAGGTATGGGCATGGATAAGTGGAAGCTTTTGCGAGAGCTGGAAATCCCGCTGGCCATACCCGTAATCATTGCGGGGCTGAGAACGGCTGCCGTCATGAATATTGGAATTGCTGCCATCGCTACCTACATAGGAGCGGGAGGGCTGGGCGTGTACATCCAGCAAGGTATTGACCGTGTGTATCCGGAGATGATACTGAGCGGCGCCATACTGGTTTCCCTTCTGGCCATAATCGTTGACGGTGGGATGGCCCTGATGGAAAGGCTCGCAACGCCCGAAGGCATCAAGGTACAAAGGAAGCTCGCGCGATGAAAAGACTGTTGGGAAAACTGTACCGGGTTATACTGGCGGTTGCAATAGTTACCGCAGGTGTGGTGGCCGAACGAACGGGTCTTATAAAATTACTCTCTGATCCATACGAATATCCGGTTATCATGGAATTGTTCATGCAGCATCTGTACATGGTGACATTAAGCATGACCTTTGCCACGATCACAGGAATAACAGCGGGCATTTTGCTTACCAGGCAACGGTTTCGCAGGTATGCCGGGATCTGTATGTATATTATCGGACTGGGACAGACTATTCCCTCTCTTGCCGTTTTAGCGCTGGCCATGAGTTTCCTGGGTATCGGCACAAAACCGGCAATATTCGCGCTTACTATCTATTCCATACTCCCCATCGCGAGAAATACACTTGCCGGGATCACCGCGGTACCTCCGGAGCTGATAGACGCCGGAAAAGGCATGGGAATGCCTCCTATCAGGATTCTTATGGAGGTGGAGATACCGAATGCCATGACAGTGATTCTCACAGGATTCAGGGTGGCTCTGGTAATCAATATCGGCACAGCCGCGCTCGCGTATGTCATCGGGGCCGGGGGTCTGGGAGACCTGATATTCACGGGGATCAATCTTATGCAGACGGACAAGCTGCTGGCCGGCGCTATTCCGGTGACGCTGCTGGCGCTTTTTGCGGACTTCCTGTCTGAGCTATTAGGAATAGTCTTGATTTCAAGAGGACTACGTCTTTCTGAGTAGGAAAAGGTGCGGGGTTTTGACTTTCTGTAAAACCATTTGTTTAACACGGGATTTGAGCAAAAACAGTCCGGCTTATTTTTTGCTCGAATCCTCAAATATTAAAGCTCTCTGGCATTCAGTCAAGAGACAAACAGGAGGTATGACATGAAAAAGATATTTAAGCTTGTTTTTCCGGCAATACTTATTTCGGCGCTCCTTTTTCCGGGTAATGTCTTTGCTGAGAAAAAAACCGTGGTCGTGGGCGGCAAGAATTTTACGGAACAACTCCTGCTTCCAGAACTGGCAGGCATCCTTCTCGAGCAGGCGGGATTCGATGTTACACTGAAAACGGGCGTAGGCACGGCAATAGCCAGAAAATCGCTGGAGAATGCCCAGATTGACCTCTATTACGAGTATACGGGCACGGCATACACAGTATTTTACAAGCAGAAAGATACCGATATTATGACTGTGCCCAGCAAAGTCTATGACTGGGTCAAAAAAGCCGACTCCGAAAAAGGTCTTGTCTGGCTTGATCCCGTCAAGTTCAACAATACCTATACATTGATGATGAGGAAGGCGGAAGCGGAAAAACTCGGAATTAAGACCATCTCCGATCTGGGGGTCTACGTCAATAAAAATCCGGATAACCTCATATTCGCCCTGGACTCGGAATTCTGGGAACGTCCTGACGGTTTCAAGAAAGTGATGAAGACCTACGCGTTTTCCATTTCTGCAAAGCAGGTCAAGAAAATGTCCATTGGTCTTACTTACAAGGCACTGAAGGAAGGACTGGTCAATTCCGCAATGGGTTTCGCAACAGACGGCAGAATCGCGGCCTTCGGCTTTGTAAATCTTGTAGACAACAAGTTGTTTTTTCCCGTTTATAATCCTGTACCGGTCGTTCGTAAGGAAATTCTTGATAAATACCCCGAAATCAAAAACATATTAAAACCGATCGCGGACAACCTGACAACGGAAGAGATGCAGCAGTTAAACAAGGCTGTGGATGTAAACCATAAGCAGGTTCATGATGTGGCCATGGATTGGCTGAAGACCAAAAACCTGATCAAATAGATTCAACCCGCAGATCTTCGAGAGGGGAAAAGATCCTCCTTTCCCCTCTCTCCTTTCTCACGATCCGCAGAAAACAGCTTATCGCTCTCATATTTTTTTATCGAAGGAATTGGCCTGTTTTCAATACTTTTTCCCATAATGTCACATCCTGCAAAAAATTTCCCTTGACAATATATAGTGCTAGCAGTATCCTTCGACCACAATATGTTGTGCTCATATAATAGGGAGTGGGGGGTAATTCATGCGAAACAAGATAAGGAAAAGAGACGGACATCTGGCCATGTTCGATGCGGTAAAGATCACAAACGCTATCACAAAAGCGGGAATGGCAAACGATGAATTTGGCGAAAAAGAAGCGAAAAAGCTTACAATAAAGGTGCTGAACCTGGCTGAAAAGCTCTTCGATAACAAGATTATGACCGTTGAGGAGATACAGGATATAGTTGAAGAAGTACTCCTTGGCTCCTCATACCGCAAAACGGCCAAATCATATATCATATACAGAGATCAACACGCGAGACTGAGAGAAATTACCAACAAAATGGAGGTTGATCTTGTAGATCAGTACCTCAAGAAGATGGACTGGAAGGTAAACGAAAACAGCAATATGGAATACTCTCTTCAGGGACTTAACAATTACCTTTCATCGGAAGTAAGTAAGGTCTACTGGTTAAATAAGATATATCCTGATGAAATTAAAACCGCCCAGACGAACGGGGATTTCCATATTCACGACCTCAGCATCCTCTCTGTTTACTGTGTTGGATGGGATCTGTATGACCTCCTGACAGAAGGCTTCAAGGGGGTTTCCGGAAAAGTGGAGAGCAAACCTGCAAAACACCTTCGCAGCGCCCTTGGACAGGTGGTCAATTTCTTCTATACTCTACAGGGAGAGGCGGCAGGCGCTCAGGCATTTTCAAATTTCGATACACTTCTCGCACCCTTTATAAGATACGATAAGCTCGGGTTCAAGGAAGTGAAACAGGCCCTCCAGGAATTTATCTTCAATATAAATGTCCCGACGCGTGTGGGCTTCCAAACACCCTTTACCAATGTCACGCTGGATGTAAAGGTGCCGAAATATTACGCCGACCAGGGCGTCATTATAGGGGGGAAACCACAGAATGAAACATATAAAGAGTTCCAGAAAGAGATGGGCATCTTCAACAAGGCCTTTCTTCAGGTAATGGCCGAGGGTGACGCCAAAGGGCGCGTCTTTACATTCCCGATTCCCACATATAATATCACTAAGGATTTCGACTGGGACAATCCCGATCTCGAATACCTGTGGGAAATGACGGCAAAATACGGAGTGCCCTACTTCTCAAATTTCGTCAATTCCGACATGAATCCGGAAGACGCAAGGAGCATGTGCTGCAGGCTGAGGATAGATAACAGGGAGCTTGAGAAAAGAGGAGGCGGCCTCTTCGGATCCAATCCCCTGACCGGTTCTATCGGCGTAATAACAATCAACATGCCGAGAATCGGGTATCTTTCAAAAACGGAAGATGAATTTGTCAAACGGGTGGACCATCTTATGACCCTGGCAAATGAAAGTCTTGAAATAAAACGGAAGGTGCTCGAAAAATTCACTGACAGGGATCTGTATCCTTACACAAAATACTATCTCAGAGATGTGAAAAAACGTTTCGGGGAATACTGGAAAAACCACTTTTCCACGATAGGCCTGGTGGGAATGAATGAAGCGTGTCTCAATCTCATGGGAAAGGATATAGCCGATCCCGAAGGAGAGAGATTCACAAAAAAAATACTCGATTTCATGAGGAACAGGCTACTCGAATTCCAGGAGGAGACCGGGAATAACTATAATCTTGAAGCAACTCCGGCAGAGGGAACAGCGTACAGCCTCGCCAGAAAAGACAAAGAGAAATACCCCGATATCATCTGCGCCACCAAAAACGGAGACGGTAATGCGGAGATGTTCTATACCAACTCTACCCAGCTTCCTGTAAACTTCACCGATGACATTTTCGAAGCGCTGGATCTCCAGGATGGGATTCAGACCAGATATACAGGGGGGACGGTTTTCCACATCTACGCGGGTGAGCGTATTGAGAATCCTTCCGCGGTAAAGGTGCTGGTGCGCAGGGTCTGTGACAAATACCACCTTCCCTACTTCACCTTTTCCCCAACTTTCAGCGTGTGTCCAAATCACGGCTATCTTAATGGGGAACAGTCTACATGTCCGACATGTGAGGCACCCTGTGAAGTCTTTTCCCGCGTGGTCGGTTATCTGCGTCCGGTAAAACAGTGGAATAAGGGAAAGCAGGAAGAGTTCAAGACCAGAAAGATGTTTCAGGTGTAATCAGGTGAAGATTGGAGATATACAAAGGTTCTCTTTGATTGATTATCCAGGTAGAATATGTGCCACTATATTCACGCAGGGATGTAATTTCAGGTGCCCCTACTGTCATAATCCGGAACTTGTGACACCCTCGCTGTACGGAGAAGCTATGGCGGACGATAAAGTCTTCAGCTTTCTTGAAAAGCGGCGTGGTAAGCTTGACGCTGTAAACATCACCGGGGGAGAACCCGCATTACAATCCGATCTTATTGAATTTATAGAACGAATAAGATCGCTGGGCTATATGGTCAAAATTGATACAAATGGATCGTTTCCGGAGGTCCTGAGAGAACTGATCGATGGTAAACTCTTGGATTATATAGCTATGGACGTCAAGGCACCCCTCGAAAAATATGAAGAAGTTACCAGGTCCCCCATAGCTCCTGAAAATATCGCGGAGAGTATAAAGCTGATAATGAACTCCGGCATCGATTATGAATTTCGGACAACCATAGTAAAATCTCTTCTAACAAAGAGGGATATCGAGAAGATAGGTATTCTTATAGGTGGGGCCAGATGCCATGTACTGCAAAAATTTGTGCCCTCAAAAACTCTGGACCCCGGATTCATGGACGAAGGCATCCACACCGACAAGGAAATAAACAACATGAAAGAAAAACTGGAAAGGCTGGTGCAATCCGTTATCATTCGATAGTGCCCATCTATAAATAAGAAAGGACCATTTCTGGATGGACACTCATTAGAATCCGCTAAAATCCTCCTTACATCTTGTGATTGCTTTGTTGTTGATATATACAGAACAGGGGTTATTGAGTTGTGGCTTCACCACTTTAGATTAAAGACAGGATGTTTTTCAAATGGTTGATTTAATAAAACAGGCGAAAGAAGTCCTCAAAATAGAGGCAGAAAGCATTTTGAACCTCATCGACAGGATTGACGCCGGTTTTTCCAAAGCCGTCGAAATCATATACGAGGCTAAAGGCAGGGTAATCGTGACGGGGATCGGAAAATCGGGTCTCGTGGGGAAGAAAATAGTGGCAACCCTGACGAGCACGGGAACACCTGCCATCTTCCTCCATCCGGTAGAGGGATTGCATGGAGACCTCGGAATAGTGACCAGGGATGATGTAATGCTTGCCATATCCAACAGTGGCGAAACGAGTGAATTGAACACACTCATCCTGAGTGTAAAAGACATAGGTCTCTCCCTTATCGCCTTTACCGGCAATATGAATTCAACCCTTGCAAGAAACAGCGATGTGGTTATAGACGTGAGCGTGGACAGGGAGGCATGTCCTTTCGGTCTTGCACCCACATCAAGCACCACCGCTACATTAGCCATGGGAGATGCCCTGGCTGTTACCCTCGTCGAAAAGATGGAATTTACCGAAAAGGATTTCTATAAATTTCATCCCGGAGGACACCTCGGGCAAAGACTGATGGCAAGGGTAAAGGATGTTATGATCGGCGGCAACGATATACCAATGGTGTTTTCGGGAACATCCGCGCTTGAAGCCATTGAAAAACTGGACAGGGAAAATCTTGGTTTAATATTTATAACGGACAGAGAAAGTCATCTCCTGGGCATCCTGACTGACGGAGACCTGAGACGGCACATCAGGAAGGGAACCGAACTCAAGGGACAGCTCGTGGACGACCTGATGACAGAAGCACCCAAGACCATCGCGCCCGATACATCTCTGGCACGAACCATAGAAATCATGCAAAGAGACGAAATCACTGCATTGGCCATAATAGACAGTGATGAACACCTTGAAGGATATGTCCATCTCCATGATATATTGGGAAGAGGCGGTACTATAAAGATTTCCATACCGTAATAGAAAAGATATGGAAGTGGCGTGTGGTGTAAAGCTCGCCCATCAACATATGAACCTGAATAAAATGCCTCAAGACTGCTTTATTGTCCGTTGTCTCAGATGCGGGCAAAAGAACCGTATATCCCGGCATCGACTGAAAGACCGGCCTGTCTGCGGTGGGTGCGGGTTCTTTCTGGATGAACTTATAGTACAATGCCTCCACTGCGGAGCCAAAAACCGCATACCGGAGGACAGGCTCAATGACCTTCCCCTCTGCTCCAGGTGCAAAGCTCGGCTCTATCATGAAGGCATAGAGAACGAAAACGACCCTTCATAACAGCATTCGTAAAAGTCTTTTTGCTCAAGACTCACACTTCGCATCCCGGTAACTGTTCACAGTTTACAGTTATCAGTTCACGGTTGAAAAACAGAGACTTGAAAATCAACATCCAAAATGCTTCGATCGTTGGACATCGCTCATCGCTGCATAGTTTATTGGAAAAACTGTGAACTGTGAGACGACAACCGTGAACGGTTACGCATCCCGCCGGGCAAATGGTTTCTTTTCAGATTTCTCCCCAAAGCATCTAGGACTCTATCCCTGGAATTACTATCGATCTTTCTTGCTTGCCTTTTCCTTCTCACGTCGTGCACGCTCGACATTTTCCCTGGCCATTCCCAAAAAGACCCGGTAAGGGCCGGGCGTGCCCTTAGGGAAAAAGGCCATCCTATCACCGGGAAACACAAGATCATAAATATTCTTCACACACCCGTTTAAAAAGATACCCTCTATCTCCTCAGGTGGAATTCGAAGTTCACAGGCGATATCGTAAGCGGTCATACCTTCCCGGGCAATCTCTTTTTCAAAGGCATAGGGAAATCCCTGGCTATCCATGTAGGCCTGCAGAAACCCGAATATGCGGACGCTGACGGTATGACTGCTCTGTGTAAAAGCCATCTTAATCACCTCCCGCGAGCGGAAAAAGCGTTCCGCATATGGTGGAAGTAAAAGGCAAGGGGGCTGAATTTTTCTCAGCCCCCTTAGGAAGAATGTTTAGAAGTTCCAGAATTCATCCAGTTCTTTATCTGTGATCTCGAATACCTGATTGTGAGGCGCGAGAGGTTCCAGATACATGAATTCCGGCAGTCTGTCATCTTTGTTAGTAAAACCGGCTCTTGTGTTAAAATCCCTTTCAGTTCTGAGAACCGTCTTGCCTAATTCTGCTACATCATCGGCGGTCAAGTTCAATCCATACATGGCGTTGAGCATCCTGTAGATTGCCTCAAACGTCTCAGGTTGATCCAATACAGGAAAGGCGACGAAGAGACACAGACCGGCAGAATCGACCGCTGCCGTGGCGATCTGTAGATTTCTTGAAAGTTCCACCTGTCCCTCTGTTTTCAATGGATCAACGTAACCGCCCACTTTCATAATGTTGGTAGCAATCGCGTAGCCGGCTGTGTGATCCGCGCCCATGGTGGATGTGGCATATGTAACACCGATTCCCTGGATGGCCCTTGGATCATAAGCAGGCATAACCTGACCCTTAACGGCTGCAACCTTTGTTACACCAAACGTCTTGCCAGCTGTAACAGCACCGCTACCGATAATCTTGCCGATGGGGGTACCGTTTCTGACGTCTTCATCAAGAAGTTTTATTGCCCCTTCCCAATCACCAAAGGGAAGGAGACCACCGTCCATGGCGACAGCAATAGTTCCACCCGTTTCGATGGTATCAATGCCAATATCATCACAGAGACGCTCCAACCTGGCGACCACATCCAGATCTCTAATATCGCAGTTAGCGCCGAGCGCCCATATCGATTCGTACTCAAGTCCTGAAGTGAGATAATTGCCGTCTTTGTCATTATAGACATTTGAACATCTGATAACACAACCAGGGGTACACGCGTGAGTTTCCTTTCCTCCCCTTTCCCTGCAGTTCTCCGTAAGCTTCTCGCCGCTGATCTCGCTAGCATACTCAAATCGTCCGTCTGAAAAGTTGCGGGTTGGCAGTCCCCCTGCCTCATTAATAATATTGATCAATACGGCGGTGCCGTAAGTCGGAAGACCTTCTCCGGTAACCGGATGCTTTAACAGACCATCGGCAAAAATCTTTGACCATTTCTTGAATTCATCTTTGTCTTTGATCTCCACGCCGGGTGCACCGGTGTCATCTACCACGATTGCCTTCAGACCTTTTGAGCCCATGACCGCTCCCTGACCGCCGCGACCGGCATGCCTGGTCGGCCTGTTGTCAGGATCATTCATTGCGATGCTTGCGGAGCATAATTTCTGTTCACCGGCTGATCCGATTGAGATTGTCCCCACCTTGCCGTATTTTTCCCACAGCTTGCCTACTGTCTCGTAATTGCCCATACTCTTGTATTCATCCGCCGGAAGTATTTCAACCTTGTCTTTGTTGATGTAAACCATTCTCAATTTACCATCCTCCGGTTTTCCCTCGAGGACTATAGCGCTGTATCCGAGGCGTGCCAGTTTTTGTGAAACCAGACCACCTGAATTCCCTTCCTTGATCCCCCCGGTGAGAGGGCTCTTGCAACCAACGTGGAATCTTCCGCTACTTGCGGCAGGTGTTCCTGCGA
>Ga0255405_1004_pt1 | contig 21923 bp, 18 predicted proteins | sample ANMaggSSYBR01C11_FD_182127 | JGI IMG/M metagenome (GOLD analysis project Ga0255405, IMG submission 182127) | Sediment cell enrichment communities from methane seep in Santa Monica Basin, California, United Staets - ANME aggregate JGI... | ecosystem: Environmental > Aquatic > Marine > Cold seeps >... | reverse complement strand
GTTGTCCTGAAATAGAACTGCGGACGATAACCGTTGAAGAAGGGTGTATGCCTTCCGCCCTCCTCTTTCGTGAGAACATAGACCTGAGCCTTGAACTTGGTATGAGGGGTAATTGAACCGGGCTTTGCGACAACCTGTCCTCTTTCAACATCCTCCCGTTTTATGCCTCTCAAAAGGAGACCAACATCGTCCCCGGCTCTCCCTTCATCGAGAGTCTTGCGGAACATTTCCACACCGGTACATACTGTTTTAGAGGTGGGCCTGATCCCCACTATTTCAACTTCTTCACCTGTCTTGACAATTCCCCTGTCAACCCGGCCGGTAACAACTGTTCCACGCCCGGAAATGGTAAATACATCGCCGACAGGCATAAGAAAGGGCTTATCAAGATCTCTAACGGGTTCCGGGATATAAGTATCAACAGCATCCAGCAGTTCCCAGATGCTCTTTGCATCTTCGGAACCAGAATCATCGCTTTCGAGGGCCTTCAAGGCTGATCCCCTTATAATCGGAATATCATCCCCAGGGAAATTATAATCCGTCAGGAGTTCTCTCAACTCAAGCTCAACAAGGTCAAGAAGTTCCGGATCATCTACCAGATCAACCTTATTCATGTAAACAATAACATATGGTACCTGAACCTGCCTGGCCAGGAGAATGTGCTCTCTCGTCTGTGGCATAGGACCATCCGAGGCCGCCACTACCAGTATGGTGCCATCCATATGAGCGGCACCCGATATCATATTCTTTATGTAATCAGCGTGCCCCGGACAATCGACATGGGCATAATGTCTTTTCTCGGTCTCATACTCAACATGCGCAATATTTATGGTAACACCCCTTTCCTTCTCCTCAGGGGCATTGTCAATTGAATCAAAGGGCATATATTCGGCAAAACCCTTGGCAGCCAGATGTTTTGTTATAGCCGCGGTCAATGTAGTTTTGCCGTGATCCACATGTCCAATGGTTCCGATATTCAAATGCGGTTTAGTTCTTTCAAATTTCTTCTTTGCCATAACCATTACCTCCTTTAATTAAAAATGGTTAATTGATTCTCCCACTCCAATAATTTTTCTGTCTACTCCCGAATATGTCTCGTTTCAACTCACCCGCAATATCAGAACTACACAGCCCGATCCGAAGACTGAATCCTAAAACCTGTAATGGGCAAATGCCTTGTTCGCCTCAGCCATCTTGTGGGTGTCTTCTCTCTTCTTAACAGACGCTCCCCTGCCTGCGGCTGCGTCCATGAACTCAACTGCCAACTTCTCCATCATGCTCTTACCGGTACGTGAGTGGGCATTCCCTATCAACCATCTGATCGCAAGGGCTATCCTCCTGTCCGGCAAGACCTCTGTAGGCACCTGATATGTAGCGCCACCTATCCTCTTTGATTTAACCTCAAGGACAGGCCTTACGTTATCCATAGCCTTCTCAAAAACCTCAAGGGGCGATCCCTTTACTTTATTCTCTATAATGTCAAAGGCACCGTATAGTATGGACTCGGCAACGCTTTTCTTTCCTTTTTTCAGCAGATTATTAATAAATCTGGACACCAGAACACTGTCATACTTGGGGTCAGCCAGTATTTTTCTTTTTGTTACTTCTCTTCTCCTCGACATATAACTATTCCTGTCTACTTAGGTTTTTTGGAGCCGTATTTCGACCTGCCCTGTTTTCTGTCCTGAACTCCTACGGCATCAAGAGAACCCCTTACTACATGATATCTGACTCCGGGGAGATCTTTAACTCTGCCACCCCTTACAAGAACAACAGAATGCTCCTGAAGATTATGTCCTATCCCCGGTATATATGAGGTAACCTCGTAACCGCTGGTAAGACGAACTCTGGCCACTTTTCTCAGGGCTGAATTCGGCTTCTTGGGTGTAGTGGTATACACCCTGACACAAACCCCTCTTCTCTGGGGGCAACTGGCAAGAGCCGGAGCCGAAGTTTTCTTCTTTAATTTTGACCTGCCCTTGCGTATCAATTGGTTTATCGTAGGCATTATCCCTCCACAAATCCTTCCCTCTACATCTTCAGAAACTGACGTACAGCAAAGTAGCGGTTTGTATCAATTCGCAACTTGACTGTCAAGGTTTTTCTCAATATTTTCTTTATTTATTTGCTGATCTTCAGAAACCGGGATTTCGTCCTCAACGTTTATTCCCAGCTTCTTATACATGGGAAGTCCGGTACCGGCAGGAATCAGCCTGCCCATAATCACATTTTCCTTAAGGCCCCTCAGGCAATCCACCTTTCCGGACAGGGCAGCTTCTGTAAGCACGCGGGTTGTTTCCTGGAAAGACGCCGCAGATATGAAGCTCTCGGTATGCAGCGATGCCTTTGTAATGCCAAGAAGCACAGGCACGCCTGTGGCCGGCTTACCCTCCCTTTGGACTGCCTTCTCGTTCTCCTCTTCAAAGCTGATCTTATCCACCTGTTCATTCGCAAGGAAAGAGGTGTCACCGGAATCTGTCACTCTTACCTTCTTGAGCATCTGCCGCACTATAATTTCTATATGCTTGTCATTGATCTTGACTCCCTGCAATCTGTAGACTTCCTGAACCTCGTCGACCATATAACTCGCCAGCGCTTTCTCGCCCTTTATGCTGAGCATATCATGAGGATTACTCAAGCCATCCATCAGGGCCTGACCCGCTACAACTCTATCACCCTCCTGGACGCTGATATGCTTCCCCTTGGCAATTAAATATTCCTTCGGATCTCCCACGTCAGGCGTTATGATTATCTTTCGCTTCCCCTTGGCATCGTCGCCGTAAGAAATTTCCCCGTCTATCTCGGCTATCACGGCATACTCTTTAGGTTTTCTGGCCTCAAAGAGCTCTGCAACACGCGGGAGGCCCCCTGTAATATCTTTTGTTTTTGTGGTTTCTCTGGGGATCTTGGCGATAATATCGCCCGCCTTTATCTCATCACCTTCTGAAACACCAATATTTGCTCCCAGAGGCAGCAGGTGCCGCGCTATTTTATGAGTTCCAGGAACTCTGGCTGTTTTTCCATCCCTGTCTTTTATCGAAACCCTGGGGCGCAGATCGGCAGACCTGTATTCTACAATCACCTTCCTCGAAAGACCGGTAACCTCGTCAACCTGCTCCTGCATTGTTTTCCCTTCAACAATATCTCCAAATTTTATAGTCCCATCAATTTCGGAAAGTATTGGAATCGCATAGGGATCCCATTGGGCAATCAGGGTGCCCGCCTTGATATCATGTCCTTCAGCAACCCTTAAATGGGCACCATAAGGAACAGGATATTTACCACGATTCCTTCCCTCTTCATCCAGAACATGAACCTCCCCGTTCCTGCCCATAACAACGTTTTCATTATCCTTGCTCACAGCCACATTGAGATTGACAAACTTAAGCACTCCATCGTGTCTCGCTTCCAGAGTGGAGTGTTCTTCAAACTTCGCCGTACCACCGATGTGGAATGTTCTCATGGTCAACTGCGTTCCAGGTTCGCCTATGGATTGTGCAGCAATAATCCCAACAGCTTCACCTATATTAACCAGGTGCCCGTGCGCCAGGTCTCTTCCGTAACACAGCGCGCAGATTCCATGTTTCGATTTGCAGGCCAGGGCGGATCTTATAAGCACTCTTTCCAATCCTGCCTTGTCGATTCTGTCAGCAATAGTTTCATCAATTTCCTGATTTGCCTTTGCCAAAATTTCTCCGGTAAAGGGATCTTCTATATCTTCCAGAGCAACCCTTCCAAGAATACGCTCACCCACCGTTTCGATCATTTCTCCACCCTCGACCAAGGCTGAAACGTAAATTCCATCAAGGGTTCCGCAATCCTTCTCCATAACAATAGAATCCTGCGCGACATCAACCAGCCTTCTCGTGAGATACCCGGAGTTTGCTGTTTTCAGAGCTGTATCGGCAAGACCCTTTCTGGCACCATGCGTGGAGATAAAATACTGCAGAACAGAAAGACCCTCCCTGAAATTGGCGGTAATGGGTGTTTCTATAATCTCTCCTGACGGTTTTGCCATCAGGCCTCTCATGCCGGCAAGCTGCCTCGTCTGAGCCGCACTGCCACGGGCACCGGAATCGGCCATCATATAAATTGAATTGAAGCTCTCAATCTGTTTTTTCACCCCGTCGGGAGTATTTAACTCCTCTGTGCCGATACCCTTCAGCATGTCATCGGCAACTTTCTCGGTGGCATGTGCCCAGATATCGATAACCTTATTGTAACGTTCGCCATCGGTTATCAGGCCGTCCATATACTGTTTCTGTATTTCCAAGACATCTTGCTGCGCCTTGTCGACAACATCACTCTTGCTGTCGGGAATGGCAAGATCATCTATCGCAATCGACAGACCGGAAATCGTGGCATATTTATAGCCAAGGTCCTTCAATCGATCCGCCAGTATAACCGTCGTTTTTGCCCCGGAATGTCTGTAAGCGTAATCAATCAGGTTGGCTATTTCTTTTTTATTCATAACCTTATTAATAAAATCAAAGGAGATCCCGTCAGGAATAATCTCATAGAGTAATATCCTGCCCACAGTCGTGTCTACCGTACCCTCTTTCATGCGGACCTTTATCCGGGCATGGAGATCAACAGCTTCCGCATCATACGCGCTTCTCATCTCACCGGGATCGGCAAAGATCATCCCTTCCCCTTTTGCATACTCCTTTGACCTTGTCATGTAATATATGCCGAGGACCATATCCTGACTGGGAACGATTATAGGCTTGCCATTGGCTGGAGAGAGTATGTTATTGGTAGACATCATGAGGCATCTTGCCTCCACCTGTGCCTCTATCGGCAGAGGCACATGCACTGCCATCTGATCTCCGTCAAAATCCGCATTGAATGCCGCGCAAACGAGGGGATGAAGCTGCAGAGCCTTCCCTTCAATGAGGACTGGTTCAAAGGCCTGGATGCCGAGCCTGTGCAGAGTTGGAGCCCTGTTGAGCAACACGGGGTACTCACGCACAACTTCATCCAAGGCATCCCATACTTCCGCACTTTCCTTTTCGACCATTTTTTTCGCACTTTTTACAGTCGTTACATATCCCTTTTCCTCAAGCCTGTTATAGATAAAGGGCTTAAATAATTCCAGCGCCATCTTTTTGGGAAGCCCACACTGATGTAATCTCAGGTCCGGCCCCACTGTAATCACAGACCTTCCGGAATAATCAACCCTCTTTCCGAGCAGATTCTGTCTGAATCTTCCCTGCTTCCCTTTGAGCATGTCCGACAGAGACTTTAAAGGCCTTTTGTTGGAACCTGTAACTGCGCGACCACGTCTGCCATTATCAAACAGACAATCAACGGCTTCCTGGAGCATCCTTTTTTCATTTCTTATAATAATCTCAGGGGCATTCAGCTCCAGCAGGCGTTTTAGTCGATTGTTCCTGTTTATGACCCTCCTGTATAGATCATTCAGATCGGATGTGGCAAAGCGGCCACCATCCAGCGGAACCAGTGGTCTCAAGTCGGGTGGAATTACGGGAATCACTGTAAGGGTCATCCATTCGGGCCTGTTGCCCGACTTCTTCAATGCTTCGACAACCTTCAACCTTTTTGTAAGTTTTGTCTTTTTAGTGACCGAGGTGGCTTCCTTGAGCTCGGTCCGGAGCTCACTGTCCAGTTCTTCCAGATCGACCTCCTCCAGAAGTCTTCTGATAGCTTCCGCACCTATACCTGCCTCAAAAGCATCATCTCCATATTCATCCAGCACTTCCAGATATTGATCTTCCGAAAGGAGTTCTTGCTTTTTCAGAGGGGTATCCTTCGGATCAAGAACTATCCACGACTCAAAATACAAAACCCGCTCCAATTCCTTCAGTGTAAGATCCAGGACATTTCCTATTCTGCTGGGCAGGCTCTTGAGAAACCAGATATGCGCCACAGGTGCAGCCAGAACTATATGTCCCATCCTCTCCCTGCGAACTTTCGACTGGATGACTTCAACTCCGCATTTCTCGCACACCATACCACGGTGCTTCATTCTTTTATAGCGACCGCAGAGACACTCGTAGTCCTTGACCGGCCCGAATATCTTTGCACAGAACAGTCCGTCTCTTTCAGGCTTGAATGTCCTGTAATTGATAGTCTCAGGTTTTTTAACTTCTCCCCGAGACCACGAGATTATATCTTCCGGCGAGGCCAGCGATATTTTGATGGCATTAAATCTTACAGGATCCTTAGGCTTCTCGAAAAAACCATAGATATCTTCCACTAGATAAAACTCCCTTTGTTTTAAAAATGTTCTATAAGCAACCGTTTACTCATCTTCCACTAACTCAACATCAATAGCCAGACCCTGTAATTCTTTGACAAGCACATTAAAGGACTCCGGCAATCCGGGCTCCAGGGTATGTTCCCCCTTTACTATAGCCTCGTACATTCTCGTTCTTCCCGCTACATCGTCCGACTTGACAGTAAGAAACTCCTGCAACGCATAGGCGGCTCCATAGGCCTCAATTGCCCATACTTCCATTTCACCCAGCCTCTGGCCACCAAACTGCGCCTTTCCTCCAAGCGGTTGCTGTGTAACCAGAGAATAGGGCCCTATGGATCTCGCATGGATCTTATCGTCGACAAGATGGTGGAGCTTCAACATATAGATCATCCCCACCGTTATATTCTGGTCAAAAGGTTCTCCCGTACGGCCATCGTAAAGCCTCGTCTGTCCCGTTTCCGGCAGACCTACCGATCTGAGCATATCCTTTATTTCATCTTCACTAGCCCCATCGAAAACCGGGGTGGCCAGAGACACTCCTTTTTTCAATCTGTGAACGAATTTTCTCACTTCATCGCCAGTAGCTCCATCCACAAAATCATCAAATTCAGAAGAGGAATATATTCCCTTCAGCTCTTTCTTCACCACATCCAGGCTAACTCTTTCCGCAAGATCCTGAATCTTATCACCCAGTCCCTTCGCCGCCCACCCGAGGTGCGTTTCGAGAATCTGTCCTACATTCATACGCGAAGGCACACCAAGGGGATTTAAGACGATATCAACAGGGGTTCCATCCTCAAAGAAAGGCATATCAGCCTCAGGAAGTATCCTCGACAGCACGCCCTTGTTGCCATGCCTGCCCGCCATCTTGTCACCGACGGAGAGCTTCCTCTTTATAGCAATATACACCTTTACCAGTTTGATCACACCGGGTGGTAATTCATCGCCCGTTTTCATCCTTTCTATCTTCTCCGCGAAAAACGTTTCGACATCCTCTACCCTTTGCGCAAGACCCGCCGATATGGCCCTTATTTTCTCTTCAGCCTTGTAATCATCCAGCGTTATGTCCTTCCAAAATCTGAACGGAATAAGCTCAAGCGCATCTTCGGTAATTGTTTCCAACTTTTTCAAAAAGGCCCTCTTCCCATTGGGATTAGCCAGTCTCGAAGCGGAAACTTTTCCTATGAGTAATTCGGAAATCTTTTTCTTTACACTATCGGTAATAATCCTGATTTCATCATCTCTGTCCTTGAAAAGACTATCAATTTCTTCCTCTTCTATCGACTGAGATCTGCTGTCTTTCTCAGCACCCTTGCGGGTAAATATCTTGGCATCTATAACAATTCCTTCTACTCCGGGAGGAACTCTCAGAGATGTATCTCTGACATCGCCCGCTTTTTCTCCGAATATGGCACGGAGAAGCTTTTCCTCCGGTGATAACTGGGTTTCACCCTTTGGCGTAACCTTTCCCACAAGAATATCACCCGGCTTTACCGAAACACCCATTCTGACAATACCGCTTTCATCCAGATTCCTCAGGGCATCTTCTCCCATGTTGGGGATATCTCGGGTAATCTCTTCCTTGCCCAGTTTTGTGTCTCTGGCTACTGTTTCAAATTCTTCTATATGCACGGACGTATAGATGTCATCCTTTACAACCCTTTCGCTGATCAATATGGAATCTTCGTAATTGTATCCGCCCCACGGCATGAAGGCCACCATAATATTCCTGCCCAGTGCCAGTTCACCGTTATCGGTAGCCGGACCATCAGCTATAATGTCTCCCTTTTCTACACTGCTGCCCTTGTCTACAATAGGTTTATGGTTAGAACAGGTATTCTGGTTCGAACGTTGATACTTTATGAGACTATATATATCAACGCCGATATCGGACTCATCCCCGTCTTTGACGTCGCGCTTGATAACAATTCTCGCTGCATCAACATCTTCCACAGTACCTGATTCCCTGGCAACAATAACAGCACCTGAATCCCTGGCAACAACTGCCCCCATCCCGGTTCCCACAAGGGGGGCTTCCGGTTTCAACAGCGGGACGGCCTGCCGTTGCATATTGGAGCCCATCAGTGCCCGGTTGGCATCATCATGTTCCAAAAACGGGATAAGCCCGGTAGCAACCGAAACAAGCTGACTGGGAGACACATCCATCAGGTTTATCTCCTTCGGATTTACGGTTACGTAGTTTCCGCTCTTTCTCGCAGTGATGAGATCTTCAATAAACCTGCCATTTGAATCAACAGGCACGTTCGCTTGAGTTATAATATAATCTTCTTCCTCTGTCGCGGTAAGATACCGGATTTCATCAGAAACTCTCCCATCTTTCACAACCCTGTAAGGCGTCTCTATGAAACCGAAGTCGTTTACCCGGGCATAGGCACTGAGAGATACAATCAGCCCGATATTGGGACCTTCCGGCGTTTCAACAGGACACACACGCCCGTAGTGGGTGTTGTGCACATCTCTTACCTCAAAACCCGCCCTCTCACGGGTAAGGCCTCCGGGACCAAGAGCCGACAACCTTCTCTTGTGCGTAATCTCAGAAAGAGGGTTGGTCTGATCCATAAACTGAGAAAGCTGGCTGCTCCCGAAAAACTCATTAACTACTGCGGTAACAGGCTTCGCATTTATAAGATCGTGGGGCATCATGGTTTCTATATCAAGGAGGCTCATCTTTTCCTTGATGGCGCGCTCCATCCTAACCAGCCCAATCCTGTACTGATTTTCTATAAGCTCTCCAACAGATCTTATCCTTCTGTTCCCAAGGTGATCTATATCATCAACGCTGTATTCACCCACACCATTCTTCAGATTGATTAGGTATTTCACAGCTTTCATGGCATCCTCCCTGCGGAGAACCGTCACCTCTGAAGGTACATCCATGCGAAGTTTATAATTCATCTTCACACGCCCGACATCAGACAGGTCATAACTGTTGTGATCGAAAAAGAGACTGTTGAAAAATTTGCGGGCAGTCTCAATCGAAGGGGGATTGCTTGGCCTTAATCGTCTGTATATGTCTACTATGGCCTCCTCTTCTGTCTCAATTTTATCCATGAGCAGGGTGCTCCTGATATAGAAATTCAGTCCTTCCTCATCAAGTTGAATGAATCTGACTTCAGTAATGCTCCTTTCACGCAATAACTCCACACCCTCTTCGTTCAATTCATCATTGCACTTCAGAAAAACTTCGCCGGTCTCAGGATCCACCACGTCTGAAGCAAGGACTTTACCCACAAGGTAATCCTCGCTTAGATCCATCAGTTCCATCCCGGCATCCGCCATTTTTTTCAGGAAAGCCTTTGAAATCTTCCTTCCCTTCTTCAGCATTACCTCACCGGTCTGACTGTCCTTAATATCTTCAGGTATCCTTTCGCCGACAAGACTGTCACTTGCCACCAGAGACACGCGATGGCCGCCATTCAGAATGACTTTTTCGATATCGTAGAAGTACTCTATCAATTCCTCAACAGAATATCCCATGGCTTTAAGAAGCACCGTGACCGGCATTTTTCTTCTTCTATCCACTCTTGCGTAAAGAATATCCTTCGGATCAAACTCAAGATCAAGCCAAGAGCCCCTTATGGGAATAACCCTAGCTGAATATATAAGTTTCCCACTCGCGTGGGTTTTCCCCTTGTCGTGATCAAAAAATATGCCCGGCGACCGATGCAGCTGACTTACGATAACCCTCTCGGTACCATTGACATTAAAAGTCCCTTTATCGGTCATCAACGGAATTTCACCGAAGTATATTTCCTGCTCCTTTATATCTCTTATGAACTTTTGTTCGCTGTCCCGACCACTGTCGAACACAATAAGCCTGACGACCACTCTCAGAGGGGCATTATAGGTCATGCCCTTTTGCGTGCATTCCCTGACGTCATATCTGGGAGCTCCTATCTTATAGCTGACAAACTCCAGAGAGCATTTCCCGCCAAAATCCATAATGGGGAAAACACTCTTAAATGCTCCCTGGAGACCAAAACTCCCCCTGTCTTCAGGTTTCACGTCGGCCTGGAGAAATTTTTCATAAGACTTTCTCTGAATTTCTATAAGATCAGGCATCTCAATTGTTTTCTTTATGCGTCCAAAACTTTTTCTATAAGCACCCATAGCAATCCTTATGATGATTTACCCTTCATAAAATAGAGAAGCCAGAATAGAAAAAAATCTCTTTAATTTCTTTCTGATCTCTGGCTTCTGGACCCATAATCTTGAATCCCTTTTTAACTTTTAGCAATTACGTACGATTTTTATTTAATTTCTACACTCGCGCCTACTGCTTCAAGCTTGCCCTTTATCTCTTCAGCTTCATCCTTTGATACACCCTCTTTAACCGCTTTGGGGGCACCTTCAACGAGGTCTTTGGCTTCCTTAAGACCCAGCCCGGTTACAGCTCTGGCGACTTTGATGACCTGGATTTTCTGATCGCCGAACCCCGTGAGTATAACATCAAAATCAGTTTTTTCCTCTGCCGGAGCTGTTGCGGCCGGTCCGGCTGCTGCAGCGGCAGCCACCGGGGCTGCTGCGGAAACACCAAACTTTTCTTCCAGCTCCTTAACCAATTCCGACAATTCAAGAACCGTCATATTTTCAATAAAACTTATAACTTCTTCTTTCGTGATCTTTTTTGCTGTTGCCATTTTTTGCTACATCCTTTCCTGTATGTTTAGTTTTCTTCTTTCTTCATTCTATGTGCCTCAAGCACCTGCACAAGTCCTCTGGGAACTCCGCCCAAAACTGTGACAAACTGGGTCTGTACTCCAACGAGGATAGAGAGGAATTTTCCAAGAAGGATATCCCTGCTCGGTAATTTGGCCAAGGCTCCTATCTGCTCCCGGCTCAAAAGTCTGCCATCCAGCACGCCCGCCTCAATGTCAAGTCTGTCATTCTTTTTGGCAAATGCAACAAGTATTTTGGTCGGCTCAATCACATCTCCAAAATTCATCATGAGAGCTCTGGGGCCACTGAGATGATCATCCAGAGGTGAAAACTCAGTATCCTTCAGGGCAATACTCAAGAGATTGTTTTTTACCACCTTAAGTTCACTGTCTACCTTACGCAATTCATTCCTCAGGTCGGTAATATCCTTGACCTTAATACCGCTGTAGTCCGCAAGAATAGCCAGCTTCACATCCTTAAGCTTTTGATGAAGCTCGGCGACAATCTGTTCCTTAGCACTTCTATTCAATACATGGCCTCCTTTCAACACTTGAATTCCAAAACATCCTGCCGTCCGAAGACGATCAAGACTATCTGAAAGTCAGACCGCTATACAGGAAAATATACTGATTAAACTCCTCCATAGTCTCGGCAGGCCGTCCTAACGCTCGATTAAACATCCTGTACCTGCTGTCTCTGACTTCTTGTCTACTTTTTTTATCCAGCCTTTAAGGTGTTTCTGATGTCCAATGGATCTATTTTAACTCCCGGGCCCATGGTAGTGGAAAGAGAAATGGCTTTCAGATATGTCCCTTTGCTGGATGCAGGCTTCAGCTTCATTATGGATTCTACCAACGCAAGGATATTTTCTATCAACTTATTTGCTCCGAATGAGACCTTTCCCACAGGACTGTGAATAATTCCCGCTTTTTCCACCCTGAACTCAACCTTACCTGCTTTAAGTTCTTCGACCGCGTTCTTTACATCAAACGTTACAGTTCCAACCTTGGGATTGGGCATCAAACCACGCGGCCCCAGAATCTTGCCCAGCTTTCCAACGCTGCCCATCATATCCGGGGTGGCAACAACCTTGTCAAACTCCATCCACCCGCCCTTAATCTTTTCAACAAGGTCGTCCGAACCGGCAAGATCCGCTCCGGCGTCAAGAGCCTCTCTTTCTTTGTCCCCTTTTGCAAAAACCAGCACCCTCACAGACTTACCAAGTCCATTAGGAAGCACTACACTCCCCCTTATCATCTGATCCGCATGCTTGGGATTTACACCCAGATTAATGGCAACATCAGCCGTCTCATCAAATTTCGTCCTTGCAGTTGATACCGCAAGCTCCACGGCTTCCTCCAACGAATAGCGCTGCCCGGACTCTACCTTTCCTCTTCTTTCCAAGTACCCCTTACCTCTGTTAGACATCTCTATAAAACCCCGAAGTAAATTTATTTGGCAATTTCAATACCCATGGACCTTGCAGTCCCTTCTACAATAGCCATAGCTCCCTTAATATCTACGGCATTCAAATCCTCATACTTTATTTCAGCGATTTCCCTTAGTTGTTTGGGAGTTACTGTCCCTACCTTTTCTCTTTTGGGATCTCCCGCGCCTTTTGCAATCCTTGCCATCTGTTTCAATAAAACTGATGTTGGCGGTGTTTTGGTAATAAAGGTAAATGATTTGTCCGCATACACGGTTATTACAACCGGTATTATCATACCTTCCTGATTCTGCGTAAGGGCATTATAGGCCTTGCAGAATTCCATTATATTAACCCCGTGCTGGCCCAGGGCGGGACCAATTGGCGGCGACGGCGTGGCTTTGCCGGCCTGAATCTGAAGCTTGATACTCGCTATAACCTTCTTAGCCATTAGACTCCCCTTACTGACTTCCGTTTTTAAAAATTTGCTGCCTCTCTAATTTTGGACAACCTGTATGAAATCCAGTTCCACAGGTGTGGATCTGCCAAAGATACTCACGATAACTCTCAACTTACCCTTTTCCGGCTTGACCTCATCAACAACCCCATCAAAATTCGTAAAGGGACCATCCACAATTCTCACATGATCTCCAAGCTCAAACTCGAACTTTGGCCTGGGCTTCAATGTGCCCTCATCTATCTTGGTTTTCAGCGCCTGGACAGATTCATCAGATATAGGCGACGGTCTGTCCCTCATCCCTATAAAACCGGTAACCTTGGGCGTGTCCTTCACCATATGCCACGTATCGTCGTTCAACTCCATATTTACAAGTATGTAGCCGGGGAAAAACTTTCTCTTTGAAGTTTTCTTCTCCCCCTTCTTGAGTTCGACCACATCTTCCTCCGGTATCAGTATGTCGGCAAAATAATCCTGCATACCAGAGGTAGCTACCCTCTCCTCCAGAGAGCTCTTTACCCTGTTTTCAAAACCTGAGTATGTATGAACGACATACCAGCTAAAAGCCATATCTTTAACCCAAAACCAATCTTATTATTTTGGTAAGACCCATATCCACTACACCGAGAAACAGGGATACGATGATCACCACAACTATCACGACAGAAGTAGAGGCAAGCGCCTCTTTCGGGGTTGGCCATGTCACCTTCTTCAGCTCAACCTTCGCCTCCCTCAAGAAGCGTTTTATCTTGCTTATCATCAACTTGATCTTTTCCATATAGACAAACCCGACAAAAACATAATGGCAGGCCAGGAGGGATTCGAACCCCCAACACCCGGATTTGGAGTCCGGTGCTCTAGCCATTAGAGCTACTGGCCTGTTCCAAACGATATATTCCTATTGTGAGATTCCGGCAGTCCACAAAGAAACATTTCCGAATTCCCACGCCCCCAACGCCAACACCACCGAAAAACCCTGCCATCCGGCATATCATAAACACAAGCAGATCTTTTATTTCGTCTCTTTGTGCATTGTATGACACCGGCAAAATTTGCAATATTTCTTCATCTCAAGACGATTTTTCGTGATTCGCTTGTTCTTCGTCGTAGTGTAATTTCTCTGTTTGCACTCACCACATGCAAGAATAACAATATCTCTCATTTTAATAAGCCTGCTTTCACCAAAATGGAGCCCACGACCAGGATTGAACTGGTGACCTCATCCTTACCAAGGATGTGCTCTACCAACTGAGCTACGTGGGCCAACAAAAGAACTCCTCTTCCACACCCTGATCAATCAAAAAAAATGGAGCGGGAGACGGGATTCGAACCCGCGACCCTCAGCTTGGAAGGCTGACGCTCTAGCCACTGAGCTACTCCCGCCTCCTGTAAACTAAATTTCACAAAAATATGGTGGAGGGGGGAGGATTTGAACCTCCGTAGGCTTAGCCGGCAGATTTACAGTCTGCTCCCTTTGACCACTCGGGAACCCCTCCACACCAATCGTCAGTACTTGGAGCTGGCGATGGGACTCGAACCCGCGACCTGCTGATTACAAATCAGCTGCTCTACCAACTGAGCTACGCCAGCAAGCTAACTTATACATATTACAAAGCTTTTCCTAACTCAAGCTAATCGCGTATTTATCTCCTTGAACGGAAAAGGCGAAGATTAAATCCAAACGATGTATTTGTCAAGAGTTTTTTATCAAAAATCGTGACTTAAGTGATAAAATTATCAATATTTAATTTTGACTTTTTATGAACGCATTAATTTTCACCAAAAACACTTGCGGAAAAAATGAATATTTTTGCGTCCCCATCCTTCCATGCATCCTGCGGCAGACCAGCCTTACCACAGGTTTCCCTCAAGAATGTGGCCCTGTCCCAGCCATATTCCATGGCAACTTGTGGTAGTAGTAATCCGGAATGAAAACCCTTTACAATGTAGAGTCCATGCCGCCCCACTTCAATCTCACTGATATCCTCTATCTGCCTCAAGGGTGTCAAAGCCGATATCTCTATATCCAGCCCCTCGAGCTCATCTGCCTTCACGGGACAAAACCGCGGATCTCCAAAAGCTGCCGCCTGCGCCATTTCTTTAACAGTTTCATGCAGGGATTTTTTTCCCTCGATAAACCCTATACACCCCCTCAGCCGACCCCGCTTTTTGAGTGTAACAAAGGCACCCATCTTCTCTTCCAGGGCCTTTGACCCTGTTTCAAAACGAGGCATCTCTCCTCCGGCAAACCCGACTGCGATACTCCTTCTTGCTATCCTAAGCAGCAGATCCTTGTCCTGTTTTGTCAGCATCTCCGGCGCCTTTCTGCTTTTTCATAAAAGACAACGGCGGCGTATCCCACGACCCCACTCCTGTCTCCGGTAATATCACCGGAATTCATATACTCCAGCACCCTGACCCTATCAGCCCCCACCGCCCTGGCTGCCATTATCGTCACAATCACAGCCCCGGCACCACACGCCTCGCATCTTCCATTTTCAAGACTCCGCAGGAATCCCCCTATATCCATCTTTTCAATATGTCCGAGCGCTGTCAGATCCATCCCGACTGCCTTATCGTAATCATGGTAGTGAGAAAAATCTGAACTGGCGACAACCAGCATCCTTTTATCTCCAACTGCTTTTATGATCGCGTCGGCCAATCCTCTGCAGGTATCCATGTCCTGTGTCCCCATCAGTATGGGAACAAACGGAATATTCCCGAAAACCGTCTGCAGAAAAGGAATCTGTATCTCAATGGAATTTTCAGGTGAACAATCATCAGGAACAAGTGACACCATGCCATTGCTGCAGGACGCTATCTCCCCGGCCAGAGATGTATCAACAGGCATAACACCCAACGGAGTCTCGTACCCCTCTCCATTATATATGGAAGCTCCTTTGTAATACGCCCTGTGACTTGGACCTATTACAATGACCGCGTCAAACTCATTTCCCTGCACGGCTTTGTAAGCACAGGCGGCAACCTGTCCCGAATATACATACCCGGCATGAGGAGCAACAAGTCCTGCTACCTTTCCATCAATCTTTCCCCCACACGTACCGGAGAGGTATCCTTCCATATCAGAACTCAGTTGCGCCGGATCTCCCGGATACCACGTGCCGGCAATAACCGGCTTCCTTATATTGTCCACTTCTCCCCTTTCCCTCTGCAAAAGTTAAAAAGACACAGAAAACAATAAGGATTATACAAGATATTGTTTTAACAGGCTTATTCACCATTCCTGGCAATCATTTCCAAGCCTTGTTATTTTATAAATGATTACCCCAACTGTCAAGCCCAACTTGCGGCGGCGAGAATAAAATATTGACTAATGTTCTCTGTCCATATAATAATTCGCTCGGCCGGTTGAAAGAGAGCGGGTACGAAAAAGTGATTGGAGATTCATCATGTCTGTCAAGGTCGCTATAAACGGTTTTGGAAGAATAGGCAGATTTCTCGTAAGGGCCTGCCTCGAAAGAGACGACATTGAAATTGTCGCCATCAACACGAGGGCAGACTCGCAAACCCTTCTGCATCTTCTGAAATATGATTCCGTTCACGGCAAGATCAAAGCGGATGTTGCGGCGGATGGGGATTCTCTCATCGTTGGGGGTAAAAAGATAAGAGTGACAAACGTAACCGGCGACATGGCAGCCCTTCCATGGAAGGGACTGGATATTGACATAGTCATGGAAGCTACAGGAAAAATCCGGACAAAGGGCGAAGCGAGCGCACACATCAGGGCCGGCGCGAAAAAAGTTATCCTTGCGGCACCCGGGAAGGGTATTGACGGCACATTTGTCATGGGCGTAAACGAAGAGACATACGACCCGGAAAAGCATGATGTAATATCCAACGCATCTTGTACAACCAACTGTCTCGCCCCTGTTGCCATGGTAATACAGGGCAGCTTCTCCATTGTAAAAGGCCTCATGACAACAGTTCATTCATACACGATGGATCAGAGGCTCCTCGACGGATCGCACAAGGATCTGAGAAGGGGCAGGGCCGCTGCCATGTCCATAGTTCCCACATCAACGGGAGCGGCAAAGGCAGTGGCCGAGGTAATCCCCTCTCTTCAGGGGAAACTCGACGGCCTGGCGCTGCGGGTTCCGACACCGAATGTTTCCCTCGTGGATCTGACGATAGAGGTGGAAAAAAGGGTGACTGCGGACGAAGTGAACTCCGCCCTGAAGTCCGCATCTGAGGGAAAACTCAAGGGAATCATGGCATTCTGCGAAGAAGAGCTGGTCTCCGTGGACTTTACCAGTGATTCTCATTCATCCATAGTTGACGCGCCCTTGACAAAGGTTATCGGCAAAAATCTCGTCAAGGTCTTTTCGTGGTATGACAATGAAAGCGGTTATGCATGCAGGATGAGAGACCTCGCCATCTATATCGGGGAAAGACTATAGCTAATTAAACCCCCTGAGGACGAATACCATGATAAAACCCATTATAGCCGCGAACTGGAAGATGCACAAAACCATTCCCGAGGCAGTCGCATTCGCGAAACGGTTGAAAGAAGAATTTCCCGAACCCGGCAACGTGGACATAGTTATCGCGCCCCCTTTTACAGCCTTGCGTTCTGTGACGAAAGTCCTGAAGGATTCCCCCATCCGCATATCCGCTCAGAATATGTACTGGGAAGAAAAGGGCGCCTGCACAGGGGAAATCTCCGCTGCCATGCTCGTTGACGCGGGTTGCGAATTTGTAATAATAGGCCATTCGGAACGGCGAATATTGTTCGGTGAGACCGGCGAAATGCTGAATAAAAAAATACACGCAGCCCTGAAATCGGGGCTGACACCTATATTCTGCATGGGAGAAACTCTGAAAGAACGGGAATCGGGGGCAACTTTCAGGATTATTCAAAAACAGATAAAAGAGGGATTGAATAATATAGCTTCTGATGATATAGGTAAGGTTGTTCTTGCGTATGAACCCGTCTGGGCAATCGGTACGGGTAAAACTGCAACTCCCCTTCAGGCACAGGAAGCACACAGGTTTATCAGGGAAACGATAGCTGCAGATCTTGAGTATGCGCATGCCTCGAAAGCAGTGATTATTTACGGGGGCAGCGTTAATCCTGAGAACACGGGCAGTTTGATGGACCAGCCCGACATAAACGGGGCGCTTGTCGGAGGGGCAAGCCTGGATTTTGGGTCATTCGCGGACATCATAAAGATTTCAGAGAGATAAGGAGACCAATAAAAATTGCATGCAGCTATAGTGAGTTTTCACATCATAATATGTATAGCGATGATTTTAACCGTACTTTTACAAACCGGTAAGGGAGCGGACATGGGGGCGGCGTTTGGTGGTTCCAGTCAGACAGTCTTCGGGAGTAGCGGCCCGGGAACATTCCTCGGGAAAATGACCACCTTTATAGCAATATTCTTTATGTTGACATCCCTGTGGCTTGCTTACGCCTCGACGCATAAGACCAGCTCCATAATGGAAGGTGCATCCGTACCCGGAGTCGAGCAGACCATCCCGACAGACGAAGGAGCGCCTTTACCGGCGCCGGTCAAAGAAAAGTCCGATTGATTTTCTATCGACAAAAACATAGAAAAAACAGGTTCTGACAGAACGCCGAAGTGGTGGAATATGGTAGACACGCTATCTTGAGGGGGTAGTGGCTTACGGCCGTCCGGGTTCAAGTCCCGGCTTCGGCACCATTAATAATAAGGGGGTTGGCTTGAATAAAGCCAACCCCCTTTCTTCTTGATTAGGTGGAAGACCAACGGGTAGTCAACAAAACAGGATTTCCCCAGCTTCATTTATTTTTTCGGATATATCACGGGAAAAAATCATTCCCACCATAGCAAAACACTTTAAAGCCGGATAGTTTGTCGATTAAAATTTTATTGACTTTACAAAGGGGAGTCATTAGATGTCCTATTATGATATTGAATTGGAGAAAGACTTATCAGAACAAATTGGTTGATGCTACTACAGCCTTAAAGAATATAAGAAGAGGATCCCGAATCTTCATTGGCTCTGCCTGCGGTGAACCCCAACTCCTTGCAAAAAGGCTTATGGATATTGCACCCAATCTGGCAGACACTCAGATCATCCATTGCATGAAGCTCCACGCCCTTACGGAGGGGGAGCTCCCGCTTAATTAGAATTCCAGCAAGCCCCTCTCGGGGATATAGCAAAAAAGATAGCAGAACACATTGCTGATCTGATTTAGAACGGATCTACCATCCAGACAAGCGTAGGAAGGATACCGAGTGCGGTCTTCCGCTATCTTATAAGCAAAAAGGACATAGGGATTCACACAGAGGTGTTTACAGAAGGAATCATAGACCTGATTGAGGCTGGCGTTATAACCTGTAAGAAAAATGACCTTCCCTCCTAAAACCAGGCCATTTTCAAATTGAGCCCTTTCTGATAAGGAAACGTTGAACAGCCGGACAGATTACGTATTACTGACAAAAGACAAAAATTTACTTGTATTAAATCAATCTCCCTGTTAGAAATTTCGGGGGAGTTTTTCAGAAAGGATCGTCATGGAAAATATATCTGATGCCACCAAGCAGTTCATTGATCTGAGACGGCATATGTGGATGGCCGGCATTGAGGTAGATCTGCGCAGGCTTATCTGGCAGATAGCCGTAACGGGGAAATATATCTCCTCCAAGATCCAGGAATCCAACCGTAAACTGGCTGGCTTTGAAAATATCTATGGAGAAGAGCAGCTAGCCCTGGACAGAATTTCTGACGAAATCATCAAACACCAGCTCGCGTTTTCAGGCTTTGTCAGGCAATATGCCTCGGAAGAACAGGATTCCATAATCCAGGTGGGCAAAGGCGGAGAAAAGTACATCGTAACCGCGGATCCTCTGGACGGATCTTCTCTGGTGGACACAAACCTGGCAATTGGAACCATCATCGGTATCCACAGGGAATCCATCCTGACTGGGGGTGATAAAAGTCTCGTAGCCGCGATGTATGTAACTTACGGGCCTTTGATCACGATGATCTATTCGGCAGGCAATGGAACTCATGAATTTGTTCTTAACAGAGAGGGGGAATATGTGCTCTCCGAAGAAAACATAACCCTCGGGGAAAGGGGAAACATATACAGTGTCGGAGGATTGAGAAGGGACTGGACACAGGAACACTTGAGTTACATACGGCACTTGGAAAAAGAAGGTTACAAACTGCGCTACAGTGGTGGATTTGTCCCGGATATCAATCAAATCCTGATAAAGAGAGGGGGCATCTTTACATACCCGGCGCTGAAGGAAAACTCCAACGGCAAGCTGCGGCTTATCTTTGAGCTCCAGCCCATGGCATTTCTTATGGAACAGGCCGGGGGAATGGCCACAGACGGAAGGCAAAGCATCCTTTCAATAAAACCGGAAACACTTGATCAAAGGTGCCCGATATATATAGGAAGCAAATACGAAGTGGAAACGGCAAAGTTATTTTTAGAGGACAATACAACAACAATATAACCACGACAGGGGACCCCGCCATGATTTATCAGACTATTGACCAGTTGAAGCAGAATATTATCGATGTACTGATGATTGACAAAGGGGACATCGTTATCTCAGATGAGAATCGTCTGCGGGATGTTCTTATCGATGATTTGATCTATTCCGCCCTATTCAGTCCTGACAATGAGGTAAAATCCTCCGCGCGATGGCTTATCCGAAGGGCCGGATCGCGGCTGGGATGCATGGTCTCTTCGACCCAGTCCCTGTACGACGCGATGGGGAGCGATCAAGCCTCGGGGTTCACCGTACCCGCAATCAATCTTCGTGGAATCACATACTACAGCGCCCAGGCGATATTTCGCGCGGCCTTGAAAAACAAAGCTGGCGCTTTTATCTTCGAAATCGCCCGATCGGAGATCAGTTATACAGACCAGCGTCCTTCGGAATATGCCGCGGCGATAACTGCCGCCGCTATAAAGACCGGCTACAGGGGCCCCCTCTTTCTACAGGGAGATCATTTCCAGATCAACGCCAAAAAATATTTTGACGATCCAAATGCTGAAATTCAGGCGATTAAATCCCTCATACGGGAAGCAATCGAGGCGGGATTCTACAACATCGACATAGATGCCTCTACCGTTGTGGATCTTGACAGGTCCACCATCCAGGCGCAGCAGGAGGATAATTATTCGATAACCGCGGACATGACCGCCACGATACGACAGGTGGAACCGGAGGGCGTTACTGTATCGGTAGGAGGAGAAATAGGAGAAATAGGAGACAAGAACACCACTGTCGAAGAATTCACCATATTTATGGACAATTATCTCAAAACCCTCTGGAAATATGGGCGAAATCTGGAGGGGATCAGCAAGATCAGCATCCAGACAGGAACCACCCACGGGGGTGTTCCGCTGCCGGACGGGTCAATAGCAACGGCCAAGATAGATTTTGAAACCCTGGAAAAGATTTCCCAGGTGGCAAAATCAGCATATGGTCTGTCAGGTGCCGTCCAACACGGGGCATCAACTCTTCCGAAGGAGGCATTCGATAAGTTTCCAAAAACCAGAACATCAGAGATACATCTGGCAACAGGATTTCAGAATATCATATATGACAGTAAAAAATTCCCCGCGGATCTGAGGGACAGGATATACGCATACATTAACACAAATCTGAGGAGTGAGAAAAAAGAGAAAGACACCGAAGAGCAGTTTATCTACAAAACAAGAAAAAAGGGGTTCGGCATTTTCAAAAAGGATATGTGGGATCTTTCACCCGACATACTGAAGTCAATCGGCGAGGAACTGGAAGACCAGTTTTCATTCCTGTTCGACAAGCTTAATCTGGCCGGCACCAGAGATGTCGTGGATAGATTTGTAAAGCCCCTTGATGTACCTCTGGAAGTTCCGCTACCATTGAGGAGGTAGAAGGCAGCCAGGATTGACAGCATTTCAAAAACTTTCTCCAACCTGCCGTTTCGAGCAAATGTGAAAAATCTTTGCCGCGTGAAATACCGGCAATAGACTTCTCCAAGGGGAGATATGACCGTGAAACCTTCAAATCTGACTTACGGTGTCGATGAGAAACCACCCCTGTGGATAAACTCTTTCATGGGGTTCCAGCACGTCTGCATAATTGCAATTTCCTTTATATTACCTGTGGTGATCATCAGAGAGA
>Ga0255405_1003_pt1 | contig 24115 bp, 25 predicted proteins | sample ANMaggSSYBR01C11_FD_182127 | JGI IMG/M metagenome (GOLD analysis project Ga0255405, IMG submission 182127) | Sediment cell enrichment communities from methane seep in Santa Monica Basin, California, United Staets - ANME aggregate JGI... | ecosystem: Environmental > Aquatic > Marine > Cold seeps >... | reverse complement strand
ACGTAAATGGAAACCAGCAGTATAATCAGAGAAAAGGTGATGCTGAAGGAAAGGAGAATGTCGAGAATAAAAGGGTGCATGGGTATCATCATAACGAGAAGGATACCTGCTATCCCAGCCGCCATCACCGTATTGCTGCCTCTAAGCAGATCGGCAAAACTGCTGCTTTTAACGTAAGAATTCGCCATTTTAATATCGGTTTACGGCTTACGGTTTTCAGAACCGTGAACCGTTAGCTGTAACCTGTTAACCCCTCTTTCTGCTGTAAACAAATGCCAGTACTTCAGCAACCGCCTTGTACAGATTTGCCGGTATCATCTCGTCCACATCCACACTCTTATACAATACTCGTGCCAGCGGCTTGTTATCAACAATGAGTACGTTGTTTTTCCTTGCAATATCTTTTATATTCTCAGCTATGAAACCGGCACCTTTCGCGACCACCTTCGGCGCAAACATGCCTGCCTGATCATAGCGAAGAGCCACGGCAAGATGGGTGGGGTTGGTTATAACCACATCCGCTTTCGGAACATTTGCCATCATTCTCTTTCTGGCCATATCTCTCTGGAGACGCCTTATTCTTGCCTTTACAAAAGGATCTCCTTCTGTCTGTTTGGATTCGTCCTTTACCTCCTGCTTTGTCATTTTAAGATTTTTTTCAAATTCCCACTTCTGGTAAATATAATCGAGGACTGCAAGGATTATGAGCGCCAGACAAACCATAAGAATAATCTTGAATGCGACCCGGGCAATGTAAATCAATATTCCCCACACGCTCTGGTCCATCAGCAGAATAAAATTTTCTATTTCCCCCCTGATAATCACATAAACAATAAAACATACTATCGAAATCTTGAATATATTCTTTACCATTTCCACGAGGGACTTGATGGAAAATAGTTTCTGAAAACCTTTGATCGGATCAATTTTTGAGAGTTTCGGTTGCACCGATTCCGAGGAGAGCACAAAACCCACCTGAAGATAGTTGGCAAGCAGAGCCACGGAAAATGCCGTCAAAAAAAGCGGGGAAAGCAGGGCAGAAACTTTATATGCGAGGCCGATTGAGAGGCCCTGAATATTATTGCAATCAACATTGAACTGAGCGGACTGGGTGATAAGCCACCTTGCAAGAGCCATCATCTTTTCGACCATGCCCAAGGAACCAAACCAGAAGAAAACCAGACAGCCTAACAAAACCGCTACAGACGCAATCTCCCGGCTTTTTGCAACCTGGCCTTTCTTCCTCGCCTCCTCCCGTTTCTTGGGAGTAGCTCGCTCGGTTTTTTCCTGATCTTTATTTTGTTCAGCCATATTTCATCTCGGTTGACGGTTATCGGTTATCGGTTGTGCACCGTAAACTGTGAACCGTCTGTTCCCATGACGCTTGCGTCAAAAAATCATCACATCAGACGGAGAAGCAGGCTCAGCCTGTCTCCAAAATTCAGAAAAATGCTGCCCATAATCCTTGCAAAAACCGGAAGAGCAAGTCCGATGCCTATAAGCCCTACTGCTATCTTTATAGGAAATCCTACAATAAGTATGTTGATCTGGGGAACGGTCCTGGCAATCAATCCAAACCCTATGCTTGTCATCAGAAGCGCAGCAATAACCGGGGCTCCAATCTTGATCGCAATGATAAAAATGTCTTTTGAAAGCTCAACAATTGACTGTGTTAACTCTCCTGAAAAGTGAAAACCGAGAGGGGGAAGAATCCTGTAACTCTCCGCAATAGCATACAAAAAGAGGTGGTGACCGTCAACAGCAAGGAATATCAGCATGGCAAACAGGTACTGCAACTGGGCCACAATCGAAACCTGAGCACTGGTTATGGGATCAAACACATTTACGATGGCAAAACCCATTTGAAAGCCTGCAAGCTGCCCCGCCAATTGCACCCCGGCAAAGATCAGTCTGCCTGCAAGACCCATGGTGATTCCAACCATAACCTCTCCGGCCATTCTCAATGACAACGGAAGGATTTTAAGGGGCAAAGCGTGGAGTTCAACAAAAGGAAAGATGATAAATGCTATCATGATAGACAGCCCCCCCTTTACCCTGACGGGAACAGTCCTGTTTCCTAAAATAGGCATGACCGCTACAATCGCGCTTACCCTGAGGAACGCAAAAATAAAAGTCTCAATCTGTTCTGAGGTTATTTGCGGCATAGTTCATAGTTCACGGTTTATACTGTTTTCTGTGATCAACTGTTAACCCTGCCCCGACCCCTCACCTGATATACATCGGAATATTGGAAAAAAGGTTCTGGGTATAAGTGACGATGAGATTGATCATCCAGGGGAGCGCAACAATGAGGGCCACTAAAACAGCAATTATTTTGGGAACAAATGTCAACGTCATTTCCTGAATCTGGGTAACAGCCTGAAAGATGCTGACAATAAGACCGACAACCAGACCTACGGTAAGCATGGGGGCTGAAAGCAACAGGGTAATTTTTACAGCTTCCCCTACCAGCCCAATAACCAGGTCAACAGTCATACACATCTCTCCTAAAGCGGCAAAGCCGGAAGAGCTCAAAGCTAAAAGCTGAACATCGCTTTAGTCCCTTAAGGGACTAAACAAAACTTTGAACCAGTGAACCGACCACCAGATTCCACCCGTCAACCAGCACAAAAAGGAGCAGCTTGAAAGGCAGGCTTATCATTATAGGTGGAAGCATCATCATTCCCATTGATAACAGCACGCTGGCAACAACCATATCCAGTATCAAAAAAGGGAGGTAGATCATAAACCCGATTTGAAAAGCCGTCTTTAATTCACTGATTACAAAGGCGGGTATCAATACGGGAAGTTTAATCTCATCAGGGTTTTCTGGTCTTTCCCCTCTTGAAATTTTTACGAAGAGGGCAATATCCTTCTCTCTGGTCTGTTTTAACATAAACCCCTTTACGGGCTGTGCTGCCAGATCAAAGGCCCTTTCTGCCGATATCTCTTCATGAATGTACGGCTGCAGTGCCCGCGAGTTTACCTCATTCCAGACAGGGGTCATGATAAAAAAAGTCAGAAAGAGAGACAATCCAATGACAATCTGGTTTGAAGGCATCTGCTGAGTGCCCAACGCATGCCTGAGAAGGGAAAGGACAACGACAATCCGAGTGAATGAAGTCAACATTACAAGTATTGCGGGGGCAAGAGAGAGTATCGTGAAAAGAAACAACAGCTGAATAACTACCGCCGCCCTGCCGGGTTCATCGCCGCCATCCCCCACACTCAGATTTATCGAGGGAAGAGAAAACGGTTGCCCCCACGAAAAGCCTGCGAAAAAGACGAGACCGGAAATCACAAGGATGCATATAAGATATTTCCTGGATTTCCCGGGATCAACTCTTGATGGTTTCGTAAAAAGTGTCAATTTATGACCTCGTTTAAGCTCAAAGGAGAAAGAGGACTGAGTATCTTAGCCTCCAATCTTTCAGCTTTGAGCTTTGAGCTTTGAGCCATCTGACTTCAACAGTCGCTTTAAGTAATCGGAGAAGGGAACTTGCTTACCTTCCTGACCCTGAATAGTTCTCAGTCTTTCAAGCGATTCAGGGTCCACAATTTCCGTCAACATGGATATCCCGCTGCTCGAAATACCGATCACCATAATATTGCCCAGCACATCGACAAGCATCATGCTGCTCTTGGGACCAAGATACTTTGCAGACAAAATTTTTATCAAATCATCATTGTCAATTTCAGATCCCCTCTTTACAATCTTCTTAAATAGATACGCGACAACAATCATAATGCCCACTGTAACGGCAAGGGCCGACACGATTTTCAAAAGGGAGGGAAACAATTCCGGTGAACTCATGATACTCCTCTTGGGAAGTGGTTGAATAGTTGAGTAGTTAAGAATTACTTCCCAACTCAACCCCTTAACCATTTAACCATTCGACTAATCAACTATTTCAGTTTACTAATCCTCTCGGCATGGGAGACAACATCTGTCAGTCTAACGCCGAATTTCTCATTAACTACAACCACTTCACCTTTGGCAATCAATCGGTTGTTGACGAAGACATCCATCGGCTCCCCCGCGAGCTTTGTCAGTTCTACGACTGAACCCTGTCCGAGCTGAAGAAGCTCACTTATCAACATCCTTCCTCTACCCATTTCAACAGTCACCGTAAGGGGTATGTCCAGAATAAAATCCATACCCAACGATGCATTCTTTTCTTCGCCTTGTTTTATTTCCTCGAACTTAACGCTGCTGACCTCTTCTCCTGCAGACGACACAGGAGACGACACGGCAGACGCCTTCAATTCATCCTGAACGTCATCCCACCCTAATTCCTCATCCTCTTTTATTTCTTTTGCTTCCTCCACCGGCTCATTCTGTTCCATATAGACACACTCCTTTCTCGGCAATAACCGCTGGGTTCAAGGAAAACAGTTTAAGCTGTTTTCCTTGAACAACTGTAAGCTGTTTAACTGCCAATGATTTCCGATATCTCCACGGCCTGATTGCCCTTACAGACCCCTGGCTGCCCTTTAAATTTAAGGACATCTTCCACATAAACATTTAGACCATCCCTGCAATATCGATCCAGGGGAACCACATCCCCTTTTTTCAGACTCATAATTTCCCTTCCATTCAGCTTCGTTCTGCCCAAATCGACAATCAAGTCTACATTCGAATATCTAAGACCCTGGATAAATCTATCTAACCACTCTTTATCAACCTCAAGCATATCCGCCTGATAACCCCCCTGCAATTTTTCCCTGACCGGTTCTATTGTCGAATAAGGTATGCAGAAAGTCATCATGCCCGAAGAAAACTCCATGTCGATTTCAAATTGAATAATAATCACAAGATCGGTAGGGGCCGCAATCTGTATAAACTGGGGATTATTTTCCGATCTCTGATAGCTAATATCAAGCTTCATGGTTATCTCCCACACCTTTTCAAAGTCAGACAGCGCACGCAACACAACCCGTTTTATTAGATTATTTTCTATGGCTGTAAAATCTCTTCCCTCAATTTTAAATCCTTCCCGCCCGGAGCCTCCAAAGATAATGTCAACCAGCGCAAATATGACTCGTGAATCAATGACAAGAAGCGAACTGCCCCTTAATGGATCCATTTTGAAGGTATGGAGACTCGCAGGTACGGGAATTGATTTCATAAATTCTCCATACTTGATCGTGTCCACCGATAAGGCATTTACACTGACAGTTTTTCTTAACAATGATAAGAGGGTTGTCCTGAATGTTCTGGCGAACTTTTCAGTTGTTATCTCCAGAGCCGGCATCCTCCCCCTTATGATTCTATCCTGACCGGCTAAATCGTATGATCGGACCGCTGACGAATCATAGACTTCCTCCTGCTCCGTCTCGATCTCACCATCTGATACTCCCCTTAAAAGGGCATCTACCTCTTCCTGTGATAGTATCTGGGACATCTGAATTGTCTCCTTGATTTTGCAGGGGTCAGGGATCTGGAACTATTACGTCTTTTACCCTCGACCTTCGACCGCACGGTTTACCATTATCGGTTTATATTGTTTTCTTTGATCAACTGTTAACCGTTAATTCTGAACTCTACTGTATAAGGAACTCTGTAAAGTAAACTCTTCTGACCTGACCTTTAGCAAGATAGCCGTTCAGGCGCATGCTAATCTCGTCCTTGAGCCGCTGCTTCCCCTCAAAGCCTGCTATCTCTCTGTAACTTTTTGATGAAAGAAGGCCTATGATACTGTCCGTGACTTTCGGTTTTAACAGGTCCAACTCTGCCACACAATCCTGACCGGACACCTCAATCTGGATCGTAGTCCTTAAGTACCTTTCACCATTATCATCAATCAAATTTACGATCAGGCTGCCGATCGGCCAGATGCCCGGTTTCTCGATAATTTGTTCCACTTTTGCACTGGAAAAGTGTGTATTATAGTACTTCCACCCCAAGAAACCGCCAGCTCCAAGAATTACTACTGCAAAAAACACTGCAATCCATTTAACAATTAATTTCTTTCCTTTTTCCGGTTCTTTTTCTTCGAGTTCCTCTTCCTTTTCTTCTTCAGCCATCATCTAGCCCTCCATCATTCCTGTTTAATATCAAAAGGACCGCTACCCTCCTGTTGAGCTCCCTGTTATGATCGCTCACATTTGGGAAAAGGGGTTTTGAGTCCGCATAACTTGCCACAGAGAGCCGTTCCGGAAGAATAGAGCCTTCAAAAATGAAATATTTAACAACATTTGCGGCACGAGCCACTGAAAGCTCCCAGTTGGATGAAAACAGTTTACGATCTATAGGAACATCATCTGTATGCCCTTCTACCCTTATTTGGCAATCAGTCTTTTTAAGAATAGAAGAGAGAGCATTAAGAACTGGGTATTTTCTTTTTTCAATTTCGGCCATACCCGTCTTGAATAACAGCTTTTCCCCCAGGATAACGGAAACCCCCTCTTTTATTACTTTTGCGTTCATTGTGCCTTCAGGGCTGGCAGAAGCTCTATCTCCGGTCGCTCCTGCAGCCATTCTGGCTGCTTTGTTTACACGCTCGGCTAATTCTCTCTTTTTATTCTCAAATGTGGCGACCCTCTTTTTTATAGGAATAACAAAGGGGGTAAAAACCTCCACATTCTCTTTGCTTAGTTTCGGTATATCAAATACAGCGTTCATGGCATAAGATGCTGCTATCAATTTAGATTCATCAATTTTTGAAAGTGAGAGAACTAAAACCAGGAATGTAAGCAGCAGCGTTACCATATCATTGAAGGTTGTGAGCCATTTCCCTCCTTTCTCTTCTGAATCTTCATGCTTATTATTCATCCACTACCCCAGAATCAGCTCTATAGTTCGAAATAAAACTCAACCCTCCGGTTTTTTTGTCTGCCTTCAAAAACATCATTTGACGCGACCGGATGATACTGGCTGAACCCGACTGCGGCCAGCCTATTCGCGGGAAGCTCTCCCTTCTCAAGGAAATAGCGCAGGATATTGACGGCCCGGGTCGTTGATAGTTCCCAGTTCGACGGAAACTCGGGAGTGTTTATCGGAACACTATCAGTATGACCTTCCACCCTTACAGAAAAAGGGTTGTTTTGCGCTATTTTTATCATCTCATCAAGACAGGGACGGGCATCTTTATTTATTTCAGCCACTCCTGAGGGAAACAATACATTGCTTCCAAAAGTGATTTTAAATCCTCTCTCGGTCTTTTCGATGTTGACCGATTTATCCAGACCTGCCTGTGTCAAATATATCTTTAAAGATTGCATGGTCTGCATCACAATTTCGCGTTGCTCGCTGCCTTCGGGAATCGACCCCGCTCCATGGTGGAAATGTTTTATTCTATCCTTTTCGATGCTTGAATAAGACACAAGCATAGCAAAAAGAGCCACCAGAATCAGCGCAAGAGAACAATATATCACCTCCCAGCCTGCAGCCGGGACCTCTTTTATCCTCTTTCTTGATTCTTCTTCCATATCTAGAATACAGTTTTTCTTTTCTCGGGCGATATAAACGAATGGAGCTTATCTTCCAATACCCTTGGATTGTCTCCTGACTGGATAGAGAGGATGCCGTTTATGATCATCTGCTTTACCATAAGTTCACTGGTGCTTCGCGCCTTCAGTTTTCCTGCGGCAGGCAGGAAAACCAGATTCGCCAGGATCACGCCATAAAAAGTGGTTACAAGGGCAATAGCCATGGCCGGTCCTATGGAGGCCGGATCGTCCATTTGAACCAGCATCTTTATCAATCCTATCAAGGTTCCAACCATACCCATGGCCGGCGCAAAATTCCCCATGGTTGTAAATATCTCCGCTCCCAGCCTGTGCCTCTCGGAAATGTATTCAAGTTCCGTATTAAGAATTCTGGAAAGGGTAACCGGTTCAATGCCATCTATCATCAGCGTTATCCCTTTGGCAAAGAAGGGATCTTTAATATCTTCCATTTTGTTTTCCAGCGCCAGTATACCGTCACGCCTGGCAATCTTTGACATATCCAACAGCATTTTTATCATTTTGTCTGCTTTCAGTTCCTTCCGGAAAAATATATTTCTTGCCACTTTTGACATCCCAAGCAGATCCGATATGGGATAGTTGATAAGCGCAGCGCCAAAAGTCCCGCCCAGAACAATCATTGCAGAGGGGAGATTTACAAACCACGATGCCCCGCCGCCCATAGTTATGGCGCCAATTACAAGACCGAAACCGACTATGATTCCTAAAATAGTTGATATATCCATGCTGGGGTTATGGAAAAGCAAAGAGTGTGCCAGTGGAATAGAGGGACAGGGTTAACGGTTTACAGTTGAACAGTTTACAACCAATAATCGTAAACTGTTCAACCGTAAACCGATCCCTGAATAGAAAGAGTTTTTGACAAGTCGTCAGAATTTTGACGCTTATCTCTTGATGTTCATAAGGTCGGATATCATCTGATCGGTGGTTGTGATAACCTTGGCGTTGGCCTGATATGCCCTTTGCGCGGTTATCATGTTGATAAATTCCGTGGCGATATCGGTGTTGGCCATCTCGAGAGAGTTGGGGTTGATCTCACCCAATCCGGCCGTTCCGGGTTTATTTATGAGCGCATCACCTGAATTCGTTGTAGCGGCGAAGAGATTGGACCCCATCTTATTCAATCCCCACGGATTTGCAAACTTTGCCAGGGCAATCTGTCCTATATCAGCAGTCTGTCCATTTGAGAAGAAACCATTGAGTACACCGTCGCTTCCCACTGACAGACTCTGCAACTCGCCTGAAGAATGCCCGTTGCTGACAAGGGATCTGTTGACCGACGGGCTGGCATAGCCTGTCATTGCCTCGGCATCTTTACCATCGCCGTCAACATCATCATCAACCAGATCCCATCTGATGACGCCACCGTCGCCAATGGTGGCGCCGCCTGTCATTGCGCCTGTTACGGTAATATCTATATCGGCTGTAGTACCAACAAGTTTTCCATTTTCATCAAAGGCAATGGTAGTAGAACTCAAGGTTAAACCATCTATGGGATCTAAATCCGACATGCTGCCAGCAATACTCCACTCACCATCAGCTGCATTCTTTGTAAATGTCAACGAAATCGTATGCGCGGCCCCCAGGGAATCGTAGACTGTCAATGCCGAGACAAAGGTATCATTTTCAGCAGTCTCCCCATTGAGATTTGTGCCTATGGAAATTCTGGTGGTAACTTCCGGAACTGACTGAACTCCGCCCAAAGCGATGTCTCCAAGTGCATCTGTGAAAACGCCGGCCTCGTACATATATCCCTGAACTTTGTAGCCACTTACGTCCACAAGATACCCGTCTTTGTCTATAGTGAACATACCTGCTCTGGTATAATAGGTGGCACCATCTGGATCATTGACCATAAAAAATCCGTCTCCATCTATTGCAAGATCGGTGGCGCTCTGCGTGCTTTCAAATGAACCCTGTCCAAACAGCGTGGGAATTGCAGACAACCCTACACCGCGCCCTATTTGCATTGAGCCGGAGCCTCCGGCAATACTCTGGCTTAAGATATCGCTAAAAACCGGAACCCCTGCTTTAAAGCCAACAGTGTTGACATTGGCTATATTATTACCTATGACATCCATCTGTCTGGAACTGGCGTTAAGGCCAGATATCGCCGTCCATAGTGAACTCTCCATTTTACTCCCTCCTTATTCAGGTTGTTTAGGCTGTATGGCTGTAGACTGTTAGCTTAAAAGTCTATTAATAGTCTACAGCCTATCCATCTTCAGTCTTTATCCCGGTTCATTTACAGAAATTATATCCCCAAAAGCGATATCCCGTCCATTAACAGAGAGATGCGGGGAACCATCCTCAAATGTCACTCCTGTTACCCGCCCCACTATTATTGTATAAGCCGGCATTACATCTCCATTGCTATCTGTAGCGGATACCTCGAAAGTGTAATTGCCTGCCGCAACGTCACTGCAATCCCACGTAATCGAATTCTCTCCCTCTTTCTGGCTTCCCAGTTCAAGGGTATCCACAAGATTGCCCTCTTCATCATAAATCTTGATGGTAACTTCTTCGGCGCCTCCCGATAGATTATAAGCAAGGTCGGCAGATGCTCCCTCTACTTTCACGACATCGCCTTTTGCGGTTACCTCTCTACCGATAAGATTTACCGATTGAGCATTGTTTAATGAGGCCTGATAAAGACTTAACAGTTCCAGTTGATCATTCATATTGCTCAACTGTTCAAGGCTGGAGAATTGAGCAAGCTGAGCCGTAAAATCAGTGCCATCGAGTGGATTGAGGGGGTCCTGATGTTTAAGCTGTGTTACCATCATGTTAAGAAAATCATCCTTCCCCAACGTGCCACTCCGCGCGGATTGCAAATTCCCACTATCACTGTTAATGCTTTCTATACCTGTCATTTTATGCCCTCCTGATTCTCGTAAACAGTAAACTTAACAATAGTTTACAGCCTTCAGCCTATCCACCTGAGCAGTTACGCAAACAAACTGACCCGCCCGTCAATCCGAACGCCCTGGTTTTCTTCCTCCTGCGATGGGGAAACATGATCCGGGGAATCTCTTTTCGTCCGGCCTTCTTCGTTTCTCTCCCTATTTCTGCTTTCTCTAAATAATGTTTCGTTCTGCCCGGATCCATAATTAGCGCCGTCCGGTTTTTCCTGAACAAGTACATTGACGTTATCCGCAATCAATCCATGACTGCGAAGCGAGCTTTTGAGGCTATCCACATTTGACTGCAATACATGCCTGACATCGTTATTCTCCGCCTGCAGGATAATGTGTACCTTGTTATCCCTGACAAGCACATCCACATCGAGCGCGCCTAGACGAGGCGGATTGAGCATAATTCTTACCCTTCCGGGTCCCTTTAAACCGTTTGCAATCTGCTTGATCAAAGCACGAGGTTCTATGCCGGAATTGTTTACATTCTCATTAACGGCCGCGGAACTGCCACCGGAACGAAAAGAGGCATGGTGATATTCCCCGGCAGAAGAAATCTTATCAACCAAATACAACGGTGATGAAATTGCCTTGGGAAGAACCTCCATTTTATGATCGGAGAACTCCTTAATTCCTGTTTTTTCGTGCTCGACAGTTGTCTTTATACTCTTGAGCCCTTGATGTTTCAGGAGATTTTTAATGTCATTCCCGCTGCCATTATTCTTTGCAAGTATAAGAGATTTTTTTTCTGTCAAGCTCGCCTCTTTGGCACTATTTTCTTTTGCAGCAATAGCCGCCTTCTTCAAACTTAACTTCAAAAGTCCAGGGACATCCCCCGCCTTGCGGGAATTTTTTCCGACCCCGTTTTCTTTAAGGCCACTGCCTCCTAACAGATTTGCAATTTTTCCCTCGGTCTGCTTTTGGCCATCTGACTCAGGCAGTAAATCTGTTTTACCGGGCAATGCTTCATTCGTTTTTGTTCCCCTGCCTTTTAAATAATTTGATAGTTCAGAGCTTAGAGTTTCGAGTTTCGAGTTGGAAAATCCCTGATCCCTGATCCCCAACCCCAAGCGGGAATCCAGTTTTTTGCTCATTTTCCCCTGGCTTCCCACTTCTGTCTGCCTGTCCTGTGGTAGACGAGCGAGAGGACCAGAGTGGGACGAGGTAACAGCCATTTTTATTGTTGCTTGTGTCGTTATATGGCATGCCTGTCCCATTATACGGGCAAACGATATAGGCTGTCCCAGTTCCCCGTCGGTGCTTCCCTTCCGCAATTTTTCAGATGCGCCAAGAAGGCCGATACCCTGTTTTGGATTTGCCGGACTGAACCCTGTCATCATTGAAGTTTCAATTTCCTTTCAATACCAAAATCGCAATCAAGTCATACGAAGATTTTTAACTCCGCGGCAATCTAAGCCTGTAATTATTCATAGCTGTCGGTTCACAGTTCACAGTTCACAGTTTTTTCAATGAACTATGCAACGACTGACTAATTTTATGTTTCGATCAACCGTTAACTACTAGCGGTCACCAATGCTTTCTAAAAGGGTAAAAGCAAAAGACATGCCACCCTTCAGGCTCTAAAATTTACTTCTAATATCAATGTGTTATGAAAGAAAAATGGGATAAAAACTCAGGAGAGGGCAACTTTTACCTATTGACTTGAAAAAAATGCCGAGCTCTCTCGTTCCCACGCAGGAGTGTGAAAACGAGTCATTAACCATTCTGAACCTTTGAACGGTTATACTTCTAAGTAACTTGAATTTACAAATGGGTTGTATGTAGCGTGCCTCCTCTGTGGAACACAGAGACCCCACGCTACATAAGTGGATTTAACTTTTTAACAAGTTGACTTCCATTGTAGTGCCGCAAAGTGGCATAGTGAAGTTTTTACTATTCCGTCACCCGTGGAACCGTGGAACTGTCAGCCTGGGCAGTTATCTCTATAGTTATTTCTACAGCTTTGCTCGGCTTTACATGTCCCAATATCGCGCCCGCTTTTTTGCTTTTCATGTTCATAATTATAGCCGCGGCCGTTTTACTGTCCAGTCTTTCAAGCATAGCGCCCGCCCCGGCAGGTGGAGCAGACTCATAAACCTTTGCCAGGCTCCTGTACCTTTGATCATTCATCTCCTTAACCGTTTCAAGAAGCGTCGTTAATCTTTTCTCTGTCTCCTGCAACCTGTCAATTTTGGAAAGTATCTCATTTCTTAGTGAATTTAATTTTCTTTCTTCAGACTTTAAAAATTCTTCCCTGTCATTGAGCTCTTTCTGCCTCCCTAACAACGAAGATAAAAGCTTCCTTTCTTCTGACAGCCTGTCTTCGCATACGTCCCTCACCGGAGGGGCAGGGACGGCCGCGACCGGCGAATCCGCCGCCGCTTCATTTACAGACAGAAAACAATCCGCCGTTTCCGAATTTTTTATTATTCCCCCAACCACCGCAATCTTTACCAGAACAATAAATAATATCAAAATCTTACAGGCAATTATCAATTTTTTCAATCTTCACGCCTCTACCGGGGTTTGGTATTCAGAGTTAAGAGGTTTGGGGCTATTACCTTTCACCCTCGACCTTTGACCTTACTGTTATTCGTTATCGGTTTATATTATTTTCTTTGATTAACATTAACTGCAAACGGTTAACCCTGACGCCTGGCTCCTGACCTTAAAATTCCAGCCTCATCCAGCTCTTTCTGTTCCCTTCTGATCAAAGACACTTTGTATTCTTTCAGCCTTTTTTCTTTAAGAATCTCCAGGATTCTCTTCTTTTTTGAAGCATCAACAAGCTCCGCTCTTTTCTCTTTTAGTTCCTTTCCAATCTGACAGACAACATCTTCCCTGTGATTTTCCTCATCCTTTATACGACTGATATAAGAGAGGTAAATTGAAGCGCCGGCGGCGCTCAATTTGTTCTCTCCCATCTTTTCCAGCCGGGAGATCAAATCCGCCCTCTCTCTTTTCAGTTTTTTCAATGTTTCTTTTTCACAATCAAGGCGCTTCTTCGTATCCGCAAATTCAAGCATCCGCTTTTCTTCTAACTGCTTTCTATAATCTAACACCGTCTGCAATCTAAAATGAAACATATAAGTAACGGTTCACGGTTTACAGTTCTGGAAACCGGAAATCCCCAATCCTTTCCTCAGTTAAAAAGGGCAAGGAGTTGTTCTTTGCTTTCTTTAAAACCAACCTTTTCGCCAATCTCCTGTCTCAAAAATGAATTTATCCTACCTGTCATTTTTATCGCATTGTCTATTTCCGGATTGCTTCCTTCCACATAGGCGCCTATGTTAATCAGATCTTCCGCCTTTTTATAGGTAGCTATGGTATTTATAATATCATTCGCCCTTTTTCTGTGTTTCTCATCTACAAGATCAATCATCAACCTGCTGATGCTCTCCAGAGCATCTACCGCGGGATAGTGATTCTTTGCAGCCAGGTCGCGGGAAAGAGTTATGTGACCATCCAGTATCGACCTTGCCGCATCGGCGATAGGCTCATTAAAATCGTCACCCTCAACAAGAACCGTATAAAGGCCTGTTATGCTTCCGCTGCCTTCTACGCTCCCCGCTCTTTCCAGCAGTTTTGGCATAAGGCTGAAGACCGACGGCGTATAACCCTTTGTCGTAGGAGGTTCTCCGATAGAGAGACCGACCTCTCTCTGGGCCATTGCAAACCTGGTCAGCGAATCGACCATAAGGAGAACATTCTTTCCGTGATCCCTGAAATATTCCGATATTGCGGTCGCCACATAGGCCGCCCTCATTCTGACCAGAGGATGCATATCCGACGTTGCCACAACAACCACTGACCTGGCCAGCCCCTCCTCGCCAAGACTATTTTCGATAAATTCACGAACCTCTCTCCCTCTTTCACCCACAAGTCCTATCACATTGATATCAGCGTCTGTATTTCTGGTAATCATGCCAAGAAGAACACTCTTACCAACCCCGGAGCCTGAAAATATCCCCATCCTCTGACCCCTGCCACAACTGAACAACCCGCTTATCGCCCTAATTCCAAGGTCAATCGGTTCCGTTATCCTGCCCCTTTTAAGAGGATTAATAGGTTCCGCATAAACCGGATATTCGTCTTCCGATTCTATTGATCCCCTGTCATCGATGGGATTGCCCAGACCATCTATGACCCTTCCTAAAAGATTATGACCCACTTTTACGTTTGACTTTCCCCCCATAGAGAGAATCCGGCAATCAAGTCCGACACCATCAAGCTTTTCGAGAGGCATCAGAAGAACCTTTTTGTCTCTAAATCCCACAACCTCCGCACCAATCGTCCTGCCATTGCCATTTGGATAAATCCGGCACATCTCGCCTATGGAAGTTCCGGGGTTATGACCTTCCACTAAAAGGCCGACAACCCCACTTACCTTTCCATAAGTGATAAGGGGATCTATACCATTAATTATTCTATGATATTTCTCGAAATTCATGCTTATGTTTCCAGGTGTCGGATGTTAGGAAGCAGGGGTGGAAGATCCGCCCCTGATCACTGATCCCTGATCCTTGATTTTATTTAACTGCTGATCCAGCCTGGCATCCACTGCTCTCAAATGCGTCTCTATCACGGCTCCACCCTGACCGATTTCTTCATCCTTCTCAATCGACATATCGCCGAAACTGTCGAGGAAATCCGGTTTTGCCTCCGTTATATAACGGTAATCTTCGGGGTTTAGCCGGATCCTGACACCATCTCTCTCCTGCATGTTTTTCATCGCGTCTTTAAGGACGGACAGGACGACTTCCCTGTCTGCACTCACTTCCTTATGTATAATCTTCCGGGCTATTGAGAAAACAAGATCGATTATCTCCTTTTCAGAGCTTTCCAGAAGTTCCTCTTTCAACCTTTTTAGTTCTCTGACCAGTTTCGCAACGGATTCTGCGGCGAGAGACAATTCTCTCTTTTTCCGATCCATGCCCTCCGTTACCCCTTCTGAAAACCCCCTGTCATAGGCTTCTTTTGATGTAATCTTTACCCTTTCTTCTGCCTGCATCCTGATTTCTTTAATCTCAACATCGATATCTCTGCTGTTTTCACGAGCATTAGAACCTGCTTTATTCGCGGGAATGTGACATATACCTCGAGTAAACTCGGCCGGCGTTTTCTCTCTCGAACCTGTCAGCTTTACATCCTGAGCCTTGATAATCCTGCTAGACAAATACATCTCCTTTGCCACTCCCTGTCAATACTAATTTACCCTCGGATTCCAGCTTCTTTGCGGTATCAATAATCATTTGCTGGCTCTTTTCCACCTCTGACAGCTTTATCGGGGGCATATCTGCTATATCTTCCTTGAGCATCTCAGCGGCACGCTTTGATATATTCTTAAAGACCTTATCTTTCATTTCATCGCCAACTATTTTGAGGGCGCGGGCCAGATCTTCACGGCTTATCCCCTCGAGCAATACTCTCATACCTATGTCATCCAGCCCGAGAATATCATCAAAAGTAAACATGAGACTTTTAATCTCGGTTGCCATATCCGGATTTGATTCCTCAAGCGATTCGAGAATTGCCTTTTCACTCGACTGGCTCATCTTGTTCATGATCTCTGCTATTATGCGAACTCCGCCAACCTGTTCTTCACTGTCACCGCCCAGAATCATCTCTGATCCAAGCGTCCTGGTCATCTCTTCCATAAACTCACGCGGGATGCTTCCGAGTGTCGCAATCCTCCATACAATATCTTTTCGCCTGTCAGGGGGAAGAGCTTCCAGGACTTCCGCTACCTGTTCCGATCTCAGGTGCGCCAAGATAAGGGCTGTGGTCTGGGGATGCTCCAACCTTGTAAGATCTATCAGAGCTTCAGAATCAGTATTCCTCAATTTTTCAATGATTGAACTACTGTGGGAAAAATTATCATCTTCAATCACTTTTATGAATTCTTTTCCCTTTTCCTCTCCCAGAGCTTTTATAATAATATTTTCAACAACATCATCCTGAATTGATATAATCTTCTTCCCCTTCTCCTGGGCAAGCTTGCAAAAGTCTCCGGCGACATCACCTATATCTTTATCAGATATTCCGGACAGCTTATTCATACACCTTCCAACGCGTCTGATCTCATCCGCTCCAAGATTTTTCATTACCTTTGCCGCCACTTCTTCTTCGAGAGACAAAAGGAGCGTCGCTGCTTTTTCTTCGTTTGTCATATCCCTGCAATTCTCCCCAAAGGTCATGGGACGAGTTTCTGAACCTCGATCCCTGACCCCTGAAATATTATCTGAGCCAGTTTCTTAATAATTCGGCAAAACTCTTGGCATCCTGGACAGCCAGGGTTCTCACAGCCTCTACCTCATTAAGACCTTCGTTTCCCGGTTCTCCTAAAGTCAGCGAAACACCCTTGCCCTCCAGACCGGCTGGACTGGAGGCGGCCGGCAATGCCCTTTCGCCAACCTCTCTGATCTTATCCTTTGCTAGAATAAACTTGATTAAAGGTCGCAGAACAAAAACTAGAAGAAGCATCAGGGCGATTAACAAAACGATGTATTTCATAAATGGAGCGGCCATGCGCAATCCAGCCTTCAAGAAACCTTCCTCAGCGGGTTCCATTTCCAGTTCGGCTTTTTTGAAAGGGATGCTGGTTACCACTATCTGATCGCCCCTTTTGGCATCAAAACCGATCGACCTTTTAACAAGCCCTTCCAGAGTATCTATCTCTTTTTTCGATCTTGGCCGGAACTCTTCAGCGCCTTTATCATCTTTACTGTAAACACCATCCACCAGCACAGCCACGGACACCTTTTCTATTTCCCCCACCGGCATTATTGTCTTGCTGACAACCCGGTTTATCTCGTAATTGATTGTCTCATCCGTTTTTTCGCGGTTTGCGCCATAGGCGTTTGCGTTGCGTCCACCGGTGGGACTGACAGTGCTTTCTCCACTGCCGGCAGGCATGCTCGACTTTTCGCTCTTGTTGTGCTGACTCCTCACCACCGGCTCTTCGGGATCGTAGACCTCCTCTGTTTTTTCTACAACTCTAAAATCAAGGATCGCGGAAACCTTTGCCACAGCTTTTCCTTTTCCCACCACCTTCTCAAGTATGGATTGAATTCTGCTCGCCAGGTTTTTTTCTATATTTCTCTGAAATTCTATTTGCGAATCTGTCCGTTTCGACAGTTGAGACTCGCTGCTGGCCGCTGACAGAATATTTCCGCCGCTATCGACTATCATTACCTCTTCCGAACGAAGCCCCTCCACGCTGCCGGCCACAAGGCAGGCTATCCCTTCCACCTGAGATGGCCGGAGTCTTCTGCCCGGTTTTAGTTTTATAATGACCGAAGCGGTCGGTTTTGCCTGTTCTTCGACAAAAAGCGATTCCCTGGGTATTACGACATGAACCCTGCTTTGTTGAATCTCATCCAGTCCGTTGATCGTACGTGACAGTTCTCCCTGAAGCGCCCTTTGATAATTCAACTGCTGCACAAACTCGGTGACACCAAAGTTCTTATTGTCAAATATTTCAAAGCCCATACCGCCGCCCTTGGGCAGCCCCGAAGCCGCCAGATCGAGCCTTAACTTAGAAACACAATCGGCAGGAACCAGTATGGAATCGCCACCGGAGGACACCTTATAGGGAATCTTCTTTTCCTGCAATACAGCAGCAATACTCCCCGCATCTTCAGTCGAAAGACTGGAAAAAAGCGCCTTGTATTCTTTCTGATTTACAAAGACGACAAATGCTCCGATACTGGTTAGAGTGATGACAGTTACAATAATAATGGATAATTTTTTCGAAGGGGGTAGAGATTTAAAAACCTCCCCAAATTGAGAAAAAAATTGAAGCACTGAATTCATATCTTCCTTTCGGGAAAGGGCGGTTTCCAGCTTCCAGAACCATTACCTGTAAACCGGTAACCGTGAACCGTGTTCCCTATACTTGCATCCGCATGACTTCCTGATAGGCCTCTAGTATCTTGTTCCTTACCTGCAGCATTGTTTTGAAGGAAATACTTGCCTTTTCCATGGCAATTATTGCCTCATGAATGCTCCCTGAATCATCAAGCTCCACCTTCGCGATAGCACTGTCGGCATCTAATTGAAGTTTGTTGATTTCCTCGACCTTGTCCTTCAAAATTTCGCCAAAAGAACCGGCGCCTTCCTTGGTTTTGCCGCTTTCTTTCTGAATAGCTGAAGTTGGGGGCATCAGATCGCCCCGAATCGGCATATTGGTCATATTAAATGCCTCCGTACAATTATTACAGTTACCGGTTTACAGTTGACCAAAGAAAATAATGTGAACTATGAACCATGAACCGGTAACTGTAAACCGTAAACCGGTTTTATCTATTTTCCAAGTTCCAACGCCTTGAGCGCCATATTCTTTGTCGCGTCGAATGCGGCAACGCAGGCCTCGTACGCCCTGTTCGCCGTGATCATATCCGCCATTTCAGTAACCGTATTTATGTCAGGCATGGCGACAAAGCCCTCCGAGTTCGCGTCGGGATGAGCCGGATCAAAGACCATCTTCACGCTTTCTTTGTCTTCCACAACGTCTTCTACTTTTACCATTCGCAGGATATCGCTAAAACTTCCTTCTGCCGGCTCGGAAGAAAAAACTATGATTTTCCTTCTGTACGCCCCCCCCTCCGGCGTGCGAGTTGTGTTAACATTAGCAAGATTTGATATAGTAACGTCCATCTTTGCTCTCTGGGCCGCAAGTCCCGAAGCGCAAACCCGAAAAGCCGGCATAAATTCCATATTATTTTGCCTCCCTTAAAACTGTATTCAAGCTCCTGAACTTTCTTGCCAACAGTTCTACGGCAAGATTATGCATAAGATTGTTCTCCGTTAGTTTTGCCATTTCACTGTCGAGACTGACCCTTTCCCCGGAATCGATTACCTCGAAATCGGCTCTGCCAGAGGGACCCAACTGTTCGGATATGCGCCTGCCTCTGCTTCCGGTCATCGTTATCCTGTCTTTATTGCTGACAATGGCCTCCAGCTCTTCCTTGAAAACAATATCCTTCGGCCTGTAGTTCGGAGTGTCTATATTCGCGATGTTCGAGGCTATCACCTTATGCCGTTCCGATCGAAAATCCAGAACTGCAGACAACATCTCTATGGTTTTACCAAACAACGCATCCATAATTATTCCTTTCAGGGAACACAGTTTACGGTTATCGGTTACCTATTCACGGTTTACACTATTTCGTTTGATCAACCGTGAACTGTAAACCGTATTTATGCAATGTCCGTACCAAGGTAAACCAAAGCCTATCTATCCCCCGACCTCCACCATCTTCCCATACTCATTGAGTTTATTTCGGATGGTTCGCACGCTTATGCCCAGTATCTCCGACGCCCTGGTCTTGTTTCCTTCCACTTTCTCCAAAGTTTCAAATATAAGTCTTTTTTCTGTTTCCTTTAATGTAACATCTTTTGAGGCAATTAGTTTTACCGCTGGTTGTCCGTTCTTTTCGCCTTCCAGATAGAGATGTTCAGGTAGAATCGTCTCACCGCCGGACAACAGCACCGCTCTTTCAATCACATTTTCCAGTTCTCTCACATTCCCCGGCCATCTATAATTTTCCAGCATTTGCTCAACTTTCTTCGACAGCGCGGGCATGGTCGTCCCACTGAGCTGGCTGTACTTCTCCAGAAAATACTCACAGAGAAAAACTATATCATCCCTTCTTTCCCTCAGGGGAGGGATTCTCACCGGTATAACATTTAAGCGGTAATAGAGATCATCCCGAAATTTTTTCTCCTCAACATATTTCTTTAAATCGACATTTGTCGTAGCAATTATCCTGACATCCACAGGCACGGGAGCCTCACTGCCCAGTCTGTCGACCTCGGATTCTTGTATAACCCGAAGGAGTTTCGCTTGAAGCTGAACATCCATTTCGCTGATTTCATCAAGTAACAATGTCCCACCGGCAGCTAACTCAAATTTACCCAATCTCCTCCGGGACGCGCCGGTAAACGCACCCTTTTCATGTCCAAACATTTCACTCTCAAGGAGATTGCCGGGAATGGCCGCACAATTTACCGCCACAAACGGCATTTTCGCCCTGTCGCTGTGCCGGTGTATGTAGCGCGCAATGAGTTCCTTCCCCGTACCGCTTTCCCCCTGTATCAAAACACTTGATTTGCTTTTTGATACACCCTTCAGCAACTCCAGAAGGGCTAGCATCGCTTCATCCCTCGTAATAATCGTTTTTTTCCGGGACAAACATCCTTTTGAATCATGCCCCGATCCACCTTCGCCCTTCCTATCTTTTTCAGCTACCACTTTTTTAACAAGCGATTCCAGATGACCTACCGAAAAAGGCTTCATGATAAAATCCGCTGCTCCTTCTTTCATCGCTTCAACCGCGGTGTTAACCGTCCCGTAAGCCGTTATGACGATAACAGGCATCCGGGAAGAAACCTTCTTAATGCCACGCAGGACCTCCATGCCGCTCATCCCGGGCATCCTCATGTCGGTTATGACAACTTCAAACTTATCCTCCTGAAATTTTTCCAGGGCATCCGCGCCGCTCTCTGAGGTTTCAACTTTATATCCGCAGCTCTCCAGGGACTCGGAAAGGGCAATCCTCATTGAAGGCTCATCGTCAACAACCAAAATTGATTTTGTATTCATAGCTCTCCATAATTCAGGGTTCACAGTTTACAGTTAACGGTTGACAGCATGCATTCCCACGCAAGAGCCTGGGAATGAGGAAAAGGCTATTAGTTTATAGCCTTCGGCCTATCTACCTGACTAATTACAGGAAATGTAATATTAAAAGTCGCCCCGCCGCTTTTGTTGTTCTCCACATCTATCGAACCGCCGTGAATATCGACGATATTGTGGACGATGGCAAGGCCAAGCCCTGCCCCCGTTCCCTTCGTGGTAAAGAAGGGGTCGAATATCTTTTTTATGTTTTCGGTGGGTACTCCGCAGCCGGTATCCATAAAACTGATTTCTATGTTTGAATTGTAAAAATTCTTTTTTTTATCGTTGCCGCCGGAAATTCGCGTTTCGACATAAAGATTTCCTCCCTCCGACATCGACTGCATGGCATTAAGCATCAGATTCAGAAATACCTGTTTCAGCATCTCGGCATTGCCGACAATTATTGGACCGGCATCTTCATAATTTATAGTGAGAAGGATATTCTCTTTTTGGATAATCTGTTCGGAAAAAGCTATAACTTCTTTAAGCGCGTTATGAACATTGACCTTTTTCATCGGCGGCTTCCGGTCTCTCGCGAAGAGAAGCAGATTGGATATCTTGTTATCCATATCTCTGACAGAACTTACGATATGAGATGCCCTGTCACGGTTTTTCTTATCTTTCAGATCCTTTATCAACAAAGAAGCAAAAAGCTCTATGCTCCCCAGGGGGTTTCTTATTTCGTGGGCAATGTTCGCCGCCGTTTCACCCATTACGGCAAGTTTCTCTGTCCTCTTTACCATTTCTTCCAGCTTTTCAAGCCTTGTAATATCGCGAAGAACAATAACCTTTCCTGTTTCCTCACCATTTCTCGCTTTGACGGAGGAACCGAAGATTTCCAATATCCTTTCTTTCAGTTTTATTTTCTCCCCCAAACCGCTATCAAAATGCTTGAGGTCGAATCGGCCTTCCGGATCGGACGAAATTTTGTTTTCAAACAACAAATTTGCGCTTACTCCCATGGTATCTTCTCTCGAAAACCCGGTGAACACTTCGGCGCACTGGTTCATCATCGTTGTTTTTCCTTCCATATCCATCACAACCACGCCGGTTGTAAGACTCTCGAGGATGTTCTGAAGATAACTGCTTATCCTCTCTTTTTCCGCCAGGGTTTCTTGCAATTCTATATTCTTGCGATCCAGCTCCCTGTTTATATTTTCAAATTTCCCTTCCAGGTCGGCAAAGGTCTTCTGCAATCTTACGGTTGCCCGATCAAAATCCTCAAATGGCTGTTGTAAAGACGGAAGCTTCTCTGCCTGTGTGCCATGCCTGCGGTTTCCGGTTTCCGGTTTCCGGTTTTCAGAACCCCGACAAGTCGGGGTTAACTGTAAACTGTTAACCGTGCCCTCCGGTCCCTGACCCCTTCTTTTATTGCCCGGTACGGTCATTCCCGGCTGCATAATAATCTGCCACTCTCGACCAGAATTCATCACCGCTTTCACCTTTTAATGAACTTAATAATTTATTAGACATAGGTTTATTGCCCAGATTTGCGTATCCCCGCGCCATATTGATTATGGTCCACATGCCCTGTTTACTCTCGGGAATACCCTTCATAGATTGTTCGTACATCAGGATCGCCTGCCGGTATTTCCCTTTGCCATACAGGCAATCTCCCGCCCCCTCATAAGAACCCATAACCACAGGGGCGGGACATTTTAGCGCCTTGCTTTTGCATTTCTTCAAAACCCCCTCATAGTTTATAAGGGCGGATGAATAGCAGCTCATCTCTCTCAATGAATCGGCATACTTTTTACGGACAGACGCAATGTCCTCAACCCCCGCTTCGGAAACTAGAACTTCCGAGTAAAAGCCGGCCGCCTCTTTGAAAAGTCCTTCTTTGCAAGAAATATCCCCCATCAGTTCCCCGGCTGCCGCCATTGTCCTTTTATCCACCCTCGATTTCTTTTTAAACAGCCCCTTCAATTTCTTCTTAGCGTCTTCATAATGTCCCCTGGCATAATCAACCTCCGCCGCGACAAGAAAAAGCTCTTTTATTCTTTTATCCTTCCCGAATGTGCTGATCATTTCCCCGAAAAATTCGGAAGCGAGGTCTGCGAGACCCATTTTTTTCAGGCTGTTCCCGATCTTGAACAGCATGTCAAAATCACCTCTTCTGAACAGAACGTCTCTGTCAAAATTAAAATATACCTCCAGAACAGCGGTACAGTCCCCCTTTGAATAATAATCGTTAATCATGCGTCCCGCGCTCAATGTAAGATTTTTCTCGCCCGCTTTTCTATATGTTCCATAAGGAAATTTATCCAACAAGATCTTGTAGTTATCAAATGCTTCCTTGTGCCTTCCCCTTTTAGTCAGAGCATCTCCCTTCCTAAATATCAATTCTTCCTCCATATCAAGATCGGAAAGTTTGCGCGCTATTTTATCGTACGCATCAATCGGAGCCCCGTAATAATCCATTCCCGGAAAGATATGCGCCGGCAATTTTATTTCCGGATACGAAACCCCGATATTCGCCATAGTGAGCGCGCTCCTTTGGGCTTCCCGGCTTCCAGGATACCGTTCAACCACCAGGCTGAGCGCTTTAAGGGCAAGGGGCAATCGGCCCATTTCTTCAAAGGAACGGGCAATCGTATAAAGAGCGTTCCTGCAATGTTTGCCGTCGGGAAACACATTCAGGTAAATAAAGAAAACTCTCAAGGCGTCATCGTGCTTTCCGGCTTGAAAGTAATGCAATCCCAGCTTCGAGAGGGTGTCTTCCGGAATATTTTCCAGGGCGGGCCACCTTTCCAAAGTGTCGCCGTACCAGACATCAGCGTCATTAAATTGACGCATTCGGGAATAGCACTCCCCCACACTAAAGTATGCGGTACGGACATGTTTGCCGTCCGGAAATCTTTTTATATATTCTTTAAATTTCCCAATTGCTTCGTTAAATTTTTTTGTCCTGTAATAGATTTCACCCATCATGTATAAAGATTCGGGGACGTAGTCCGATTCAGGATACTTCGAACAGAGATTTTTAAATTCCATCAATGCTTCGCAATGAAGATTCAGGCAGTTGTAACTTCCGGCAAGTCTGTAGACGGCC
>Ga0255405_1002_pt1 | contig 31403 bp, 36 predicted proteins | sample ANMaggSSYBR01C11_FD_182127 | JGI IMG/M metagenome (GOLD analysis project Ga0255405, IMG submission 182127) | Sediment cell enrichment communities from methane seep in Santa Monica Basin, California, United Staets - ANME aggregate JGI... | ecosystem: Environmental > Aquatic > Marine > Cold seeps >... | reverse complement strand
ATAGCCAATCGAAGTGGTACAACGTGGTTTTTTGCGAATGAATTAGATGTAACTATGCATTATTCTGTATAAATCTCTGTCCAGATTTTCAGAGTCTTCGCCTCTGTATTCTTCCAGTACAGCCTTGAGCGCATTATAAGCCTTCCTGTCCGAAAGATCATCAAGGCTCGTGTATATACCCTTTCTCCTGCCCAAACGATATATAAGTCTGTCGTCTTCGGGCATTGCGAAGAATCTGTCAATGATGCCAATGAGTCTCTCTTTGTCCTCGGGAAGCTTGCCTCCCAGTTCTTCCAAGAGATTGAGTATATGATCGCTGACTATCCGACTTTCAATACCATCAAGGTTTTCGATAAACAGTCTTATCTCTCTTAGCACATCTTCATCACCAAGCGGTTTGAATTCCCTATTCTTCATCATCTTGTAAAGATCTGTGCCTCTTCTTACCTGGAGTGATCTCATCCTTACGTAATCGGGGTTTATCTCATTGATAACTCTTGCGGTCTCCAAGGCATTTTCATGTGACCATCTATCACCCCCAAGACCCGGAATGATATACTCTGAGAGAGATATGCCCGATTCCACCACCTTTTGTCCACCCTCTATATGATCCGCAGCAGTGGCACCCTTCTTGATAAACTTCAGAACAGGATCGCATCCGCTTTCCAGCCCGATATGGATTCTTGTCAGGCCGGCGTCGCGCAGCATACATAATTCCTCAATGGATTTCCGGCGGGCAGTATGCGATCGGCAGTATGAAGTAATTCTTTTGACCGCGGGAAATTTTTCTCTGATGAAAGCTATAATTTTAACCAGATCCTCTGTCTTTACTATGATGGAATCAGCATCCTGAAGAAAAACAGATTCCCCGCCGAAATAGAGCCATGAGGCGACCTGTCTGAAGCTGTCGCTGTAGAATGCATCGCTCGCGTACATACGATCTATCACAAAACGCGTAACCACTCCCCCCTGCCCCAGTTTCAAGGATATCTCCCGTATCTGATCCGCTATATCCTCGGCTTCCTGTATGTCAGTTTTGACCTCCTCCACAGATCTCAGCCCAAATTTTGTTTCGTGATAAGTATGGCAAAAGGCACACTTGTTCCAGGGACAATTTCTCGTAACCCTGATCAGAAGACTTCTTGCCTCGCTCGGAGGCCTTATAGGACCCTGTTCAAAAGAAAAGTTCATAATATTATCACCATGAATTAAACTGATTTTCTCAGCTCATTCGAGAATACATCATATATATCCCGATTGAACAGGACAAATCTGACCAGTTCTATATCTTCGTGGTTCTTCACATAATTAATTGTGGTCTCAAGGGCAATACGCGCCGCTTCCCTCAGGGGATAACCATATATTCCCGCACTTATCGCGGGAAAAGATACGCTCCTGAGTCCATTTCGCGTAACCTTCTTAAGACTCTCCAGATAGGCGCTTCTCAGAAGGTCTGCCTCTCCCCGATTGCCCCCACTGTAAACAGGGCCTACAGTATGTATAACATGCCTGGCTTTGAGGTTCCCCCCTCCGGTAACTACCGCCTGTCCCGTGGGACAGTAGCCTATCTCTCTGCACTCCTCCATGATGGAGGGTCCTCCCGCCCTGTGTATGGCGCCGTCCACACCCCCGCCGCCCTCCAATCCCGAGTTCGCGGCATTAACTATGGCTTCTGTTTCTTCCTTCGTTATGTCTCCCTGAACAAGTGCAATCACCGCATTGTTGATCTTTATTTCCATAGTCACCTCCCAGCATAACCGTTTACCGTTGCCGGTTCACAGTTCACAGTTTTTCCAATGAGCTATGCAACGATTGAAGCATTTTGGATATTGATTTCAATTTTTTAGTTTTTTCACCCGTGAATCCCGAGGAGTCGGGATAACCCGTAACCGGTTACCTGATGTGCTAGAGGTATCATGAAGGGCGGCAGAGAAAAGCCTCTTGGTAACTATTCAGGCAAATAGCCTGTAGGAGGAGTCGGGATAACCCGTAACCAGTCCCGAACTTCGATCCTGCCTCGCTATTTCTTGATCTTTTCCCGATAGAACTTGATGGAATAATTTGCACCAGACCACAGCGTCAGGACAAGGGCAAGGTAGAGTATAGCCATACCCACTGCATGCGCGTTAATACCAAAGACCGTGTCATAATGTATCAACAGCGCTGATACCGCGACAATCTGGCACAGGGTCTTCTGCTTGCCCAGCCTGCTTGCGTCGATTATAAGGCCATCCGCCGAAGCGACACTTCGCAGGCCGTCTACTAATAAATCTCTCATGATAATAACAGCAACTATCCACGCCGGGATCCTGCCTATCGGAATCATCATAATCATAGCGGTACTCACTATAAGTTTGTCCGCCACGGGATCCAGAAACTTTCCCATTGTGGTTACGATATTGTACTTTCTCGCTACGTATCCATCTATCAGATCCGTAATTGAGGCTACAATAAACAGGACGGCAATAACCATACTCAGGATTCTGCCGGGAGAAAGAAGAAGCAGAAACAATACCGGGATCACCGCGAGCCTGAGAAGGGTGATACAGTTCGGAAGATTGAATATCTCGCTTCTATCCTCTGATGTCGTCATCTTATCAAAGGAATCTTTCAGAAAGTTTATCATGTCACCCCTTCGGAACTTTACGCCAGTCGGCCAGAAATCTCTCAACACCCACATCTGTAAGCGGATGTCCGGCAAGTTGCTTTATGACCTTAAATGGAATTGTGGCAATATCGGCTCCGAGGAGCGCTGCATCAAGAACATGAAGGGGATGTCTGACACTTGCAACAATAATTTCGCAGTCGAATCCGTAGTTGTCGAAAATGGTCAATATCTGTTCCACAAGATCCATTCCATTGTGGGAAATATCGTCAAGCCTCCCTATGAATGGACTGACATAGTCAGCGCCCGCCTTAGCAGCCAGAAGTGCCTGCACAGGTGAAAAAATCAATGTCTGGTTTACACTGATTCCAAGATCCGACAGCATCCGCGTTGCCTTTAACCCCTCGGTTGTCATTGGAACCTTCACCACAACATTTTCCGCCAGCTTCGCCAGCTTTTTTCCCTCGGCAACCATACCATCGGCGTTTTCGCTTATCACCTCAAGACTTACAGGCCCCTTGACTATCTCCAATATTTCTCTGACTACTGTGTCAAAATCTTTATTTTCCTTTGCAACAAGTGAGGGATTTGTGGTTACGCCATCAACCATCCCCAGCTCCAAGCCCTCTTTGATTTCATCAATATTCCCGGTATCTATAAAAAACTTCATACAATCTCCTTAACTGTTTTCTTTCATGTATTTTTTAAGACATTCCCTGCTGCAAAAGTACAGTGCTTTGCCATTCAAGGTGGTTTTGTGGGCGCTGCTTATCGGAACATATGTTCCGCAACAGGGATCTTTTACAAGCTCTTCGCCCTTTATCCTGGATGTCCCTCCGGGATGACTTTTCAATATCTTCTCTGACGAGGCAAACAAAAACCTGGAAAGACGATATACCACATATACAATAATGCCTGCAATTACTAAACGAATCATTTTTAAACAAACTGGCGGCCCTACTCACCACTCAGCCATTCAACTTTGATGGCTTTGTAAAAAGTCCAACTTCTGCGTTCCGCTGCATACTTCGTCACTGCGGCGTACCGTATGTACGCCTCATTCCTCATGATTTACGCGCCTTGTCCGGGGGCGTCCCGAAGGGATGCAATATAATAGGACTATTCCTTACCGGGAAGTGCTTCGCCTGGAGGGCGGTGCGCTTCCATTTGAAGCTTTTTACTTTGCTATCTAATTTTGACTCCTTACGAGTACATCAACTTTATTCTCATCTTGAAGCCTGTCCAGCAGTCCCTTTACAGAAATCCCGAACGCAGGATGTATAGCACAGGGAGCTATCTCATTCAACGGGACAAGCACAAAACGTCTCTTGTGGAGCTCAGAATGCGGTACGACAAGTCCTTTCTCCTCCATGACAACCTGTCCATACAGAAGAATATCAATATCTATTATCCTTGGCCCCCATTTCTCACCCCTGAGCCTGCCCATTTCATCTTCCACTCTATGTACAGCCTTCATGAGGGCGCGCGGCCTGAGCCTGGTTCTTATCTCAATGACTCCATTTACAAACCAGTCCTGTTCTTCGAATCCGACCGGCTGAGTCTTATACAGTGATGAGCATCTCAAAGCCCTGATGCCATCTATATCAGATATGCGTTTTACAGCAGCGTCACAATTCGAAGCCGGATTTCCCACATTGGAACCTATGCCCAGGAAAGAGATAACGCCATCATCCATGGTGACATCCCTGTTTCAATCCTTCAGGCCCAGGACATCCTGCATATCATAAAGCCCGTTCTCCCTGTCCATAATCCAGACAGCCGCCCTGATCGCCCCTCCGGCAAAATTATCGCGACTGTGGGCCCTGTGAATAAACTCCAGCCTTTCACCCATACCGCCAAAGATTACCGTATGTTCTCCGACAATATCACCGGCTCTCACGGTCTGCACACCTATCTCGCTCCTCGGCCTCGCGCCTATCATGCCCTTACGCCCATATACGCCGACTTTCTCGAGGTCTCTGCCAAGTGCGTCTGCTATGATTCCGGCCATTTTCACAGCTGTCCCGCTGGGCGCGTCCTTCTTCTGATTATGATGTGCCTCAATGATTTCCACATCATACCCATCACCCAGAATACCGGCCACATCGTTCAGCACCTTGAACATTACATTTACACCCACACTCATGTTCGGAGCCAGAACACACCTTGCCCCCCTGGAGATTTTTGTCACCTGTTCCATTTCATCCGGAGTCAGTCCTGTGGAACCTATTACAACAGCCTTATCATTCTCCGCGGCTACTCTGAGATGTGCTACAGAGGCGGTGTGGCTGCTGAAATCTATAATGACATCACACCGTCCAACACATTCGCTCAGGTCATCTTCCAGAATTACACCCGTTTTGCCTAATCCCAGATACGCACCGACATCACTGCCTGTGAGTTGGTGACCCTTCTGTTCCACCGCTCCCACAAGTTCTACTCCACTGGTGTCCTGAATAAGTGTTATTATACGCCCCCCCATCCTTCCGGCGGCGCCGGCAACTATTACTTTTACCATTTTACTCACCATTACCAGATCAGGCCATAATCGGTCATAATCTGCTTTAATTTCCCATAAGTTACATCGGACATCCTGCAAAGCGGAAGCCTTACTTCATATTCTATCTTGCCCATCATTGCCAGGGCGGCCTTTACCGGGACAGGGTTGGTTTCCAGGAAACACGCATCCATCACCGGCCGCATCCTGTAGTGAAACTCCCTGGCCTTATCCAGGCTGCCCTCATCAAAAGCATCTATCATGGCTGCCATATCTTCAGGAATGATATTGGATACAACGGAGATAGTCCCCTTGCCTCCCACCGCGAGGATGGGCAGTACCGTAAAATCATCGCCTGACAGGACAGCAAAGTCATCGGAACAGAGTTCCACAATTTTACTTATCTGCTTCAGGTCACCCGATGCTTCCTTGATGCCTGCAATATTACTGATTTTTGAAAGTCTGGCATCGGTTTCCGGCAGGAGATTAATCCCTGTTCTGCCGGGCACATTATAGAGGACAATCGGGACAGGGACAGCTTCGGCCACGGCCTTGTAGTGTTGATAGAGCCCCTCCTGTGTAGGTTTATTATAGTATGGAGTAACCAGTAATGTACCATCCACTCCCGCTTCGTACGCATGTCTGGTAAGTCTTATGGCCTCGGTTGTGTTGTTGGAACCGGTTCCCGCAATAACAGGGACCCTTTTCCTGACGGCATCTACTGTAATCTCAATAACCCTGTCGTGTTCTTCATGGGACAGCGTCGCGCTCTCTCCTGTAGTCCCACAGGGAACAATGCCATCTGTTCCCCCTTCTATCTGGAATTCGATAAGCTCCCTCAACGCATCCTCATCCACCTTTCCATCCTTGAATGGTGTTATAATTGCGACTATTGCTCCTCTAAACATAATTTCTCCTCCTGTGAAGATTTACCTGACCGGTTTCAAATCAGTTTGTCCGTTTAATCCAATTTCTCTACTGTTGCAAAAAATCCGGAATATTTTCGCCTCTTGTCAGCTCTGTTCTGCCTTCTCCAGATCTTATCACATAAAACTCCCCGTCTCTGACAAGCACCTCCGGACTTCTCGGCCTTGAGTTGTAGTTTGAAGACATGGAGTAACCATATGCTCCGGCGCTCATGACAGCTATGAGTTCCCCCCTTTCCAGTTCGGGAATAATTCTGCTCCTGGCAAAACAGTCGCTCGACTCACAAATGGGACCAACCACATCAGACAGTATATTCTCCCTCTCTTTCAGCTCAACAGGCTGTATCTTATGGTACGAACCATACAGACTGGGCCTTGCCAGGTCATTCATCCCCGCATCAACAATGACAAATTTCTTGTCCGCATTGGTCTTTGTATAAAGCACCTCGGAAACCAGGATGCCCGCGTTTCCCGCGATTACCCTTCCCGGTTCAAATATGAATGTACAATCAATGTCTCTTGCCCTCTCCATAATGGTCTTCGCGTAATCCTGTGGATGAGGCGGGTTTTCATCATCATAGGTGATCCCCAGGCCTCCGCCCAGATCCAGATATTTGATGCTTATGCCTTCATTTCTGAGAGAGGATATCAGCTCTTTCAGGCGATCCAGCGCGTCAATAAAGGGGGAAATCGCTGTAATCTGTGATCCTATATGGCAATCTACACCCATGATCTCTATATGATCCAGTTTACTGGCACGCCGGTACTCGTCCAGAGATTTTTCAATATCTATTCCAAACTTATTTTCCTTCATACCCGTGGATATATGGGGATGTGTCATGGGATCCACATCGGGATTCACACGCAATGATATTCTTGCCACCCTGTCCATCTTTCCAGCGCATGCATTTATTACCTCAAGCTCCTGGGAAGACTCGATATTAAACATAAGTATGTCACTCTCCAGCGCATATCTTATCTCTTCTTCTCTTTTTCCGACTCCGGAATAGACTATCTTTCGGGGATCAGCCCCCGCTTCAAGAACCCTGTAAAGTTCTCCTCCGGAGACAATGTCCATGCCGCTTCCCTCATTTATGAATATCTTCAGGATAGCCGCATTGGAATTGGCCTTCGCGGAAAAACAGATAATATGTGGGATATCCTTAAATGCCGAGTCAAAAACCTTAAAATGCCTCTTGAGCGTCCTGTGGCTGTAGAGATAAAAGGGTGTTCCCACCGCCTTCGCCACTTCAGCAACCGGAATATCCTCGCACCAGAGTTTGTTGTCTACATAATGGAAATAATTCATAATATATCGTTTCCGGGTTTTAAGCCCCAATCTTCAGGTTCAGGGTATCTCTATATCTGCGGTATTCGATTCCTCTCCGCATATACCGGGTGAATCACATATCACAATCTTGTAAGAATAGAGAAAGCCCCTCCTTATGTTTCGATCCAGGTATACAAATTCCCCCTTTTCATCCAGTCTTAAATCACGAAGTGGAAGGTATCCCGCAATAATATATATACGCGGGCAATCCGGACAATTATTGTCATCCGTTTTCAACACGCTCTTCAAGATCCTGACATGCCCTGCATGTCCGCGCTCTTCGGGAATGCTCCATTCCAGAGCGGCTCCATCTTTGTCAATAGACACATCAAGGTCTGAAACTGCTTCGGGATAGTTGAGATGGAGGTAACGAGGATCGGCCTTTTTCCCGCAACCTACGCAGAATATGGTCAGAAAAGATACCGTTATTATCAGGGTTGTCCATAATTCATTTCTTCTCATCATATGCGCACCTACCCAGCGTGTTACTCTATCTCTTCTATTCTCCTTAATACCGCTTCTCTGGCCGTTCCGCCGACAATGTTTCTCGCGCTTATTGAACCGTTCACACTCATGCACGCATAGATATCACCATCAGCATCCTTCCAGAACAGGCGGATCTCCTCTATATCAAGCGATTGCATATCTTTCTGTTTTTCAATGCAGTATCCAACAAGACGCCCCACTATGCCGTGCGCCTCTCTGAAGGGAATTCCCTTCATTACCAGGTAATCAGCCACGTCAGTCGCCGTGGAAAAGCCCCCCGCGGCGCTTTCCAGCATCCGATCCCTGTTGAATTTCAGATTTCCAGTCATGTCCGAAAGGACGGCAAGGCAGGTCTTTAGCGTGTCAACCGCGTCAAACAGAGGTTCTTTGTCTTCCTGAAGATCCCTGTCATACGTCATAGGAAGACCCTTCATGAGAGTCAGTATCGCCATCAGGTCCCCATAGACACGTCCTGTCTTTCCCCTTATCAATTCAGCGACATCCGGGTTCTTTTTCTGGGGCATGATACTGCTGCCGGTGGTAAACGCATCGGATATATCGACAAACCCGAACTCCCCGCCGGACCAGATAACAAGGTCCTCACAGAAACGGCTCATATGCATCATTACCAGACTTGCATCGAAAATAAATTCCGCGACAAAGTCTCGGTCTGAAACCGCATCCATGCTGTTTCTTGAAATCTCGGGAAAATCGAGTAATCCGGCTATATATTCCCGATCTACTGGAAACCCTGTACCTGCCAGGGCTGCCGACCCCAGAGGCATGACATTTACCCTCTCCCTGCACTCTCTCAGGCGACTCACATCCCTGTCCAGCATCTCCCAGTAGGCAAGAAGGTAATGGGCAAGAAGCACCGGTTGCGCCTTCTGCAAATGCGTGTAACCAGGCAGTATGGTATCAATTTCCCTCTTCGCCACATCAACGAGAGATGCTTGAAGTTCCACCAGAAGGTCAAGGATATTTTTCACCTCATCCCGGAGATAAAGTCTCATGTCAAGAGATATCTGGTCGTTTCTGCTTCTTGCGGTGTGAAGTCTGCCTCCTACCTCTCCAACGCGATCTATCAGAGATTTTTCTATAGCCATGTGTATATCTTCCAGGTCGGAAGAATAGGAAAATTCACCCTTTTCCATACTCTTCAGGATATCCTGAAGACCTGATATTATCTTTTCGGCATCTTCGGAAGAGATAATCCTCTGCGCGGCAAGCATACGGCAATGCGCAATGCTCCCCCCAATATCATAAGGATACAGTCTTTTATCGAAATGGATAGAGGATGTGAATTCCTCCACTCTTTTATCAGTGGGTTCGGAGAATCGCCCTCCCCACGGTTTTTTCTGTCTGGTCATAGGCCAATCCTGCTTATTATTTCTTCAGCAATGCCTGCATTTTCAGTCTGAGTGCATTCAGTCTGATAAACCCTGTGGCGTCCTTCTGGTTGTAGACCTCATCCTTTTCAAATGTGGCCAGATCTTCACTGTAGAGTGATACAGGCGCTTTGACACCCACAGGCATACAGTTCCCCTTGTATAGCTTAAGACGGACTGTTCCGGTAACATCCTCCGTGATTATCAGGTGGTTGATTGAGACGTATGGGTGTGAAGTTATTACACTTACCGGAGATGTTGGGCAGAAGCAGGAACTTGAAGGCCTGGAGGAAAAAGCGCTTGCCACAGGTGCGATCAAGGCATATGTGGAAGATTTGAAAGATGAATTTGTAAAGGATTTTGTATTTCCGGCCCTGAGGGCCAATGCGGTATATGAGGGAACGTACCTTCTTGGAACCTCTCTCGCCAGGCCGATAGTGGCTAGGAGGCAGATTGAGATCGCGCACAAAGAGGGCGCGGATGCAGTCTGTCACGGTGCTACCGGTAAAGGCAATGACCAGGTAAGATTTGAGATGACCTACATGGCCCTTGACCCGGACATAAAGATTATATCAGCCTGGAAAGATGAAAACTGGAGCCTAAATTCAAGGGAATCCATGATAGATTACGCGGAGAAACACAATATTCCTATAAAATCAACAAAGAAAAACCCCTACAGTGAAGACAGAAATCTTCTGCATATCTCTCATGAAGGAGGAATTCTTGAAGACCTGTGGGCTGAGCCGCCGGAAGACATCTTTGTGATGAGTGTGTCTCCTGAAAATGCGCCCGACCGTGCAACATATGTGGAGATTACCTTTGAAAAGGGAACTCCTGTAGCTGTTGACGGGGAAGAGATGAGCCCTGCGCAGCTCTTGGATCACATGAACACGCTCGCGGGAGAAAATGGCATCGGCAGGGTGGATATGGTGGAAAACCGGTTTGTGGGCATGAAATCAAGGGGAATCTATGAAACACCGGGCGGCACCGCGTTGTGGTCCGCGCACCGGGCGATGGAAGCAATCACCATGGACAGAGAAGTCATGCTTATGAGAGATTCTATCATGCCGAGGTACGCGCAGATCATATACAACGGTTTCTGGTATTCTCCTGAAAGAGAAATGATCCAGAAGATGGTGGATGAGTCACAGAAGGATGTTACCGGAACAGTCCGTCTTAAGCTATACAAGGGGAACTGTATGCCTGTGGGTGTCAAAGCGCCTGTATCACGTTTGCTGCTATTTCTTCCCCTCGGTGTGCCGGTAGACAGTGCATAATTATGGCATCATCCTTCGCGCAACTGAGCAGTTTTTCATCTACCTGATAATCCCGGAACGCCGCCGCCCTCTCTTCCTGTTCATCTTCCTGGCCCATACTGGCCCATACATCCGTATATATCACGTCGGCGCCCGAGGCTGCATCGGCAGGAATACGCAAGAGTTCTATCCCCTCTTTTGATTCCCCGATCCCTCTCTCCAATATGGTCTTATCGGGATCATACCCTTCAGGACAGGCGATGGACAGATGAAAGGGAAGCCTGGCCGCGGCATTTATCCAGGAATTGGTCATGTTGTTTCCGTCGCCGATATAGGCTATCTTAAGTCCTTCATACGCACCCTTTTTTTCTATTATGGTGAAAATGTCACTCAACACCTGGCACGGGTGCAGCAGGTCTGTCAATCCGTTAATCACAGGTATTGTAGCGTATTTCGCAAATTCTTCGATCATATCCTGCTCGAATGTCCTTATCATGATACCATCGATGTATCTGGACATCACCCTCGCCGTATCAGAGACAGCCTCTCCCCTTCCAAGCTGTATGTCACGCCTGCTCAGAAATATGCCCGTCCCGCCAAGCTGATGGATCCCCGCCTCAAAGGACAGCCTTGTCCTTGTGGACGATTTGTCGAACAGCATACCCAGCGTCTTTCCCCTCAGGGAATCATGCACCTCGCCCCTGTACAACAGGTCTTTTAACTTTTTTGCGGTATTGAATATCTCGTTAAATCCATTGACATCAAGATCATGGATTGTCAGCATATCTTTCTTCACAGGTTTTTCATCACCTCATCCAGGATATCAACCGCGCGGTCTATATCCCCTTTCGTAATAATCAGTGGAGGAACAAATCGCAGTACATTGTCACACGTGCAATTCATGAGCAATCCCTTATTCATGCACCCATTTACTATATCCGCACCCTTTATGGAAAGTTCCATGCCAAGCATAAGACCTGTCCCCCTGACTTCTTTAATGAAGGCATGGGTTCCCTTCAATTCATCGAGTTTTTCGCGGAAGTAAACACCCATTTTTCTGCAGTTATTCAGTACCCCTCCGTGCAGCAACTCCTCTATCACAGAGATCCCTGCTGCCATGGCGAGCGGGTTTCCTCCAAAAGTGGATGCATGGCTTCCCGGTGTAAAAGATGCTGCCACTTTATCGGTCGACAGCATGGCCCCAATGGGAAAACCATTGCCCAGCGCTTTGGCTAATGTCATGATATCGGGTTTTACACCACTCGCCTCATACGCGAACAGGTTACCCGTGCGTCCCATGCCTGTTTGGACTTCATCCAGTATCAGAAGGACTCCTCTGTCATCACATATCTTTCTGACACCTTGAAGATATCCATCCGCAGGAACCTTGATTCCCCCTTCACCCTGTATGACTTCTACCATAACGGCGCAAACATCTTCCGTAACGGCCATTTCAAGTGAGGCAAGATCGTCAAAGGGAACATATCCGAAGCCGGTCGGCAGAGGATCAAAGCCTTTTTGAAATTTTTCCTGTCCGGTTGCCGTAACGGTGGCAAGCGTTCGTCCGTGGAAGGAGTCTTTCATGGTCACTATACGATATCTGCCCTCATCCATATTTTCATGGGCGTATTTTCGCGCCAGCTTGATGGCCGCTTCGTTTGCTTCCGCCCCGCTGTTACAGAAAAACGCCTTGTCCGCAAAAGAATTTTCCACCAGAAGAGCAGCCAGCCGGATCTGTGGTTCAATATGATATATATTGGACACATGCATCAGCGTTTCGGCCTGTTTGCTGATTGCCCCGGATACTGATGGATTGGCATGGCCAAGGCCGCACACGGCGATCCCCGCCAGGAAATCGAGGTATTCCTTTCCATCAGAATCCCATACATGTACCCCTTCGCCCCTTACCAGAACAACTGGCAGGCGCGAGTAAGTGTTCATGATATATCTATTCGAATTAGAGATAAGCTCTTCTGTCGTCATATTGCCTCGATCTTTTTAGTTACAGGTTATCAGTTGCCAGTTACCGGCTCACACTTTTTTTAACCGTGAACCGTAAACCATTTTTCAGTTACCGGCCCCTCACTCCTCACTCCGTCCAACTCAGTCTTTCACTACTTCCGTACCGATACCACTGTCTGTGAATATCTCCAGGAGAACCGCGTGATCCAGACGTCCATCAATTATGTGAGTTTTCCCCACACCATTCCGGAGAGCCTTTATACAACATTTCACCTTGGGATACATGCCTCCACTTATTGTACCATCTTCGATCAGCTCTTCGGCCTCCACATTGTTGATAGAGTTTATCAACCGGTCTTTTTCGTCCAGAATTCCCTCTACGTCGGTCAGGAGAATAAGTTTCTCCGCCCCGAGGGCAACCGCCACCTCACCCGCGACTATATCCGCATTGATATTATACGTCTCACCCCCGTCTCCGGCGCCGGTGGGCGCTATAACGGGGATAAACCCATCTATTATCAGCGATTCGATAAGTCCGGAATTAACCTTCCTTACCCTGCCCACCATTCCTATGTCTATTATCTCCGGGGGGGTATCCTTCGCTTTTTCGGTGCTCAGGATATATTTTTCCGCTTCTATGATGTTACCGTCCTTGCCGCTCAACCCTACAGCCCTGCCGCCATGATTGTTGATCAGACCCACTATTTCCTTGTTTACCTTACCTGCAAGAACCATCTCGACTATATCCATAGTCTCTTCGTCCGTCACCCTCATCCCCCTGACAAATTTTGAATCCTTACCCATTTTCTCTAAAAAGGCGCCGATCTGAGGCCCCCCGCCATGCACTATCACCGGGTTGATCCCGATATACTTCATCATGACAACGTTCATGGCAAACATTTCTTTCAAATTGTCATCCCCCATGGCATGACCACCATATTTGATAACTACGGTCTTGCCATAAAACCGCTTTATATAAGGCAGAACCTCCAGGAGTATGTCTGCTTTTTCCATGGGGCTTTTCAGATTGTACGAATTCATGATTTTAAATCTCCTACGTGACTACTCACATAGTCAGACTGAATCTGTTTAGACTGAAGGCTAAAGACTGTTAGTTTTTGTAACCTAAATACCTACAACCTATCCACCTGAGTAGTTACTCTCTTACAAAACGTACCTGCTCAGATCTTCATCTTCGATTACATTCTCCAGTTTGTCCTTGACATAATCGGCATCAATATTTATTTTTCTCTTCGCAACGGCAATATCCGGTGCGTCAAAAGATATCTCCTCCAGGAGTATCTCCATGACCGTGTAAAGTCTTCTGGCCCCTATATTTTCCATCTTCCCATTCACAAGCGCCGCTACCTCAGCGATCTCCTCTATGGCGTCGGACTGGAATATAAGGTCTATATCTTCAGTAGCCATCATCTCTACATACTGTTTTACCAGAGCATTGTGAGGTTCCGTCAGAATCCTTATAAAATCTTCCTTTTCAAGTGAATCAAGTTCTACCCTTATGGGAAATCTTCCCTGCAGCTCGGGGATAAGATCGGACGGTTTGGAAATACTGAACGCTCCTGCGGCGATAAAGAGTATGTGATCCGTCTTTACCATACCATACTTGGTATTTACATTGGATCCCTCCACAATCGGAAGGAGGTCTCTCTGCACACCCTCCCTGGACACATCAGGGCCCTGAGAGGAATCACCGCCCACGATCTTGTCTATTTCGTCAAGAAATATGATTCCCGATTGCTCAACCTTTTCCATCGCCGCCCTGGTGACCTTTTCCATATCGACAAGTCTCTGGGCTTCTTCATCGGCTAATATGTTTACCGCTTCAGAGACCTTGACTTTTCTTTCTTTCTTCTTCTGCGGGAACATATTTCCGAACATCTCTTTGATGTTCATCCCCATATCCTCAACGCCGGAGGTGGAAAAAATCTCTATCATAGGGCCGCTTGGGCTGTCCACAACTTCAATCTCTACAGTCCGCTCGTCCAGTTTCCCACTGCGAAACAGGCGCCGCAGCTTCTCGCGCGTCTCATTATGACGAATATCCTCCTGAACCTCCACATCACTCTCGGGCATATCCAGAAGTGTTCCTTCCTCTCCCGCTTCCGTTGCCTCTGTCTGTCCCTGATCCCTGCGCTTAAGGGGAAGGAGGATGTCAAGTATCCTCTCCTCGGCAAGCTCCATCGCCTTGGTCTTTACATTCTCCTGCTCCTCAGATTTAAGCATATTTATTGCCAGCTCTACAAGATCCCTGACCATTGACTCAACATCCCTGCCCACATAACCTACTTCTGTAAATTTGGAGGCCTCTATCTTTAGAAAGGGAGCTTTATCAAGTTTGGCAAGCCTGCGCGCAATTTCCGTCTTTCCCACTCCCGTGGGACCTATCATTATGATATTTTTTGGTGCTATCTCTTCCTTGAGTTCTTCCGGTACATTCTGGCGCCTCCACCTGTTCCGGAGGGCCACAGCAACCGCCCTCTTGGCATCATGCTGCCCTATAATATATTTGTCCAGCTGGGACACAGTCTCTCTCGGTGTCAAATTCGTGGATGACATAAATTCTTATTTGCTCCTTAGTTTCTAATTTTTGTAACTATTCAGCTTAGTTAGGCTGTAGGTCTGATCTAAGTTGCCTCAGCTACATCCAGTTCCTCTATTTTTACCCTGTCGTTAGTGAATATACATATATCGGCAGCTATGTGCATGGCCTCTTCGACAATCTCCTTCGCATCCAGCGTGGAATGTTTTATAAGCGCCCTTGCCGCTGCTTGGGCATATGGGCCGCCAGAGCCTATTGCCAAAACCTCATCATCCGACTCTATCACATCTCCATTACCTGATATTATAAGAAAATCCACGTCACTGACTGCTATCATCAGGGCTTCAAGGTGGCGCAAGACCCTGTCTGTTCTCCAGTCCTTGGTCAGCTCAACCGCGGCCCTCAAAAGGTTGCCGCCATACTGCTCCAATTTCTGATCGAACCTGTCAAAAAGGGTAAATGCGTCCGCTGTTGCACCCGCGAAACCTACAATTACCTTGTCATGATACAGCCTTCGAACTTTTCTGGCGTTGTGCTTCAGGGCTATCGTATCAAGGGTCACCTGACCGTCACCAGCGATGGCAACTTTTCCCTTGTGCTTCACTGCTACTATGGTTGTTCCTCTCATCTTATTCATGACTTTTGTTCTCCTCCGGCCCTCGGGTGGCTTCTGTCATATACCTCCATCAATCTTGTCACACTGACGGAGGTGTACTTCTGTGTGGTAGAAAGGCTTTCATGCCCTAACAGTTCCTGTATAACTCTCAGATCGGCACCGGCATCCATGAGATGGGTCGCAAATGTGTGTCTGAGCGCGTGAGGACTTATCTTCCTGCCGATACCACTCAGAGTTATATACTTGTCTATAATTCTCCTTACACTCCTGGGAGTCAGCCTCGAACCGGACCTGTTCAGAAAAAGGGGTGATCCGGTATAACTCCCGTCCTTGTTTTTTCCTCCCCCTGACCTGCTGCTGATATACTCTCTCAGGGCTAATAGTGCAGGCTTACCAACAGGAACTATCCTTTCTTTCTTGCCTTTTCCCCTGACCTTTACCAGGCTGTTCGAAAAATCGACGTCGGCTACATTCAGGCTGGTAAGCTCACCAACGCGCACACCGGCTGAATACAGGAACTCGACTATGGCCCTGTCCCGCAACCCTGATACATCTGACTTGAACTTCACTCCCAGAAGAGAGAAGACCTCGTCTATACTCAGAAAGGAAGGCAGGTACTTGTCTGCCTTCGGTGCCTGTACCATCTGAGCGGGATTATACCCGATCTTTCCCTCTCGAAGAAGAAATTTAAAGAACGCCCTGAGACTGGCCACCTTTCTCGACACAGTAGACTTTTTTATCCTCCCTCGGTAGAGAGACGCAAGAAACGCTCTTATCACCGTCTGGTCAACATCAGAGGGCTTGTCCACCCCGTTCTTCAAAAGGAATTCTTTGAACTGTCTCAGGTCGGACAGATAGTTCCTTTTTGTATGATAAGACAGGTTTCTTTCAACATCAATGTGAATCCCAAAATCTCTGACGGCATCCTCCATCCGAACACACCCTTCAGTCACCCTTCAAACCTCCGACGAGTCAGAGCTACATCTTATATTTTCCGAAATCTTCGGAAGAGAGATTTTCAAGGAACTCTTTCAACTGTTCCCCTGTGTATTTATTCAAGTCAGCCGTTTTCTTGCCGAAATCGATATTCGTTGATTTCTCAATAACCTTTTCATCCACAAAGATGGGCGCGCCGGCCCTTAAGGCGAGAGCAATCGCGTCACTCGGACGTGCGTCAACCGTAATTGAGACATCCTCCTTCAGAATATGTATGGTTGCAAAGAAGGTGTTGTCTTTCAGGTCATTAATAACTATTTTCAGAACCGTCACTTCAAGAATTTTTAACATTTCGTTCATGAGATCATGCGTCATCGGCCTCGCCAGATTTATTTCCTCCATCTGTGTGGCTATGGCGCTTGCCTCGAAAAGGCCTATCCATATGGGAATAGCCCTTTTCCCCTGCAGATCCTTCAATATTACTATGGGTGTATTTGTTATAGGATCCATGGCGAGCCCAAACACCTTTACCTCTATAAGCATCTCTACCCCCTAAACGATTTCGCCTCTCAGAGAGTGCATGTGGGCCTGTACAATTCTCACACGCACGGTTCTTCCTGTCAGGCTAGTGTCACCCGCGAGATTAACAATTCTATTGTCCCTCGTCCTGCCGGTGACATAGGCGTCATTATTCTTGCTGACACCCTCTATAAGTATATCTTCCACAGATCCCTCAAGACATCTGTTATTTTCCAAACTGTGGCTTTCCTGAAGTGCCTGGAGCTCATATAGTCTTTCACTCCTAACCTCTTCTTCAACCTTTCGATCATACCCTTCCGAGGCTGTACCACTCCTGTCAGAATATTTAAAGGAAAAGGTATTATCAAACCTTACTTCTTTCATAAGGTCAATAGTTTTTTGAAAGTCGCTGTCCCTTTCTCCCGGAAACCCGACGATGATATCTGATGTTATACTTATATCCGGGCACACACTCTTTAACATGTCAATCTTTTTCAGATATTCCTCCGCAGTGTAGCCTCTCTTCATTCTCTTCAACACATGATCAGAACCAGACTGTACCGGCAGATGAATGTGCTCACACAGATTATCAAGATCGGCAAAACAGCCGGCAAGCCTGTCTGAAAGGTCTTTCGGGTGCGATGTAGTAAAACGGATCCTGTCTATCCCGTCTATTTTATTGACCATTCTCAACAATGCAGGGAAATCGGTGTCTCCGGAAAGTGTGCTGCCGTATGAATTGACGTTTTGCCCCAGGAGTGTCACCTCTCTGATGCCATTATCAGCGAGAAATCTGATTTCGTCAATTATGTCTCCGCCGGCCCTGCTTTCTTCCCTCCCCCTTACATAAGGCACAATGCAATAGGAACAGAAATTGTTACATCCCTGCATAATTGTTACGTAGGCGCTCACATCTCCATCAGGAGGCAGGGTTCGGATGCCCAGAGATCTTACCGATCTGTGAAAAGAGGTGTCCACAATCCGGGATCCGGCATTATTAATCTCCTCCATCATCTCGGGAAGACGGTGTATGTTATGCGTGCCAAGGACAAGATCAAGATATGAGGCTCTCCTGAAGAATCCGGGTCCATGTTCCTGGGCAAGACATCCCGCCACCCCAATAACAAGACCGGGCTTCTTTTCCTTTAACCTTTTCAATCTTCCAAGCTGACTGTACGCTTTCTGGGCTGCTTTTCCCCTCACGCTGCAGGTGTTGACGATGATAACATCCGCCCCGTCGACTTCATCCGTCTTAACATATCCAGCATCACTGAGAATCTGCGCCATCTGTTCCGAGTCATGGACATTCATCTGACAGCCAAAGGTATGGATATAGAATTTTCCTGTGGACATAAAATATACCCGCGTGTGTTAGCAAGAATTAATGCTGGGAGGAAAAAGCTGGAGAAGTATAGATGCCAACACCTTCTAATAAAAACAAAATACCTTCGCCCTTAAAATGAAAAAGAGGGGGACTACGCCCCCTCTTGATTGCAATATAAGCCTATGGCTCGATTTCCAGAATTCATTTACAAGAGATAAAAATATCGCCCTATTTATTTCCCGGAATTTACTCTTTCCTTGAGCTCTTTACCTACCTTGAAAAAGGGTAGCTTTTTAGGATCGACACGTATAGTTCCACCTGTCTTGGGATTCCTCCCGGTATATGAGCCATAGTCTCTTACGACAAAGCTCCCGAATCCTCTGATCTCTATCCTGCCCCCATTCTTGAGCTGATCGCTGAACCCCTTGAAGATCAGGCCCACCACATCCGCAGCCTGCTTTTCTGTCAGCCCATCTCTCTTGCTCAAGGCATCTACCAATTCCGATTTATTCATAAGACCCTCCCGTCAACTCGTCAATATAATCTTAATAAAACCCTGCACAGCCTTCAGCAAAGAATTTCTCTCATGATATTATTTATTTTGTTATTAAAGTCAAGATAATTTTCATCGTTTTTCAGATCAATTTCTTTTTATCACGCGATCCCGAAAGTTCAATCAGGCTCTCTACTTCTCTTTTATGCATATACCTGTATTCTCCACTCTCAAGCTCTCCGAGACCGATATCGCCAATGCTGGTTCTTATCAACCTCGCCACAGGATGATCTGTCGAATCGAAGAATCTTCTTATTATTCTGTTTCTTCCCTCGAGTATTGTCAACTCTACCCAGGAGCTTTTCCTGTTGCTCTTTTCCAAGGTCGCCCAGACCGGTTTAAAGTTGCCATCCTCCAGCATGGCGCCCTTTCTGATGGCCTCAATATCACTCTTTGTAAGGTTACCCCTGACTTTGACCATATAAGTCTTGGGCATCTTGAATGCCGGATGCTGTACCATGTGCGAAAAGTCGCCGTCATTGGACATTAAGAGCAACCCTTCCGAATCGTAATCAAGCCTCCCGACAGGAAATACCCTCTCAGGAACATCCCTTAACAGATCGGTGACGATCGGTCTGTTCTGCGGATCTTTCAGGGTGACAACATATCCCTTCGGCTTATTCAATATCAGATATACCCGGCTTACAGCATCCCCCGATATAAGCCCCCCGTCAACGCGTATCTCATCGCGCGAGGCGTCAACTTTCATCCCCGGTTGAGTTATTGTCATGCCATTCACGCTAACCCGCCCGTCCCGCATCATCTGTTCCGCCGTACGTCGGGACGCTATACCATACCTGGATATTATCTTCTGAAGGCGCTCTTCCACAAGTATTATTCCCCTAACTCTCTGAATTCTCTGAGCGTGGGCAGATCTGAAAGGGTCTTGAGACCAAATGTTTCAAGAAATTTTCTGGTAGTTCCATAGATCATAGGTCTGCCCGGCACATCTTTTCTCCCCACTATTCTTACAAGATTTTTCTCCAGCAATCCCCTCAGGGTGCCACTTATATCCACACCCCTCACTTTTTCTATCTCAGATCTCATGACGGGCTGCCTGTAAGCAACCACGGCAAGCGTTTCCATGGCGGCCGGGCTTAAAGCCGCCGGCTTTTCTCCCTTCAGCTTCTGCACCCATGATCCCACCATTTCACCAGTCCTGAACTGGTATCCCCCGGCAACCTCCCTCAGGAATATGCCTTCATTTCTCTCTTCATATTCCCTTATGAGATCATTGATTGTGGAAGAGATTTCCTTTTCCTTCACATCCTCCAGGATTCCTTCTATTCTTGAGAATGTTACTGGTGTATCAGAAACAAAGATAAGAGCTTCAATTACGGCCTTCAGATTATCCATCTATTTTCCCGCAAGGCATATCCTTATAGTTCCGTACGGAACCGCCTGGTATGCTCTGATTATTCTAAGTTTCATAAGTTCCAGGATGGCCAGAAAGGTATATATCAACCTCCTGCGGTTGCCCGCGTCCTCCAGGAGATCGGTGAAAGTAAGTTCACCCCTCCTTTCCAGTTTATCCACTATATCATTTATCCTGTCGGAAAGGGATATCTTTTCGACGTCTATCTCCATCGAGTCTTTTTGACCAACATCGAGATTTATTCTCCGGAAAGCCTCGACAAGTTCAAATATCCCGATTTCCCTGAGAGGTTGCTCATCTTTCTCAATCTCTTCCCCCGCATGATCCCTGCCGAATACATCCCGGCCAAGAATACTCATCCTGTCCAGGCCCAGCGCCGCTTCTTTGAACGCTTTATACTCCAGAAGCTGTCTAACAAGTTCTTCACGCGGATCCACATCCTCTTCTTCCTCATCTTCTTCGCTGACGGGCAGAAGCATTCGCGATTTGATGTGTGTTAACGTGGCGGCAAGTACCAGATATTCCCCGGCAAGGTCAAGATCAAGCGACTTCATCGCGTCGATATATTTCATATATTGTCTGGTTATGAGGGCAATGGGAATATCGTATATATCGACTTCGTTCTTTCTGATCAGGTAAAGCAGCAGATCAAGAGGACCTTCAAATATATCCAGCTTGATTTCATAAACCCCGGCCGTCATATCTTTACGGCTTCCCTTACCTGTTCCATGGTGAGACGCGCTATCTCCGAGGCCTCCCGTACGCCATCGGCCATTATACCCTTTACATCCTCCATGTGGCTCAGGTAATAATCCTGTCGTTCGTGTATGGGCGCCATACTATCCAGTATCCGTTGCGCGAGACGTTTTTTGCATTCAACACACCCGATCTCGGCCTTTTTGCACCCATCCGATATCTCGTCCACCTCTGAAGAAAGCGAATATATCTGGTGAAACGCGAAGGCGTTGCAGATCTCCGGTCTCCCCGGATCTTTCTTCCGCATCCTCTGTGGATCAGTAAACATGGAAGAAACCTTTTGTCTCAACACATCTCCCCGATCGCGAAGATAAATGGAATTATCGTACGATTTGCTCATCTTTCTTCCATCAATCCCGAGGAGTTTGGGCACTTCCGTCAGCAGGGGTTCGGGAACGGGGAATATATCTTTGTACAGAAAGTTGAACCTCCTCGCTATCTCACGCGTGAGTTCCACATGCGGGAGCTGGTCCACCCCTACAGGTACACCATAGGCCTTGTACATTATTATGTCCGCGGCCTGAAGAACGGGATATCCCAGGAAACCGAACGTCGAGATATCTTTATCGGATAATTCCGTCTTCATCTCTTTATATGTCGGATTTCTTTCCAGCCACGAGAGGGGCGTTATCATGGATAGTATCAGGAACAATTCGGCATGTTCCTTTACCTCAGACTGGACAAACAGTGTGCTCCTGGCAGGGTCCAGCCCCACGCTCAGCCAATCCACAACCATATCCAGGGAGTTTGTTTTTATAAGATCGGTGTTTTTATAATCACTCGTCAGCGCGTGCCAGTCGGCGACAAAGTAAAAACAATCATATATGTCCTTATTCTGGATATCCACCCAGTTTGCGAGAGCCCCGTGGAGATTGCCCAGATGCAGTCTCCCGGTGGGGCGCATACCACTCAAGATTCGTTTTTTCATCGTTTTGCCTCAGAAAGTATATTTAAGAGCGGTCGTATAACAAAAAAGAATGTCCTGTGTCAAACCATCAGTTTCATTTCATCTATCCTGCGCAACAGTCTTTTTAGCTCTTTGTGTTTTTCTCCTTTTCTGCCAACAACGGAAAGAGCACCAAGCTCGTCCAGACGCCTTACAGGCAGCAGCGGGTCTTCCTCCTTTAATATAAGCCTCAGTTCCGAAGAGATCCTGTGCCCCGACAGCCTCTCGATAAGACCGGCAGAGACGGCATCCTTAATGAGCTCTTCCGTAATGCTATCAATTCTGAAACCAAATCTCTTTTCAAATCTGGCGGCACGGAATATTCTTGTGGGATCATCGATAAAACTTTTCTCATGGAGAACCCTTATCAATCTCTTTCTTATATCATTCCTCGCATGGAAGAGGTCAAGCAATTCCCCAAACCGGTCGGGGTTCAGGCTGACCGCAAGTGTGTTTATGGAAAAATCCCTCCTGGACATGTCATCTCTTATGGAACCGGGCATCACAAGAGGAAGTGCCGCAGGCCGTTCATAGGTCTCGGTCCTTGCCGTCGCCACATCGACCTTGAGCCCATCGGGAAACACCAGATTTGCCGTCCCAAATTTTTCGTATGTAAGAAGGCGCGCATTATGACCAACAGAAAATCCGGACGCAAAGGCAATGCCGTCTCCCTCTATGACCACATCAACATCGAGATTGTCACGCCGCAGGAACAGGTCGCGCACAATCCCCCCCACAGCATACGCGCAAAAACCCATTTCCTCAGCACAGACGCCGGCGTCCCTCAACAGATTCAGGACACGCGATGGAAGTTTTTCAAGTAGCCCATTAATATTCATAAGGATTTTCTACATACTCTGGAGAAAACTGCAGATTGAAATAAGGCAGGAGGGGTAAACAAAATACACTCGTAAAAAGCCAAGATTTGACGGCAAAGTAAAAAGCTCCAAATTCAAGGCGCGCAAATCTCGAGGAATGAGGCGTACTTACGGTACGCCGCAGTGACGAAGGATGCAGCGGAACGCAGAAGTTGGACTTTTTACAAAGCCGTCAAACAAAAAAATGGCCCCTGGCTTTAAAGCCAAGGGCCGGAATGCTTTTCAATTACTATCAGACCTTCTCAGCAAGGGTCTTGCCCGCTTTGAACTTAATGACATTCTTTGCCTTGATCTGAATCTCTTCTCCAGTCTGCGGATTCCGTCCCGTTCTTGCTTTTCTCTTTACCACTGAGAACGTGCCGAAACCGACGAGACCAAGCTTGCCCTCTTTCTTGAGCGCAGCAGTCACATTGGCAATGTACGAATCCAGAGCTCCCGCAGCCTGTACCTTTGTTATCCCCGCATCTCCCGCAATAGCTGCTATCAATTCAGCTTTCGTCATATTTCCCCTCCTCCTTTTCACTGTTATTACAATATTTACAAACAAAGTGCCTGAAACATGGTTTACTCGTAATGTCTCCAAGCACCACTTCGTCAGATTGATAACGCCCAGGCAATCTTCTCTGAAAAGTCTATAGGCAAAAACACCACAAACTCACGCCAGTACAATAACATAAGCAACCGGGTTCTGACGTAACATAAAGAAAATCAACAATCAAGCAAAAACTGCGGGGAATCACCGGAAAAACCCGCTACGAGGAAATGATCTCCTTAATCGTCCCTTGAGAAACAACAACAGAAAAAGGGGGTGATTAAGCCCCCTTTTTCTGTCAAACAATTGGGTTGACGGGTGAGGTTGTCGAGAGTCTAGACTTGACCACCTTTACTACGGAACCGCCAAGGTATCGCCCGTTACCGCGCCATTCGAATCCACCGCATAGGCACCATTCAGCTGAGCATGAGCGCCACTTAAGGCGAAAGTAGAAGCACTACCTGATGTAACTGTAACTGTTACGCCAGTAGTTGCCGTGTATCCAGAGGCTGTACAATTAGCCAAAGTTAATGCTACGGCAGTCGGGTTATCACCGAAATACGCCACTGCGGCCGTATAACAGTTTTTTACATCCGCTTTTGTAGCCGCTATGTAGCCTCTTCCCCTGTACTGCGAAAACTGCGGGATGGCGATTGCCGCCAAGATACCGATAATCGCGATAACGATCATCAGCTCAATCAGTGTAAAACCTTTCTGATCTTTTTTCTTGTTCAATTTCATCAACATGGTTCATGCCTCCTTAAATCAATTTTTTTGATAATTCATAAGGCTATAATAGCTGCCCCTGCCTTTGACCTGATGGAGTTGCAACGAGTATGCCATGTTGATTTTTACAACATAAACCTGTTTCAATATTTGCACAACACATTGATATCATGGTATATTATTTAGTAGATATTTCTTTCCCCCTAGAGCTTCCATGTCCGCGCTGTAAGAGAAACCGGTGATTTTCACCCTTTATGTGTGATTTTGGAGAAATTGGGGAGAAATTGTGGACGGGTTCACATTTGCAGTGATTACTGCTGGATGGGAGGGAGAAAACCGGTGCCGTACCCTCCGCCAAATATCCCCTCCCATTGTATGGCAAAGTCATCAAAGTATACAGAAGAGGCGTTGTCTCCATGTGTATGGAGACCAATCTCCACCCAGTTATAGGCACCGCTGTCGGGTGTAATAAAGGTGGCGTCGTCCTCCACTATGACGGCATTTGTCTGATATCCTGTTGCGGGAACATACGAAACGCCTGTATTGTGCCCGTCCCACTGCACCAGCGTAAAATAATCGTTGTCTGCGGCCCAGGCGCTTATATCATCCACCGGCCAGTGTACGGACTGGCCATTCAGTGTCACACGCGGGTCACCGCGCCGGTTGTTGTCTGTGGGAATACTGTTGGAGGCACCCTGATTACTTACAGTGCCATAATACGCCCTGATATAATTTTTCTTGTTGCCAGGTGAACCTGTTGTCCTTGCGCGGTTTTCGCCGTTGACCTGCAGAAAATCGTTGCTCTGTATATGCATTCCGTCTTCCAGGTTTATATTGGATAGTGTCAGTACGCCGGCCGCATTGCTGCTGCCCCACGACCCCGAATTTTGTACAGGAGTTCCGTTGACACGCGCTGTTCCAATCTTTGTTGTACCGCGCATAATGGTAATCAGGTTCCCATAGAGCAGGGGGGACGGTCCTCCGGAATTAAAGGACAGCGGATATGCCTCTATGATCCTGACCTGCAGATTCGACCAGTCCGGAAGATCACCGTCAGACAGATTCTTGTATGCCAGCCATCTGTTCAAACCACCATCCCGCTCCCAGAGGACTATGGCCGGATATGAGTACCACCATCTAACGTTATGTGCTGGTGAGGCCGGCCATGACACCCCTGAAGGTTTAAAACTTGAATCAATATCGTCATCATTCTGCCAGTCCCCCTGCCCCTGCCTCCATCTCTTCCTCATCCTCATATAGGAAATGCCGTAGGTGTTCATATCGTCAGCATAACCGTCATTATTATAGTCAACACTTTGAAGTCTGAAGTTCATCCCGGCCATGAAAGATTTTGGCTGCTGCCTGATCCAGATTTTGGTCTGGAGGTCATAGCTCAGGCAATAGCCCGCAGCCTGCCACGCCGCGGCCAGTTCCACGCCGGCCGTATCTCTGCCAAAGTTGAGCAGACTCCATCGGCCTTCGGGACCGAAGGGGACTGAACGCGTTACATGCATTGCCTTGTCTCCACCAGCCGTCACGATTGCATGGCCTCCGATCTGCTCATTCTGACCGGTAAACCAATTGTCCAGATTGTCAAATTTATCATGGAAGGTTTTCTTTCCGGCGGGAATCCCCGGGCCAATCCACCCTATAGGCGTGTAATACGTTATCTGACGATTCGTACCCGCAAAGATACCCGTTGAATCGACCCGGACGAACTTCTCCAGGACGATATCATTCGTGGTTTGTATCGTCTCGTTGAACGTTCCGTTGGGGTCGTCCATGGGCATAATACCCTTCAGAGTATTCCCGTCTCTTTTCCTGTATCCCCAGAACCTGTTTGGATCAGTGGACCCTATTCCCTCTATCCTGAAATTACCGTTAATTACAGGGAAGGCATCTGCGGACCCGGAGGCCTCAAGATCGACAGAGTTGTTAGCCTTCGTTATTGTCTGTGCATTGTTGGCATGGCTGACGGAATAGATGGTATCGCCTGACGAGACAGCGTTTGTGAGGCCGCCGGAAGATGAGATCGTAAAAGTTACATTCGAACCGGACGGGACCGCGCCGCTGTATCTTTCTACGACAGCGCCAATCTTCAGATAACCTGAAGAAAGTGTGAGGTCGGGGGGGAAACTTCCCGTTACCTTTGTACTCAGCGTGGCGCTTCCGGCCGGATAATTTGCTGTAGCCTTATAATAATAAGGATATACGCAAAGCTCGAACTTACCCTCATTGTTAAGCAACGCAAATGTCTTCTGGGTGTTGAGTGCCTCGAGCGTATTGTCTTTTGCGGCTTCACTGCCGGCATTCAGAAATTCGCTGGCCGCATAGTTGAAACCCGATTCCGCGAGATAATAGGCCCTCTGCGAATGATTGCCGCCAATCTGGCTCATAGTGGAAGAAGAGAAGAGTGAAACCATGGCCGCTCCCAGGATACCGAAAACTACCATTGTAATAATAAGCCCGATCAGTATACTTCCCTTCTGATCAGACGGGGAAACAAGCCTGCAGGAGCTCTTAGCTTTGAGATATCTAAAATCCATATTCCCCCCCATTCAATGTCGCAAGACCGTCTCCTGATCTCGACAATTTCGCGATAAGATGAGCCGCCCAACCGTATGAAGCCGTACTTATAAAACAGTGGGGTACCGACGATTGAGGAGACGGGGGTGGCGCGCCTCCGGCGTTTTTATTGTTCCTGGGGGTCGCTGTGGTGGAAAAAGAAATATCAGAACCACCCCCCGGGTTTGTCAGTCCAATAACTATTCTTATCGCGGACAATAACTGAATATCGTCCGTAATCTGCCACGCGTTCGTACCTTTATAATAGTTTAATGTAAAACTACCCACATCGTCCACAATGGTATCGCCTCCAGAGGGGGTTGATCCGGAAGCAATTTTGACCGAGCCTGAATCCAGATACACGGTTCTCGAAACAATATTACCACTGTCGAAGTCGAATCTGCTGTAAGTTACCCGCGACGGCTGAGCGGTGGTAACATCAACAAGTTCCATCAGCTCACGGCTTACACGTGCCAGCGCCATTTGAGACTTCTGGGTTATGGCGGCATTGCCCTTCGCAAGCATATAACCTTTAATGCCGCTGGCAATTCCCATTCCTGCCATGGTCGCTATTATACCTACGATAATAAGAGTAACAATAATTTCAATAAGGGTAAAGCCCGATTCCTTTTTCATTTTATTGTCTCCTGACTGTATGCCAAACAACTATTCCGCGAAAAGCGCCGTAAATTTCTGATCGCCCACGGAGATAGATACCTTGAGCAGTCTAGCGCCTCCGGGTGTTTCAAGACCATTTACAAAAGTCATATAATCATTATGCTCTACCGCGTACGTTCCGTAATAACCACTCCCCACGCGGGATCTGAAAGTAGCCAATGGTGTGCTATCTTCCGCCAGCAATTTCTTGTGATCGGCTACCATGTTTTCCATAATCCCTTCGGCGGCATAAGCATTTTGGACATTCACAACAGGGTAGACACTCCTTGCAAGGTTAGCGCCCATGAATTGGACCAGCATCGCGGCAAGAATACCCGCCACGACAAGCGTGACGATAACTTCCAGTAGTGTAAAACCCCAGCTATCTCCTGGAAAACAAGTCCGTTTCATTCTATAAACCCTGTATTCTTTCTTATGCGTATCTGTTCCATGTCGCTCTCAAAAGAGACATTGATATTCCTCCAGTCACCGTCCTGCTTTCTTGTGGCAGCTCTATTTCTGTATGGCACCCCCCAGGAATCAAAAGATACTACCCTTCCATTGCTGTCAAAAGCCAGTCTCATTCCTGATGGAAGAGACACAACAGCCGAATCTTCACCGGGCAGAATCACCCGGGTTTTCCACATACTCTGACCGGCCACATACCTGTATAAAAAATAGGCTGTGTTGCTATTCCGGAACCGGATCCCCCAGATCGTACTGGTATTCATGGCGCGCGCCTGGGCATAGCGGATGTGGGTCTTTATCACATCCACCTCGGAGCTGAGCGTATAGGTTGCTGTGGAAGAACCACGTGATATGATAACCGCAGTAATGATGCCGAGTACAATCAGCACCACAATTACCTCGATGATTGTAAAACCTCTATCATATCTTTCGGGTTTTTTCATTCCTGTGTTAAGACTACTTTCATGCTTTTTCATCAGCATCCACACCATTCTTAGGAATCAAGAATAAATAAGTTATACAGATTGCGCCGTAATTTTGTTTGTTTTCAAGGCGTGTTGAAGTGCGCATAACGAGTTATGTAAGCTTTGGCACAACACAGAAAACAAGCAAAAGAACAAGCAAGGTGTATGAGTTATTTATGCTTGCTGACTTAACCAAAACCCGGATTCCATTCGAGATGAAACTTGATAAGGGTTTCAGTTTTAGCAATAGAATCAAACGGCATAAGGGTCATCGAGCGTCTGTAGAACTGTATGATCTTACACAAAAAATGTATCTGTTTGATAAGGCCACAGGCCGTATCATAACACTGTGAAGGGTAAATCGCTCATAATTCAGACAGAAGAGAACCGGGTTTAATATCCGGTTCTCTTCTTCTCAATCCTACAAACCGCAAAAACGATTATGATGTCGGCCGTGTCCATGTACCAGTGGCTGTTCCACCAGCTGCAGGAGTGCCGGTTATACCAACTGAGGTAATGTCTATTTCTTCAGTACCATCAGCTTCTAAAGTAATACTAAAATCGCCTGATATAAATGCTGTACCATCTACATGTCCCGCCTGGACTATTGTAGCAGCTACTGCCGGGATTGCGCCATTATTAGCCAGCATCAGTTGCGCATTGGCGTTGGTACACTGCGACATGCCCTCGGCAACACCCTGTATACATGCCTTGTCCGCGGCATCCCCCGTCAAACTCATATACTTCGGGACTGCAATAGCCGCAAGGATACCAAGGATAATCAGTACCGCGATGATCTCGATCAGCGTAAAACCCTTCTGATTCTTCAAAGTTAAAGTCCGTTTCATTTTAAAATCCTCCTCTTTTTGTGAAATTTTTTATTTGTTGTACCATTCACCGCTTTATTAAAGCACTTTTCATGCCACATCGACTGGTTCCTTAACGGTTTTTTATTTATATGCACTTGCAATGATGGTTTCGTAAAAAGTCGAATTTGCTCCCTCTCCCTCGAGGGAGAGGGTTGGGATGAGGGTGAGTGCAGCGTCATTTCACTTACTTACGTCCCCCTCCCCTTAGTCCCCTCCCGCCAGGGGAGGGGAAATATGACTTTTTACGGGTGCATCAAAATTCATTAATGAGAAATAAAGAACTATCCACATATACGTATATAAAGGAGAAGCTGATATTCCAACCTCTGTCAATACCCCTTGATACCGGCACCCAATGCTTCAAATGATGTGGCATTTCCTACAAATTTTGTTGTTTTCTCAGCAAGGTTACATCTATTCCGTATTTTTTTATCCTGTGCCAGAGACTGCGCTCCTTTATGCCGAGCAACTCTGCCGCTTTTATCTGCTTGCCATCAGCCCTCACAAGGGCCCTGATTACCATCTTCTTTTCCATTCTTTTTAACTGATCATCTATCGATATACTTTCCGTCAATTCGGCATCGGATGTCTTACGGTCATCTTCCTCCAGTATATTCGCCGGCAGGTCTGAAATCTCAATAACACCCGATTCGGTCATCAGGGCGGCCCGTTCTATCGCACTTTGAAGCTCTCTCACATTGCCGGGCCATGAATACATCTTCATATGCTCCATTGCTTCCGGAGAAATCTTTACCTGTCTGGATACATTCTTCAGGAAATAATCCGTCAGGACAGATATATCTTCTCTCCTCCTGAGCGGAGGCAATATCAGGGGGAACACGTTAAGGCGGTAATACAGATCCTCTCTGAAGTTTCCCTCTTTAACCATCCGGGGAAGATCTTTGTTAGTGGCCGCAATAAAGCGCACATCCACCCTTATGAGCTGATTGCCTCCGAGTCGTTCAAATTCCCTCTCCTGCAGCACGCGAAGCAGCTTTGCCTGTGTCTCCAGGGACATGTCCCCTATCTCGTCCAGAAAGATGGTGCCGCCATTGGCCAGTTCGAATTTACCCATTTTTCTCGCTGTCGCCCCCGTGAAAGCGCCCTTTTCATACCCGAAAAGCTCGCTTTCAAGGAGATTCCCTGGGATGGCGACACAGTTAATCGTCACAAACGGTTTGTCTGCGCGAAGGCTTCGCTTATAGATGCTGGTGGCGACAAGCTCTTTACCCGTGCCACTCTCACCCATGATGAGTACCGTGGTATCCGTCGGAGCAACCTTAAGGATCTGACTGAGTAAACCGCGTATTGTTTTACTCTGGCCGATTATCTCCGGAAAAGATTCCTTTGCTTCAAGCTCTCCCAGTATCTCCGTGGCATTTCTCAGCACCTGCCCGTAGCGCTCGATGTCGTCAACGGGCTTTTGCCTTTCTTCAGCAACAATATCCCGGAATACCATCAGATCTTTTGTTTCTCTGACAAATTGTTTTACCGGCTTCAGTACGAGACATATCAGGAGAAATCCGCACAGGAAGGCAAGCACAAATATCCCGCCCCCCCATAAGAAGCGGTATGGACCGACCACATGCAGGGCGACAATAAAAGACAATGCTGACATCCCGGAGAAGATAGCGGGAATAATGATATAGAGGCTTATGCTGTACCTTGGGTAGGTTACAAATGATTTTTTCTTCTTTTTAACAATCTGTGGCATGTTTAAGGTCCGACCATTTGTGTAAGATCCCACATGGGAAGAAATATAGCCAGGGCGAAAAATCCGACCACCGCCGCGAGAGAAACTATCAGTATTGGTCCTATCGCATCAGACAACCCCTTTACGGCATATTCCACCTCATCATCATAATGGGTGGAAATCACTTGAAGCATTTCTTCAAGCTGCCCAGACTCTTCCCCCACTTCTACCATATCCACTACCATGGGGGTGAAGTATTTTGCCGATCTCAGAGGATCGGATATTCCCCTCCCCTCTTCAATCTGGTCCTTCAATCTGGAAAATTCCCTGCTTATGGCAACATTACCGATAATACCGGAAAGAATGTCGAGGGCGCTCAAGACGGTAACACCACTCGCCTGTAGAATCGAAAAGATACTTGCAAAACGGGACATGGCCGCCTTGACAAAAAGAGGTCCCACCAGGGGGATCCTCAGAATTAATCCGTCCCTTACATACCGCCCCGATTCTGTCTTG
>Ga0255405_1001_pt1 | contig 31701 bp, 32 predicted proteins | sample ANMaggSSYBR01C11_FD_182127 | JGI IMG/M metagenome (GOLD analysis project Ga0255405, IMG submission 182127) | Sediment cell enrichment communities from methane seep in Santa Monica Basin, California, United Staets - ANME aggregate JGI... | ecosystem: Environmental > Aquatic > Marine > Cold seeps >... | reverse complement strand
GGGGTTGACATTGAACCTCCCCTGAGAAAGGTTGAATTGTACCATATAAATGTAGAGGAGATAAAACTCCCCTATGTAATTTTTACGGTTTCCTGCTCTAAAGGCACCTATATAAGGTCACTGTGCGCCGATATCGGGAACAAGCTGGGATGCGGCGCCTGCCTGTCTGGTCTCAGGAGAACGAGAAGCGGTTGCTTCAGTGAGAAAAGCGCCATATCACTTGAAAGTATCGCTGACGGGGAAAAGGCCGGGGTTCTTGAAAAAAAACTTATCCCCATAGCGGACGCATTGCCCGGCATCTGTAATATTGCTGTTGATCAGGATACAGCAGACAGGATAAGGAAAGGATATCAGCCGGACCAGGGCATACTGAAAGATAAGAATATTCATTTGCCGGAGAGGGGAACTCTGGTAAAATTCGTTACGGAAGACAGCATGCTCATCGCTGTTGCAAAGACGCTTTTCTCTCCGGAGGAGGTTTCCCTGTTGAGCAACAAAGAGCAAGTAGTTAAAATTTTAAGAGTATTCAATTAAAAAACCGATATAAATGTATAAGGGAGGGCAAGTAACTGTGTTAGCTGAAGAAAGAAAAAAAGAGATAATAAATGATTTTCAGACTCATGAGGGTGATACGGGGTCCCCGGAAGTTCAGGTTGCACTTCTGAGCGGAAGGATAGAGTATCTGACAGAACACTTCAAAACCCACAAGAAGGATCACCATTCCCGGAGGGGACTCCTGAAACTTGTCGGGCAGAGAAGAAGCATGCTCGATTATCTTAAGAAAAAAGATATAGAAAGATACCGGAAACTTATTAAGAGTCTCGGGCTGAGAAGGTAAATAAGCAACTACTCAGGTTAACAGGTTTGAGCTTCACAGTTCGCGGTTTGGAAACAACAAAGATCGAGCGGATTGATGCCTGGAAAGTGGACTTTGTCTGTCCACTGCGAGGGCGTAAAGAGTATACGAACACTGACAAAAAGTCGATTTTCCCGAAACAACCTTGGGCCTTGAGTAAACTAAACAAAGGAGTACTAATATGAGCGAAGTATTTAAGACGACTTTTGCGGGGAGGGATATATCTGTAAAGACAAATTACCTCGCTGGTCAGGCGGATGGTTCAGCCGTGATTACATATGGCGATACAGTTGTTCTTGTAACAGCAGTATCCCTCAAAACCAAGAGAGAGGGGCTGGATTTCCTGCCCCTGACTGTAGACTATCAGGAAAAAACCTTTGCCGCAGGTAAAATCCCCGGCGGATTTTTCAAGAGAGAGGGACGTCTGAACGAGAAGGAGATCCTTACATCGAGAATTATTGACAGATCCATACGTCCCCTCTTTCCCGAGGGATATTTTTACGAAATCCAAGTAATAGCAACGGTTCTTTCAGTGGATGATGAAAATGACTCTGACGTAGCGGCCATGCTTGGAACCTCCGTGGCTCTTGGTATGTCGGACATACCATTCAAGGGGCCTATCGCGGGAGTGAGAGTTGGAAGAATAGGTGAAAAGCTGATTTGCAACCCTTCCGCAGAAGAAAAGGGCGAGAGCGATCTGGACATGTTCCTTGTTGGGAGAAAAGTGCCTTCCGCTGATGGAAAGAGAGACTTCGATGTCAATCTTATCATGCTGGAGGGAGGAGCTTGGGAAATTCCTGAGGATGAAATACTTGATGCCATCAGTTTCGGGTTGGAATCAATGAGGCCGTCCATCGAACTTCAGGATAGTATCTGCCAGGCTGTTGGCAAGACAAAGAGAGAATTTGAACCGGTTGAGATTAAAGAGGAGTTGAAGAAAGAGGTCAGAGATATTGCCTATGCCGGTTTGAAGGATGCCTATCTCGAGGGAAGGAAACTGGAGAGATACGCGAAGATAGGTGAGGTAAAAAAGAAGATGGTGGAAGAACTCAGCAGTGCTGATACCGGACTTGATCCTCAGGCAAAAACAATCTTTGAAGAACTGGAGAGAGGGATCATCCGTGACATGATACTGGTGGATAAACGAAGAATAGACGGCAGATCCAGCAGTGACATAAGGACAATTACTTCCGAAGTCGGTATCCTCCCGAGGACACATGGAACCGGCCTGTTCACAAGGGGTGAGACCCAGGCCCTTGTTGCCCTTACGCTGGGAACATCCTCGGACGAGCAGAGACTGGATTTCATAGACGGGGAAGAGATGAGAACTTTCATGCTTCACTACAATTTCCCCCCCTTCTCTGTTGGAGAGGCCAGGTTCATGAGAGGGCCCGGAAGACGAGAGATAGGGCACGGTGCCCTCGCCAGGAGGGCCATGGTCCCCATCCTCCCGTCACATGAGGAATTCCCCTATACCATCCGGCTCGTTTCCGAGGTATTATCTTCAAATGGCTCATCCTCGATGGCAACAGTATGTGGAGGCTCTCTCTCGCTGATGGATGCCGGCGTTCCGGTCAAAGACACCGTCGCGGGCATTGCGATGGGGCTTTTGAAAGAAGGTGATGAAGTCGTGATCCTCTCGGATATTCTCGGTGATGAGGATCATGCGGGAGACATGGACTTTAAGGTATGTGGCACAAAAAAGGGCATAACCGCCCTGCAGATGGATATAAAAGTTGACAGGCTTGCAGAGAATATACTGAAAGATGCCCTGTATCAGGCCAGGGAGGGCAGGGAGTTCATTATTGACAAACTTAATGAAACTATGTCCACCCCCAGGGAAGATCTTTCTCCATACGCTCCGAGGATTACCACTATGACGGTAAAGCAGGAGAAGATAAGAGACGTCATAGGTACCGGGGGAAAGAATATAAGACATATTATAAGCGAAACAGGTGTGTCGATGAACGTGGACGATGATGGTACAGTCACCATAGCCTCCAGTGATGGACAGGCGTCTGAAAGGGCGGTTGCTATGGTCAAGGCACTAACCGAAGAGCCCGAAATCGGCAGAATTTACGAAGGCACGGTGAAAAAGGTCCTCGATTTCGGGGCCTTTGTGGAGATACTGCCCGGCACGGATGGACTTGTGCACATATCTCAGCTGGACAACAAAAGGGTGGAAAAGGTTACCGACGTGCTTAATGAAGGCGATACGGTTCGTGTCAAGGTTCTCGAGATTGACAGAAGTGGAAAGATAAGGCTGAGCAGAAAGGATGCCCTTGAGTAACGAAGTGGCAATTTCTGTTAAAAGACTGCATGGCAAGGATATATCCCTTCCCCGCTATATGACGGAGAACTCGGCGGGGATGGATATATTTGCCGCGGTGGATAATGAAGAAACTCTGCTCCCCGGCGAGAGAAGATTAATACCCACGGGCATTGCCATCGCGCTGCCCCCCGGTTATGAAGCACAGATAAGACCAAGGAGCGGCCTGGCTGTAGAAGCGGGAGTCACTGTGCTGAACTCCCCCGGTACGATAGACGCGGACTATCGGGGAGAGGTGAAGATATTGATAATCAATCATGGAACGGCACCGTTTGTTGTAAAAAAGGGAGATCGTATTGCCCAGATGGTTATCCACAAGGCATACAGGGCTTCATGGAATATGACAGACACCTTGGAGGGGACAAAGCGGGGTGATGGGGGGTTCGGCCATACAGGATGAGACCTTTGCATCATGTCCCCTTTTGCCCAATTTCTGCGTCAGCGCTCAAATCTTAATCCTCGAAATATCCAATATATTCCTGTGGTTAAAATTTTCGCCTTCCTTGAACTTGAACAAAATTGAATATTCCGCAAAGGTCTCAGGATAAAAATAACGGTCCGCATAGTTTTTGAGAAATCCGGCGGATTTGACGCCAAAACCCCTGTCTGTTGCCATGGCAGGGGTTTTTTATTTGTCTTATTTACTGATTTAGTGTATTTCCCAATGCTATACATGAGGGATAATGATCAAATGAAGAAACACAAAGTAAATAAAACATACAGGGAAATAAATGAGAGGATAAAAGAAGGCAGGGCCGTAGTTGTCACCGCGGAAGAGATTATAGATATTGTGAAGAAAAAGGGAGACGTCGCGGCGGCCAGAGAGATAGATGTTGTAACTACCGGAACCTTCAGCCCCATGTGCTCATCGGGTGCATTTCTCAATTTCGGCCACACATCCCCCAAGATAAGGGCCTCAAAGGTGTGGCTCAACGATGTTTCCGCTTATGGCAGTATTGCCGCAGTGGATTGCTATATCGGAGCCACCGAGGTAGTTGAAGGGGACCCTCTCAACAGTATACATCCCGGCGAGTTTAATTACGGCGGAGGACATGTAATAGAAGAGCTTGTAGCGGGTAAGATCATCCGGTTGCGCCTTGAATCATATGGCACCGATTGCTATCCCGCCCGGAAGCACGAAAAAAACATTACGATACTTGATCTCAGCGATGCCGTTCTTTTTAATCCTAGAAACGCCTATCAGAATTATAATTGCGCGGTTAACATGTCCGACCGGACAATCTATACCTATATGGGTGTGTTGAGGCCCGATATGGCGAACGTAACCTACTCTACATCGGGGCAGTTAAGTCCTCTACTGAATGATCCTTATTTCAAGACCATCGGCACAGGCACAAGAATATTTCTCGGTGGCGCCCAGGGGTTTGTGGCCTGGCCCGGCACCCAGCACAACCCTGACGTACTGAGGGGCGAAAACGGCGTCCCGAAGGAGGGAGCGGGAACGCTGGCAACCATGGGAAATCTGAAAGATATGAGCCCGGAGTGGCTGGTGGGGGCAAGCATACTCGGCTACGGGGTATCCCTTTATGTTGGGATAGGAGTGCCCATACCGATACTTAATGAAGAGATGGTACGCTATACTGCTGTCAGAGATGAGGATATATATGCGCAGGTCTATGACTATGGCGTTGATTATCCCAGCGGAATTTCGAAGAGCATCGGTGAAGTAAGCTATAAAGAGTTAAGAAGCGGCAAGATAAAACTCGCCGGCAAGGTTATTCCTGCCGCACCCATGTCCAGCTATTATAAGGCAAGAGAAATTGCCGGCATACTTAAAGACTGGATTGAGAAGGGAGAATTCCTTCTGGGCGAGCCTCAACAGCTTCTCCCTTCCGACAGTGCCTGACAATTCATATTCGACAATTATACAGGAAAACACCGCTTTTCCGGTGAGAATCACCACTTTTCGCTTGTATAAAAAAACAGATTCAATGTATGGTGAATTAAAATCTTGTTATTTCAAATTGTTATAGTCGGCGCGACGGCCAGTGATAATATGTGCCATTATAAACAGGGGAGAGATAATCTTCTTTATTATTCACAGGTTGGAGATTGCATGACAGGCATTTCCCCTGTTTCTGAGGATGGCTGAAGGTTTTCGCAATATTTATGGTCCGGTATGTGTGAACTAAAAATTCAAATGGCATGCTTGTTGCTGATTTTCTATCGGATAAGGTTATTCTCCTCTATGGGAAAAGAGGCGCTGTATGACAATTGGCAGACTTCTGTTTGGAATTTTCATCATCATGGTGCTTCTTACAATCTTCGGAAATAAGGGCTTCATGGATTACCGTGTATTGAAGGAAAAGCAGGCAGCCCTGGAAGAGACCAATGAATGCATCATGAGTGAGAATAAGGAATTGAAAAGGGAGGCAATATTGCTCAAAACCGACCTGCGCTACATCGAATCCGTGGCGAGAAGAGAACTTGGAATGGTCAAAAAGGGCGATATAGTTTATCAATTTATCGACTGATAGAAAGCGGGTAAATCGGATGTTTTCAGTAAAGAATCTGCTTCCGAGAAGCAGGGGGATCGCTGGAATCGACATAGGATCAAGTATTATCAAGCTTGTTGAGTTGCAGTATACCTCGGAAGGGTACATTCTGCACAGCTTTGCTCAACTGTTTCTGGAAGAGGGTGTCATAGAGAGTGGCTTGATCAAGGATCATGATGCCCTTGCCAGAAAAATAAAGGAACTTTTCAAGGTATCTCGCTGTGGGGCAAAAAGTGTTGTGACAGCTCTTCCCGGACATGTTGTCATAATTAAGAAGGCAGGTTTCCGGAAAATGGAAGAAGGGGAACTGCGTGATTTCATAATTGATGAAGCCCGGGAATACATGCCTTTCGACGACATTAAAGATGTCAACTTTGATTTTCATATATGCAGTGAGCAGGGTATGGACCTTGGTCAGATGGAAGTTATCATCGCAGCCGCGAAAAAGGATGCTACTGAAAGTTATGTCCATGCAATCGAGAAGACGGGACGAAAGGTGACGGTAATGGACGTCGATTCCTTCGCTCTGGAGACGGCTTATGAGGAAAACTATGATTTTGATGCCGATGACACAATCGCTCTGGTGAATATAGGCGCGAGCATAACCAACATCAATATTGTCAAGGATAGAGAATCCGTCTTTACGAGAAATATTCTGTTGGGGGGAAATTCGATCACACAGGCCCTGCAGAAAAAACTCGAGATCTCTTTTGAAGACGCTGAGATGATAAAGATTGGAGGCTCGAGTGAACATGGCAACATACAGAAAGATTTTGTCAGTTATCTTAAGCCTGTTTTCTTGGAAATAGGAAGATCTTTCGATTATTTCAGCTCAACGGTGACTGAGCCACATATCAGCCGTATTCTCGTCACTGGCGGTTGCGCTAGAATCCCAGGTATCGTTGAAGCAATGAAAAAGAAGTTCCGTTGTGAAACGGAGATATTCAACCCCTTTAAAAATATAGCCTACGATAAAAATACTTTCAACCCGTCTTATATAAGAGATATAGGTCCTGTCGCTGCTGTCGGGGTTGGCCTGGCCCTCAGGAAGATGGGGGATAAATGATAAAAATCAATCTTCTGCCATATCATGAAGAAAAAAAGAGGGCCGGGACCAAGCGTCAGGTTTTCGTCGGGCTGGTTTCTTGCGGAGTCTTCCTCCTGCTGATAACCTTCCTCCAAATCTATATGGTTATGAGCGTTGCGAAACTGGAAACCGAGGTTCAATCTGCGCGCACCAGATTGGATGCTCTCATAAAAGTGGCGGGAGATCTGGAAAAATTTAAGTCTGATAAAGAACTGCTGGAGAAAAAGATAGGGATAATAGGGGATCTTGAAAGATACAGAATCTATCCGGTGCACATCATGGATGAACTGGCCTCCAGGATTTCTCCCGAGCGCGAGTGGCTCACCAGTGTTGCAAAAAAAGACAATATTCTGCGTGTGGAGGGAGTGGCCGTCAACAATCCTGCCATAGCACAGTTTATGAAAAGACTTGAAGCCTCTCCCTATATCAAGACAGTGGATCTGATTTCGTCTAAACAGACGACTGTTTCACGGGCGAAGCTGATGGAGTTTGTGCTCTTATGTACGGCGGACGAGGGATAAGAAATGGCGATAGGACTGGATGACATAAAACGCCTGTCTCCCGGGAAAAAGCTGATAATAGGCCTTGGCCTGCTTCTCCTCCTGGGATATTTTTACTGGTTCTATCTTTTTCAACCTGCTTTCGAAAAGAGAACCAGGCTGAGCGAAGAACTGGAAAATCTCAACAGGCGGATAGTGGCAAGCCAGCAGGTGGTAGGACAGATAGAGCAGTATAAAAAAGAAGTAGCCAGGTTGAAAGAAGATTTACAGATAATTCTGGCTAAGCTTCCTGATCAGAAAGAAATTCCCCATCTCCTCACATCTGTCTCCGAAGCCGGGAGGAGCGCTGGACTCGATTTTATCCTTTTCGAACCTACCGCTCCCGTTTCGCAGGAATTTTATGCCGAGATACCCGTCAAGATTACAGTTGAGGGGAAGTATAATGATATCGCTGTCTTCTTCGACAGCGTGGCAAACCTCCCGCGCATAGCCAACATAATGGATGTTGAAATCAAAAGGGGAGGAAAAGACGCGGGGGAAGATATCCTCAGGGCTGACTGTTTAATAAAAATATATATGTTTCTGGAAGAGACGAATGAAGAACCGGATAAAAAGAAGGAATAACCATCCGTTAAAACGGGTTGCGGCAGTACTTACTGTGCTGCTTCTTTTTCCCGTGACCGCCGTGGTGTATTGTGCCGACCCCGGGGAGACAGATGCCGGAGCCTACAGATACAACCCGGAGGGAAAACCGGATCCCTTCAAACCTTTTATTGAGATAGTGGAAGAAGATAAAAAAACACAAAAGACCGAGAAACTTCAAGGAGCTGCTCCTCTACCCCTCCCTCCTCTCCAGAGATTCAGCACAGAAGAGTTTCGCCTTACCGGCATTATCCTGGCCGGGACGAAAAGCTTTGCCATGGTGGAAACCTCGGAAGGAAAACGTTATGTCCTCCGCAGGAACACCCGTATAGGGATAAATGGAGGCAAAGTGATAAAGATACTTTCCGACAGTGTGGTTGTGCTGGAGGAGATAAAAGATTTTGAGGGAAACATAAATACGGAACATATCATCCTTACACTTAGAGAAAATGGGGGAAATCCATGAAGCCAGAGAAAAAAATCCTTTCCTTTGCCCTCTCTTTCCTGATAGGCCTTCTGGTCCTGTCCGGATGTACAACCGTCGGCGGTAAAACTCCTGCGGGAGTTTCTTCAACGCAGGAAAAGTCTGAAGGAGATGCCGGCGGCGCTTATATCAAAGGGATAATCCTTAAAAAAATGAATGGGAAAGAGCAGATGGGCCTCCTGCTTTCTGATGTCCCGGATTTTGACATATCGAGGGAATCGGACAATGCCCTGGTGATAAATTTGAGGGGTGTGTCTGTTCCCGAGGGGATGAAAAAAGAATACAGCGGAGGCAAGCTGAAAAACCTTAAGACGGTATCCCTTTATCAAGAAACGACAGAGGGGAAAAAAGAAACATTTGTCAGGGTACTCCTGAGAAGGATGGTTCCTTACAGATATAGTAAAGACGGCTCTAAGGTGATCGTTGATTTTGATGTCTCGACCCTGTCCTACAAAACAGCTGCTAACGCGGGATATTCTCCGAAAATCTCCCCTGCGCCCGCACCAGAGATCATCACGCCTGCGCCAGAAACCACAAAAACCACGCGCGGAAAAGCAGACCCGCAACCGGAAAAAATCAAAAATTACACCGGTGAAAAGATATCTCTCGATTTCCAGGATGCCGATATAAAAAGTGTATTCAGGCTGATATCGGAGGTAAGTGGATTCAATATAGTCGCGAGTCACGATGTAAACATTGACGTAACGGTGCACATGAAGGATATTGCCTGGGATCAGGCCCTGGATACTATTCTGGAGGTAAATGGCCTCGGGAAAAAGCAATCGGGAAAGGTAATAACCGTTTTGCCTCTTGAAGAACTCAAGAAGGCCAAAGAGGAACAGCAGAAAAGGGATGTGGCCCAGGGCAGACTTAACCAGATTTCCATAGAGGCAAAGATAGTGGAAGTGAACACAAATTTTTCAAGGGATCTGGGTATCAGATGGGGATATGGTTATAAGAGCAGGTTGGGAGAGAAGGATTACGGCGTTATGATGGGAAACTTCAGAGACAACCCTGACACCGGGGGTAAAGGAACTGTGACCACCCTTCCCGGCGGGGGGATAGGCCTGACCGACAGCAATACCGCTGTGAATTTTCCACCTTTTGCGATTGGAGCGGCGCCAGCGATCGGGCTGGTTATGGGAACGACCAAGTTTATCCTTGACGCCCAGCTGTCGGCCCTTGAAAACGCCGGTGACGGTAAGATTATTTCATCTCCCAAGGTCACCACGCTCGACGGTGTAAAAGCCACGATAAAACAGGGAGAGCAAATTCCCTATAAGGTTATTGATAGTGATGGAAAGGCATCGACAGACTTCAAGGAAGCGGTGCTGAAATTGGAAGTGACGCCAACAATCACCCCTACGGGCAGGATATCCATAGCGGTGACGGCCAACAACGATTATGCGGACTGGTCAAAAGGATCAGGCGAACCTCCGATAAAAACAAGCAGCGTGGAATCTACGGTGGTTGTCGCGGATGGAGACACGATCGTTATCGGAGGTATTTATTATTCTACTGAAAGTGAATCAAAAGAGGGCGTTCCCTGGCTGGCGGATATTCCCGTTTTGGGCTGGTTGTTCAAGACCAAGTCTGTCGGCAACACGAAAAGGGAACTGCTGATATTTGTCACTCCGAGGATAATCGGGGAAGAGGGATAACCAACACAGCCGATCTCGCAAAAAATCAGGATTGGTGGATAAATAAATTGAGACCTTTGAAAAAGGTTCAATTTTGTTCGAGTACAAGAAAGGCGAAAATTTCAACCGGAGGAATATATTGAATATTTCGAGGATTGAAATTTGAGCTTGACGCAGTAATCGGGCAAAAGGGGACGTTTTGCAAAGGTCTCAAATTAAAGGAGCTACAGGATGAAAAGAAGCTATCTTCAACTCGGGTTTATTATCGCTTTCATTTTTATTTTTCTTGTTTCATGCGGGGGAAGTTCAACGGAAAGTGGCGGAGAGGGCGGAAGCGGAACAGCCGCCATAACCCTGAGCGCTGATCCTAAGGAGGGCATTCCCGCGGATGGTACAAGCTCGGCGACGATCACGGCCACATTGATAGACGGCTCCGGAAAAGCGGTTACGCAGGGGACGGCGGTAACGTTTTCCACAACCCGCGGCTTCTTTGCACAAAATACTGTATCGACAGTGGATGATTCGGGTATAGCGCTGGCTTCTTTGAAATCCAATACCTCGGGGGTGGCGTTTGTAACCGCCTCATCATGCGGGGCAACTGACACGACATCAGTTGTATTCTCCGACGTGCCTGCCAGTCTCTCGCTTGAATCTTCAAAAACAACCGTGAAGTCGGATAATTCCGACAGTTCCACCATCACCGCTGTTGCCCGCGCCGAGAGCAGCGCCGTGATAGAGGGGGTTACCGTATCTTTCGGCGCAACGGCCGGGGGGATCAGCGCTTCGCACGCGGTGACGGATGCCGACGGGAAGGCCAGCGTAACCTTCTCCTCAGGAGCGGACAAGGAAAACCATTACGTGTCGATCAGCGCTTCCGTTTTCGGCGTAGAAGAACCACGCTATGTAAACGTTGAGATTACCGGAACGACCGTGGCGCTTTCCGCGAACACAACAAACATAGAGGTGGGCGCGGCTCCGGTTAATCTTACTGTCACTGTCAGCGACGCGGGGGGGATAAGCATCTATGACGCCCCCGTTAGCCTGACCGCCACCCCGGCGGGAAGGGTTTCACTGTCGAAATATTCCGGCAATACGGATTTCGGCGGCAGGTTTAATGTGGAAGTCTCGGGAACCACCTCCGGAAACGTGACGGTTACGGCGCAATCTTTGGGCGCGGAAGCGAGCCAGGACTTCGTAGTGGGAGAGGCGGGCTTTGTCTTCGGCATTACCTCTCCGGAGGAAGATCCCGCTTCGCTCTATACGGGAAGCAATCTTCCCATAGTGGTCAACGCCCCTACCCAGACAAATGTCCTTTTCGTGACAACGGTTGGAACGCTGACAGGCATCGGTGGAACGGGCCGGGTAATAACGGAACCCGTATTCGGGGGGGCGGCTTCGGCCGTGCTCAGCTCTGATGTCGCGGGAGTCGCGACCGTCCGGGTAATGGACGCGACTGATCCATCCACCAGCGATTCCCTGAAAGTTGACATCTATCCGCCCGTGAGCGAGTCATCGCAAATCGCCTTGCAGGCAAGCCCGACGGTAATAGAAACAAACGCGGGGGATATAAATACTGCCACGCTGGTGGCAACGGTAAAGAATGCCGCCGATCAGATTATAAAGGGCGCCCCTGTCGTGTTCTGGATGGAAAGGGCTACCGGCGGTGGAGAATTCATATCACCCTCCATCGCCTACACGAACAGCGAGGGAAAGGCAACCGCGACCTTTACTGCCGGTTCACTCCCTTCAGACGCCAACGGCGTGGGAATATGCGCCGAAGTAGCGGGAATGCCTGTGGCTGGAAAAAGTTGTGTCTCCATCATCATCGGGGGCACCGCCGGCGCGGTGATTATCACCCAGGGCAGTGTCATAGAATCCATAAGTAATGACACGGCCTACAGACTCCCCATGTCCGTGCAGGTTACCGATTCAGACGGCAGCCCTGTAAAGAGCACTGCTGTTTCCCTCGGCGTCTGGCCTCCACACTGTGCCTCAGGCCACTGGGTTGAGGTTAAAGAAAATGAGTGCGAGCCGCAGTATGAATGCGTTCTGATCAATGAAGATGAGAACAGAAACCTGACCATGGATCCCGGTGAGGACAGGAATGGAGATGGTTCTCTTACACCCCCCATATCGGCGGCGGGATCAATCCCCCCATATGTTACCACCGACGAAAACGGGGTGGCCACATTTGACCTGATATATCTGAAATCGTCCGCGGCCTGGGTTGAAACTGAGGTTACGGCTACCACCTATGTGCTCGGGACGGAGACAAAATCGACTTATACCTTCTGGCTCCCCTGGCTGGAGGGAGAATCCTGCCATCTGCCGCATTCTCCCTATAATACAAAATCTGTCAGCCTCCTTTCCGCGGTTCCTTCCACGCTTGCCGCGGACGGCAGCAGCACCAGCACTGTAACCGCACTGGTGACCGACGCCCTGAACCGTCCCACCGACGGGGATACCGTAGTTTTTTCGGTTACATCCGGCACAGGCACGGTCGATCCGGCGTGGGCAGTGACCGTGGACGGCATCGCGGAGACGACCTATACGGCCTCTTTCATTCCCGGAACCGAAACGGTAATGGCCGCGGTGGTGGGATCGGAGTGCGCCTATGCGGCGGTAAATATCACGCTTAACTCGGCTGCATTACCTACGGCAAATTTTGAGGCGGAAGACTTGAATGATGGAAGACATGCCCTCTTTACAGATGCCTCGTCACCATCTGCAGCAACAGGAGCCCCCATCATCACGTGGTACTGGACATTCCAGAAGGCTGACGGAGACTCAGCCGAGACCGATCACTCCTACCTGAAGGATCCAGGAGTCATCGAGCTCTATGGCGCGACCACTGGGGTTGCGGCGAGTTACGCGGTGACACTCAGGGTGACCGACGCCCTCGGCGCCCAGAATACCGTGATGAAGGTGGTTGACGTGGAGGCTCCAGCTCCATAGTAAGGAGAAAATACAGAGGCCTGTTCACGGACGGTAAATTTATGGATGAAAAAAGAGTATGATGTTCCTTCGAAATGTTTTACTGATCGCAATCCTTCTCTGTTTTTGTCCGCTTAATGCATATGGCGATGGCGGCTGTGAGACGGGCGATTGTGAGAACGGGCAGGGTATTTATCTCTTTCCTGACGGTGCTAAGTACAGCGGCTATTTCAGGGATAGCGCCATGCACGGCAATGGGACACTCATCTATAAAAATGGAAACAAATATGTAGGTGAGTTCAAGGAAAACAGGTTCGATGGCAAGGGAACACTGACAACTTCAGACGGCATCTACGAAGGTGAGTTTAAAAATAACATCTGTGAGGGGAAGGGATCGTTTACAAGTACCGATGGCAGAGAATACGCGGGTGATTTTGAGAATAACGAGATGGAAGGCCGGGGAACCATGGTTTTTCCCAACGGTGACAAATATGCCGGCGGATTCAAAAATGGAAGATTCTGCGGACAGGGAACGCTGGCAAAATCGGATGGCAGAAAATACGTCGGAGAGTTCAAAAATGGAAAGATAGACGGGACGGGTACCATGACGGCTCCCGGACGTAGATATGAGGGAAAGTTCAAAGACGGCAGGTATGACGGGTTCGGAACGTTTATATATCCTGATGGTGATATATACAGGGGCGAATTTAAGGAAAGTGAGCGCTGCGGAAAAGGAACCTACACATTTGCGGCCGGCGGGAGTTATACAGGCGATTTCAAGGATGGTAAATATAACGGGCAGGGGATACTGACGATGCCCGACGGGAGAAGATATACAGGGCCATTTACAGACGGTAAATTTATGGGAGAAAGATGAGAGCTTAGAGTTGATAGCTCATAGCTGATAGTGAAAAACAGGAAAACGTTGCAAGAACTTTACAATTAAGAAACTAACAACCGTCAGGATACCCCGCCTTTACAGTGGTATAAATCCCACCCCTTACATTGAAATTACCGACAACTTCAACCCTCTTGGGGTGTATCTTTTCTGTAAAGTCTTTCAGGATTCCATTTACCGCCTCTTCGTGAAAGATTCCCCTGTCGCGGTAGGAATTCAGATATATCTTCAGGGACTTGAGTTCGACCAGAAATTCTCCCGGCACATAGGTGATGATTATTTCTGCGAAGTCGGGCTGCGCGGTCATCGGGCAGAGACATGTAAACTCGGGAAATCGTATATTTACCTCGTAATCATACTCTCTGTACCTGTTCTCTATTGCCTCCATAAAACCTCACTAAGATGTAACAAATCGGTGTGTCAAGAAGGGCTATTCCTATCTTGACAAGGTATTGGCTGAGAATCATCATCCCTATTGCCGCCGGAGGAAATATCCCCCAGAAGGCTATGGTTATAAACAGGACTGAATCGATCAGCTGAGAGACAATTGTAGAGAGATTGTTTCTCAGCCACAGGTGCCTTCCCCCAGTCTTCTTTTTCCACCAGTGAAACGCCCATACATCATGCCTCTGGGATATTATATATGCTATCATGGACGCCATTACTATCCTCGGCGTTGATCCGAGAATAATATTGTACGCCTCCTGGTGCTTCCAGAATCCGGCCGGAGGGAGAATCTTGCCCGCGAGTATTACAAGCACCATGAACAGCGACATGTAAAAACCCACCATGACAAGGGCGCCGGCGCTCTCTTTGCCCTCTATCTCCGCCACCACATCGGTAAAGAGAAAGGTAAGAGGATAGAGAATGATCGCCGCAGGCAGCACCAGCCCCCCCACTGTGATTATCTTGCACGCAAGAATATTGGCCAGAAGCAGGGAGCATACAAAAAGGTATTTTATAAATTGAATATTTAGTGGAGTCATATTAAATTTGATGCCCTCGCAAAAAGTCAAGATTAGATGGCAAAGTAAAAAGCTCCAAATTCAAGGCGCGCAAGTCCTGAGGAATGAGATGTACTTATGGTACATCGCAGTGACGAAGGATGCAGCGGAACGCAGAAGTTGGACTTTTTACAAAGCCGTCAAATTTTCCATTGAAAGATACCTGCAAATAAAGGTAAGAGGAATATCACTGCTGTGTGAATCATGTCAAATGATTTTTCAGAAAATCACCGGGAATATACCCCGGATCGAGGGCAGGTGTTATGGACAAAAGATATATTAAAGATAGAGAAAAATTTTTATTGGATATCCGGGTGAAAATGGACAAGAAATCGTATTCGGATACTGGGGAAGAGGTGGACAAGAAATCGTATGATGACGTTATTGTCCTCGCGGAGGCGAGATTGAAGCACTCTCCGGGGGACATGGATGCCTATCTTACCATAGCCTCGTGCGAAGCCAGGATGAACAAACTGGAAGAAGCCGGAAAGATTGTTGAGCAGTGGCATGATATCGTGCGGGATCAGTCGCGTGTTTACGAAACACTGGGAGACGCATACAGCCGGGAGGGAATGACAAAAGAGGCGATAGAATCTTATATGAAATTCGCGGCGCTGAACCCTGAAACATCCGCACATATCTCGGGAAAGATTGCTTCATTGCAAAACATCACCATTGAAGAGGAAGATGGGGGTGGATCTGCCGATATGCCGGCAGATTTTCATACCATCACCCTGGCCAGACTGTATGTGAAACAGGGCCATTTCGAAATGGCCGGCGATGTACTTAGCAAGATACTGGAAGAAGATCCGGAAAATGTTGAGGTCAGGAAATATGCGGAGCATGTGGAACGCCTGATGGAAAAGGGATGGGGACCGGTTATTGATGAATTGGACAGGTGGTTGAATGGATTGCGAGAAAAAAGAGAGCAGTGACTCTTCCGTGCGGAAAAGTCGGATCAAGCGCATACGGTCTATGCTGTCCGGGTTCGATGTGGAGGGCATACTTTTTTTCGAAGAAGCAAATATCCGCTATCTTACAGGTTTTGCGGGAAGCGACGGAGCCCTTTTTCTAGGAGAAGAAAGAACTCTTCTGCTGGTGGATGGAAGATATACAACGCAGGCGAAGGCGGAAACGACGGGCTGCGATATCATTAGATTCAGCGACAGGACGGAGGGCATGGCCGGGATAATCTCCGATATGCGGCTGAAAAAAGTAGGCATTGAGTCACTGGCGATTGTCCTGAACAGTTATCTTGCATTGCAGGACCGGGTGAAAAATGTCTCTCTGAAGCCCCTGTCGAGAGAGATAGAGCGCATAAGGATGATAAAGGATGGCGGGGAGGCTTTTCTTCTCAGGGAGGCCGCGATAATGGCGGCTCGCGCCCTTGAGAAAACGCTGGAGCAGATCAAACCCGGTATTACTGAAAGAGATATTGCTTCAATCCTGGAGATGAAGATGAGGGAAGCCGGGAGTGAAAAGCCGTCTTTCGAAACCATCGTTGCCTCCGGTGTCAACACTGCCCTCCCCCATGCAGTTCCCGGTTCCCGCGAGATACAAGACGGTGATTTTCTGACGATAGATTATGGGACTGTGCACAAGGGGTATCACTCCGATGAGACATGTACCTTTGCCATCCGGAGTATAACTGAAAAACAGGCTGCTGTATACGCTGTCGTAAAAGAAGCCCACGATAAGGCTCTGAACGCCGTACGACCGGGGATTTCCTGCAGAGATATCGACGGAATAGCCAGGACAGTTATCAGTAATGCCGGTTATGGTAAATATTTTTCACACGGCACAGGACATGGCGTGGGACTTAATGTCCATGAACCACCAAGAGTATTTGAAAAAGCGGAAGATATTCTCGAAGAAGGAATGGTCATTACCGTAGAACCCGGCATCTATATTCCGGACCTGTGGGGAGTGAGAATAGAAGACACTGTAATGGTCGGGAAGGACGGATGCGAGATCCTGACAAAGATGTCCAAGGATCTCAGGATACTCTAAGGATCTGTCATGAAATAAGTGTCACATTTATGCATCTCATCTTCAGGCCATTTTCAGCCGATTCTCAATCGCAAAATCCTCAAAAGAGCCTTGCTATTCTTTTACCCGGTAAAATTCACATCTGTTTTTCCCCAACTTTTTAGCAGAATACATTGCCTCATCGGCCTGTCTGATAAGTTCTTCGGCATTAGCATTGCGATCTCTAAAGATGCTGGCGCCTATGCTGACTCCGACAGAGACAATCCGCCCATGTATCTTAAAATCTGAGTCTATTGCATTTAAGATCTTTTGAACAACTATCGTTATATCTCTCTCTTCTTTTGCCTCCGGTAGAATAACAGCAAATTCATCTCCCCCCATACGGGCCAGGATATCTGATTTGCGCAGACAACCGGACATCCTTTCTGCCGCCTTTTTTAATAAAATATCTCCCGAAGCGTGTCCTAATTCATCATTAACTTCTTTGAAATCATCTAAATCCAGATATAAAAGAGCGAATCTTTGATCATTTCGTTTGGCGAGATTCATGGTGTTTTTTAATTGCACATAAAATAATCTACGATTAGGGACTCCGGTAAGTTCATCATGGAAGGCACTCTGTTTAAGTTTTTCATTGGATTCTTCAAGTTGTTCGGTCCTTTTTCTCAGATTATCTACCAGAATTTTGATATAAAATCCAAAACCAACCAGAAGCAGTATTATATTCAGCAAGTAATCAATGTACTTTTCATTAAGCGTATCATATGCGCCTACCCATTCAGGATGGTAAAATTCAAGCCCCACCAGGACTATAATGAATAGTGGGTTTATCAATACAAACACATATCGTTTAATCCCTTTTAGAAGTGTAATGGCAAGTGCAACTCCGGCAATGAAAAATAAACCGGCAAAACCACTAGAACCAACTCCGGTAAACCACAAGATACTCAGAAATATATTAAGAAATATTATTAGTATTATGGGATAGGTTTTGTGTTTGAATCTGGATAAATAATATAGAATAAGAGAGATGACTCCAAAAAGATATATCAGAGAAATATGGATGGTAGTTAATCCAAGAAAAGAAGTTGTAATGGCAAGCGAAACAGCAACCAGAGAAACGATCAAAGCAGAAATACTAAAAACGGTTTCTTCAAAAGTATACTTTTCAGAACTTCCTACAATAAATGATAACAGACGGAATTTATTCTTCTTTTCTCTCTGCATATTCAGGTCTTCTCTCTTCAGATAATTAATTCTGCCAAAAATATCGTTTTGTGTCAATAATTCTGTTCCCTGGAACCGGGTCATCTCGAAATTGAGTCTTTCCCGGTAAGCACAGATTGATTCTTCCTTCTTGACATACAGACGCCTTATTTCTATATTTGATGCATCTGAAGGAGAAACAATCCATGTCGAAAAATCTTTCATTCCTCGCGGGGAGAAAAGCGCTGCCCATGATCAGGGAGGGTGGCCTCCATCCCGATCAGGTAAAGGTTGTAACCGGGGCGGCCGGAGGTCCGAAATGTCTTATTCTCAACCATCTCGACGGCGCCATCTTCTCAACCTGGTTCGCAAACAGAAAAAAATCCCTGTTCCTGCTGGGTTCTTCGGCGGCTGCATGGAGATTCGCGTCAGTTTCACAGAAAAGGCCACTGGAAGCCATCGACAGATTTCGGACAACATACGTGCACCAGCGCTACTCCCGTAAACCTTCACTGGAAGAAATCACGGGTGAGAGTATCGCCTTTCTGAACACCTTTCTCGGTGATACAGGGGTAAATGAGATACTGAATCATCCATATATCAGGATTAATGTGATGTCTGTCAGGTGCAGGGGGCTTACGACAAGCGACAGAAGGGGGGCGCTTCTGCCCGGGATTCTTCTCGCCGCCCTTTCCAATGTCATCAGCCGGAAGTTTCTGAGGTTCTTTTTCGAAAGGACACTGCTGTACGATCAGAGAGAAATTCCTCCATTTTTCAATATGAACGGTTTCCCCATACGGCAGGTCCCTCTCACTGAGAAAAATCTCAAGCAGGCCCTGCTGGCATCCGGATCCATCCCTGTAGTCATGTCCCGCGTCACCGATATACCGGGCGCACGAAAGGGCACTTACAGGGATGGGGGCATACTAGATTACCACATGGACATACCCTTCATGAAAGATAGTAGCGACATCGTGCTTTTTCCTCACTATACGAATCACGTCATACCGGGATGGTTTGATAAGAAACTGCCGTGGAGAAAGCCAAGCCTGTTAAATATGGACAACGTGCTCCTCCTGCACCCTGCCGAAGAGTTTATAAAACGGCTCCCATATGGAAAAATACCTGACCGGAATGATTTTCGAATCTTCAGCGGCAGGGAAAATGAGCGAATAGATTACTGGAACAGGGCTATAAAAGAAAGCGAGCGGCTGGGAGAGGAGTTTCTCGATGCCGTTCAGACCGGAAGAATCCGCGAACTGGTGAGGCCCCTGCCGGAGTGAAAAAAATAGTGTCTGGTAAAAAGGTCGCTATTTTAACCTTGCAGGAACAGAAGTATTGTAGAAGGGTGCGAAAATAGTCGCTGTTGTCACCATTTCAGTTCAGATTCCACGGGGTCAATACCTTCTTTAAAGCTTCGTGCCCCTGCATGTATGAAAGGGTCAGGCCATAGTTTGTAAAGGGCACACCGATATTTTTTAAATCACGAATGCGCGCAGACAATCTTTGCGGGGTGATCATGCACCCACCGCAATGGATCACGAGTTTATACTTTTTCAGATTTTCGTTTTCCTGAAACTCTCCACCAAAGCTAAATTCGATCTTGATCCCCGGTTTTTGTTTCTTTAGATAATTCGGAATCTGAACGGTTCCGATGTCTTCGCCGATCCGCGAATGATTACACACTTCAACAATTAAAATTTTATCACCCCCCCTGATTTCCTCCATAGCTTTCAATCCTTGAGCAAACAGGTCCAATCGTCCCCGGCTGATATAATTGATCATCACAATTGAAAATGTCGTCAGCAGGATCGACTCCGGACACCAACGAGACATCACGTCCATGGCCTGCGAATCTGTTATAATCGCTTTCGGTTGTTTTCCCAGCCCATTAATCAAATTCAAAAATCGTTTTCTCTCGTTTTCTCGTTCGGACTCATTCTCACTGCGCGCCTTCTTCAGATCCAACCGGAAAGAGACGGGGTACGCCCAGTGACGGGTAATATATTCTTCCACCATCGCCTGAGGACGCAGGTACCGACCGGGGGGAGTTTCTTCATCCATGGGAATAATGAGAATATAGAATTCCTTTTCTTCAAGAAAAGGAAGAAGCGGCATATTATGATTTTTGGATTCGAAATTATCCAAAATGAAATTCAGTAACGGCTGGCGGCAATTGACATCGGTAGTCACGAGTTTTATTTTTTTATAAAATCGCAAAAGAGAGAGCTGCCCTTCGATCTTCTCTATCCTTTTTTCGTCTTCCGGCTTAAAAAGATTATAGATAATTAAAATCTGTTTATCCAAATCACGCGCTTGATTCAGCAGCATATTTTCCAGGTCAAACTCGTGTCCACCCGGATCGATGACTAACAGGACGAGATCACACTCTTTGAGGTCGGCAAAAACTTTTTTCCGTTTTTTATCCCCCAGTACGCTTCCCTCGTCCGCACCGGCGGTATCAAACAATTTAACCGGGCCCATGCCATGAATTTCCTGCAAGGCAATTTTGGTATCAGCGGTTGTGCCAGGGGTAGGATCGACAAGAGACGTTTCCTGCTGGGTCAAAAGATTCATGACAGAACTTTTTCCCGAATTCATTTTGCCAAATATACCGATGTGATCCCGATCAACAAGAATAGACATATATTCTCCTTATACTGTTTTAATCCCCATGAGGTAAGCGGTTTCGTTTCAGTGAATCTCCCACGGTATCCGCCACCGTTCTTCCGGTCATGCGAATCGCCTCTTTAGCCCTTTCCAGTGTAATCTGCGTCTTGTCGTCATAAATCGCGTATTCCTTGCAGTAGGGATCCGGCGTACAATCGGGCATGATGACATTCGCTCCCGCCTTCAATCCGCGAACGAGCCCCCCTTTCGGATCGGCGGTCGCGATAGCCGTGGTCACGGGCATATGAGAATTTTGCGTGGCGATCCTCGCCACCGCAAGAACCCGCAGCGCCATATGTACGTCTCCAGAAGAACCTTTTGACAACGGCGTATCATGTTGAGGGATAAAAAGGCCGATGGATAACATATCGGGGTCCAGTTCTCTGAGCAAAAGGATATCATCGCAGAGGTCTTCGTTGGTCTGACCAGAGAGACCGACAATATTGCCCGACCCGATCTGGTAACCGATATTTCGGAGAAATTCCAGTATCCTCACTCTCTGTTTCAGGGTCTGGTCGGGGTGCAGGCGGCGGTACAGTTCTCGATTCGCCGTTTCGTGCTTGAGGAGATACCGGTCCGCCCCCGCGAGTCTGAAAGCCCGGTAATCGTCCAATGACCTTTCTCCGAGGCTCAGTGTAATGGCAACATTATCGTTTCGCTTGATTCGTTCGATAATGCGGCAGACCATTTTACGGGTGTAATGAAAATCATCTCCCGACTGGAGAACTATCGTCCTGATACCGGTTGAGGCGATCCGCCGGGCGCGGTCGACAATCTCCTGCTCCTCCATCCGGTACCGGTTCAGGTTCGTATTATCCCGTCTCAATCCACAGTAGAGGCAGTTCCGGCAGCAGTGATTGGAAAATTCGACGATCCCCCTGATATGGACACCGTCGCCGCACCGGTCCCTCCTCACATCGTCGGCCCTCTGAAAGAGTTCTCCGTCTCCGTCCGGATGTTCCAGGAAGTATACGATCTCCTCCCTATTCATATACCTTTACGGCCTCTCTCGGTAACGATATAATTGTCTCGCTTTCATCGGCGGGGATATTCCCCCATCCGTCCGAGATAATACCGAACCGGTCGGTGAGTTCGATCCGCCGTGGGGGAAACAGAAAGGCTCCCTCCTCCGTCCGGCCGGCGATGCAGGACCATCTCCTCCCCATGATCTCGGCAAACCAGACATTGACACTGTACATTGCCTGAATATGTTGCACCATCTGATCGAAATACCCTGTTAATAATTTTCTAGAAGTAGAGGTCCCTCTCACCATCTTCAACCCTCCTGTAGTATTCCGTCAGCTTCGGATAAACTGAAGGCATTCGCTGTCTGATCTCGTCCAGTTCTTTCCGGATAATACTCTCCCCCGCCTTTTTCGTCTGCTCAGTCGCGAAGTCATCCAGCCATTCCCTGAAGGTGAGCACCGCGTTGAGCTTGCAAAAACGTCCTTCTTGTCCAGATTTCAGCAATTCCATGATAAGCTTACCGGTTCTTCCGCATCTGTAGCCCGCTGTACAGAAAGATGTAATATATCCGGTTTCGGCAAGCTCTCTTATGGCTTCATCCAGACTCCGTGAATCACCCAGAAGAAACTGCTGTCTTTTTGCCTCCTGCTCATCATACCTCTCGCTATAGGCGCCAATACCGATTCTTGTACCTGCGTCTATCTGAGTAATTCCCAGCGGGATAACCTCCCGGCGTAACTGTGCACTTTCCCTTGCCGTTAGAATGAGTCCTGTGTATGGAACTGAAAGCCTTATTATCGTAACCAGTTTTTTAAAGTCCTCATCAGAAACCCTGTAACCGGTTGAGTTTATAAATGGTGTACCCTCTGCCGGCTGTAGCCTCGGGATTGAGATAGTATGAGGCCCTACCCCAAATTGCTCTTCTAAATTCAAGGCATGGCACAATAAACCCATAACCTCGAATCTCCAGTCATACAGACCGAAGAGCACGCCGATGCCCACATCATCTATGCCTGCATCCATTGCCCTGTGCAGAGAATAGAGTCTCCACCCATAATTTGACTTCGGCCCTTCGGAGTTGGGATGAACATCTCGATATGTTTTATGATGGTATGTTTCCTGAAATACCTGATATGTCCCTATGCCCACCGCGTTTAGCATCTTGAGCTTTTCAATACTCATAGAGGCAATATTAATATTAATTCTTCTTATTTCACCCCTTCCAGATCTTGTCTCGTAGATAGTCCGAAGCACATCGGCTATGTAATCAGCATCCGTGCTGGGATGTTCTCCACAATCCAGCATAAGACGCTTATGACCCATAGAAATCATCGCTTTTGCTTCCTCTCTGACTTGATCCAGAACCAATCGCTTCCTCACTTCCCTTCCATTGTCTTTCCTGAAAGCGCAGTAGAGACAATCGTTGACGCAAAGATTTCCAAAGTAGAGAGGCGCAAAAGTTACGATACGGTTATCATAGACCCTTCTCTTCACCTCACCTGCCACCTCAAACATTTCATTCCACAACTCTTCGTCGTGCACATTCAGAAGCACTGCGGTTTCATCCGGGCTGAGTGTCTCTATGGCAAGGGATTTTTGAAGGATATCTTTCACCTTTTGATATTCGGGGTTTTTATTATTTGCAATTTCCCCCCATATCTTATCGTCGGATATAAAATCTTTTCCGTTGGTCATGTACCTTATTATTTCATCTTCTTTGATAACATTTTTTGCCCAGTTTGATTCTGATTGGTTAAGAGCTGATCCTGCGTTCATTGTTTAAATCCTCCTTGACCTATTTCATTTTCCTGTCAAAGGCGACCAACACCGAGGAAAAGAAAGTCAGTGTTCTTTTCAACACCCCCTGAAGATGGGAGCTAGCTACTCCATAATTTATAACCGGCATCTTTGCCTCACGCGCCTTTTGAATCCTGTCCAATACAATGGTCACTCAGTTTCCTTTGCCATCGCCGATTTAACCTTTACTCCGTCAATCATGCCGAGTTTGCCCGTCATGGCTCCTATCTCATTGGTCGTTCCATCTACAATAAGAGTAATTACATGAACCCCTCGTTCATGGTAAGGGATCCCCATCCGTCCCACTATAATGTCCCCGTATTGAGTGAGCAGTTTATTTACCTCAGGCGCACTCTTTCCTCTGTTCTCGATTATTATTCCTACGACACCTACCCGTTTTTTATCCATTTTCTCCTCCAATAAAAAACCCAGCCTGAGTTAAAAGGGCTGGGTTTACTATCTTCTCCCCGCCCTTTGGTTCAGAGATATCCCTTACCTCAGGCTGTTTTTAATTTTACGTTAATCGGTCACCTGTCAATGGATTTTCGTCCTTCTTGCGGCACATCCGTTCTCCTATCTGTATAATGAGTATGGAGCAGCTTGTGCGATTTATGACCCAGCGGCTCTTTCAGGAATGTTTCGTATGCCTTTTTGATAGAGGGGTTTTCATGGGACTGGCGAAAGGCCTGGACCAAACTGTCATCCTGATAGAGCGCAGCACTCCGAAGAGCCCGTACCTCATCATTTGCAGGAATAGGCTGACCACCGCCTCCCACGCATCCCCCTGGGCAGGCCATGATTTCGACGAAGTGATAATCTGCTTCACCATCCCGGATCTTATCCAATATTTTCCTGGCATTCCCCAAGCCGTGAGACACTGCAACCTTTACCTCTCCCAGTCCCGGAACATCTACAGAGGCCTCCTTGACTCCATCCAGCCCTCGAACAGGCGTGATATCGAGATTTTCCAAGCTCTCTCCCGTAACCACTGCGTATGCTGTACGCAGGGCTGCCTCCATAACCCCACCGGTTGCTCCGAAAATCGTGGCGGCACCGGTGTACTCACCCATAGGAAGATCGGGCTGCTCATCGGGTAGATTTACAAAGTCGATGCCCGCTTCCCTGATCATCCGGGCAAGTTCTCTCGTTGTAAGCACAACGTCTACATCTCTATAGCCGCTGTCATTCATTTCCGGTCTCTGGGCTTCAAACTTCTTGGCAGTACACGGCATTATGGAAACTACCGTAATATTTTCAGGATCAACACCGGAAGATTCGGCATAGTAAGTCTTTGCCATTGGACCAAACATCTGCTGCGGCGATTTACAGGTCGAAATATTATCAAGCAAATCAGGGTAAAAATGCTCACAGAATTTGATCCATCCGGGCGAACAGGAGGTTATCAAGGGAAGCGTACCGCCTTCTTTGACCCTCTTTAACAGTTCATGCCCCTCTTCCATGATGGTAAGATCGGCAGCAAAATTGGTATCAAAGACCTGGTCAAAACCCAGTCTTCTCAGGGCTGCAATCATTTTCCCCGTGACAAGAGAACCGAGCGGCATACCAAATTCTTCGCCCAGTGCGGCACGGATGGCGGGAGCTTCCTGAACCACCACATGTTTCGTAGGATCATTAAGCGCCTTCCAAACCTCATCCGTCTGGTCTTTTTCATACAAGGCGCCTACGGGGCATACCATGATACATTGACCGCAGTTTGTACAGTTTGTTTCGCCAAGGGGTAGATTAAATGCAGGCACTACCTGCACATCACTCCCTCTCCATGCGGGGGTCAAAACAGCGACGCCCTGTATGAATTCGCAAACCGTTACACATCTGTGGCAGTGAATACACTTCCTTGGATCCCGGACAATGGCAGGGCTGGATGTATCAATTTCAGCCTCCTTTGGTGGGAAAACCGTACTGAATCTTACCTCTCTTACGCCTACCTGCTCGGCCACCTTCTGAAGTTCACAATTGCCATTTCGCACACATGTATTACATTCCGAAGGATGATTTGCGAGGAGCAATTCAACAACCATTTTGCGGGCCTTGCGAACCCGCTCCGAGTTTGTCCGAATCACCATTCCCTCACTGACGGGAAACACACACGAAGCAACCAGTGACCCATGTCCTTCCACCTCTGTCACGCAGACCCGGCAGGCACCGGGGGCATGTCCTATCTCAGGAAGTGTGCACAGAGTCGGTATCGTAACACCTACTTTGCGCGCCGCCTCCAAGACAGTGATCCCTTCTTCAACTTCCACTTTTCTGTTGTCTATGGTCACCGTTACTAAAGCCATCATCACTCCTTTAACAATATGCATATGGTTAAAACATTACCAATCCGCCGCTTCAGCCGCGCGAATAAATGCTAACCCCTGAATTTAAATGCCGAAATGTTATTATTTTACATCTCGATTTTCATGATCTCCTTCTCCACCCAGAGAGGCGCCATTCCCCTAGCTTCCTCATAGGGAATCTTTCCATGGAGGAACATCGCCTTGAAATCGTCAAACATGTATATTCCCAAGAAGATATGGATCAGGAGAAAGAGTACCAAAATCCAACCGAAGACAAGGTGGAGTGTGCCAAACACTGCTCCCATACCGTGCGGAAGGGTGTGGGGGAAGGCCCACAGGCCCCATCCGGTGGCGATGAGAATGGTGCCACCGATCAGGACACAGATGCCAAACAGTTTTTGTCCCGAGTTATACTTACCCATGGGAGGAACAGACACTTTCTTTCTGAGGAGAAACTTCTGGGGGTAACCACCCAATATGGAAAACCATTTAATATCGTTTACCGAAAAGGAAAAACTCCTCTTGACGAACGCTATCACGCGGTTAAACCCGATTACAAAATAGGCAACGGCATCCAGGGTCAGGATGACGCCTGTCACCACATGAATCCGCATGTACAGATTCATCTCCAATTGATCAAAGGGCTTGAAATAGAGCACCAAACCGGTGATGGCCAGCGGTATGAAACTCAGTACAAGCAGATAATGAAAACTTCTTACGCTCCAGGGATGTTTTAATATCCACGATTGGTTCTTGCTCATCAGATGTGCTCCTTTTAGATACGGGTTCTATTGATATAACTTTGAGTGTGAAACAACTCTTCCGAAACTTCACTCAGAGGATGTCCGGCAAAATCACTATAGAGCTTTGCCACTCCGCCATTTCCATGGCTGACCCGGACCTTTGATTCCGTATCATCCCTGTATAGTCCTTTGATCCGCGCCCGGATATAGCTGTTTCTTTTCACAACCGCGGATCGTACCCAGATAGAGGGAATGGCAAGAATCGCGATCACAATACCGCTGATCGTGATGAACTCCCTCCGTGAAACATATGAAGGGTTTTCTTCATACTGATATGTTTTTTCTTTCATCTTTTTCTCCTTTCACTCATTTCCAGCCGAACAACGGCAGGGCGGCCCGTAACCAGGAGGATCCGCCGGATTTGATAGGCTGTCCGCCGCCATTGACACAACCGCCGGGACAGTTCATCACTTCGATAAAATGGTAAGGGGATGTCCCCGCCATAATGCTCTTAAGAACCGGCTCTATATTTCCATGCAGGCCATTGACGACGGCCACGTTGACGGTCACCTCCTTGTCGTACTTCGCATCCATCAGGGTGACGGAAGCGCTCTTGACCCCTTTCAGTCCCCTCACCTTCTTGAACTCAATGGGCCGCAACTCATTGCCGGTCAAAACCTTGTAAGCCGTCCGAAGCGCGGCCTCCATAACACCACCCGTATTTCCGAAGATCGTTCCCGCGCCCGTATATTCCGTCAACGGGCCTCCATCGGTCTCATCAACCTTCGTGAAATCAACCTTCATCTTCTTCAGCAGACGGGCGAGATCACGGGTCGTCAGCACCGTATCAATATCCGGATAGGGTGTAGCAGAGCCGGTCTTTCCTTTTTCCTTGAGAAAGTGATAGGCGTCGTTAAATTCAGGGCGGGAGGCCTCAAACTTCTTTGCCGTACAGGGCATGATTCCCACGGTATATATGCTCTCCGGAGGTTTTTTCCAGATCTCCAGAGCTCCGTACGTCTTGGCCAGCGGACCAGCCATCTGCTGAGGGGATTTTGCGGAGGAGAGATTAGGGATCAGGGATGGATGCGTGGTCTCCACAAACCGGACCCAGGCGGGACAGCAGGAGGTAAACTGAGGAAGAGGGCCTACTGTATGGCCATGCGCCTCTTCTCCGAAGAGGGCGTGCCGTGCCCGTACAATAAACTCCGTCCCCTCCTCCATGATGGTAAGATCCGCAGCGAAGTTGTTGTCCAGGATCTCAAATCCCGCGCTCTTCATGGCACCGTACATTTTTTTTGTAACCAGAGAACCGTCTGCCATGCCGAATTCTTCACCGATTGCTACACGAACCGCAGGCGCGGGGATACCGACAACTGTGACACGTTTATCTCGCAACTTCGCGATTACGGCATCAACCGTATCGACGGTTTCATAAATGGAATCGAACGGACAGTTGATCAGGCACTGACCACAACTGATGCACTTATCCATGTCGATAGCGTGAATGGCCCCGAACATCCCCGTAATAGCCCCCGTGGGGCAGTAGCGTTTACAGGAGTCACATCCCTTGCATCTGCTTGCATCGATTGCAATGATGCCGGGAATTTCTCCCCTCTGATACGTTCTGGCTTCTGCGTTCACTTTTTCTTCCTCCACTTTTCAAATTTTACGATTGATCACCGCTGCACCAATGTTACCCAGAATGAACCCAAACCGTCAGAATGGATATACTGCATTTTTGCACAAGAACTCGCAGTCATCTCTACAAACGATTTTTTCAAAAAGAGTGACGCTCAAAAGATGCAGAATGGCGCAAAGGTTCTGACTCGGCCCCACCTTTTTGTTGCTGCATTTTTGAAGTAATGGTAATGTCCTCCTACTGTTAAGATATGTCTGAGCTGACATATGTCATTTAAAGCATAATGTCAACCGGAAAAATCCTTCCTCCTTTTGATCTTGATCAGTCATCCTTTTGCTCTTTTATGGGGATTTTTTCTGATTTCATCAGGGGTGGCGTGAAACTGGATGTATCTTTGGTTGATGTTTTTTCACCTGACAAATGGTGAGTGACTCTTTAGTGATTAGAAAGGTAATACGAAAAGAAAGTCAGCGGGTGAAACCCAAAGCAAGGTCCAATCCCTGTGTCCGGGCTCATCGGGATGTTTCTTTGACCGGCCGGCTTCCGGTTTTGTTCTTAAGTGATAATGAGAGACTACGACCAGTCTCCTGTAAGAAAGTCTGTGTCTTTTGTTCTAATTGGTCAAATTGTTCGATTAGCATTGCCGCTTTGGCCGTTAAATACATGCCCTTCCCCCTGGAACGTTCCACGAGCTTCATACCCATGCGTTCCTCGGAGGCCTTCAGCCTTCCCCAGGCTGCCCGGTAAGACATTTTTAATTTCTTCGCCGCCGCACTCAGACTGTGAAACTCATCGATAGCCTTGAGCAGTTCATAACGTCCCGCGCCAAACAGTACCTTACCGTCTTTTTCGAACCAGATTTTATGTCGTATCTTCATTGCAATACCCAAACCGCCAAATAGTTTAAGAAACACACCACACCAGCCGATATACTGATACTAACATAACCTTCATGAAAGTCTCAACAAAATACCCGGCCATACCGCCGGTTTCTCCGACACCCGCATTCTTTTGGACTGGATCATCCATGCTTCAAACTGAATATGATGTCGGTCAGCTTACGGCAAGCGACATGATGGAGATGCAATAGACTACCACATGGACATACCCTCTATGAAAGACAATAGCGGCATAGCGTTCTTTCCCTACTATACGAATCGCATCATACCGGGATGGTTTGATAAGAAATTGCCGTGGAGAAAGCCAAGCTCGTCAAATATAAAAGAAAGCGAGCGGCTGGGAGAGGAACTTCTCGATGCCGTTCAGACCGGAAGAATCCGCGAACTGGTGAGGCCCCTGCCGGAGTGAAGGAAATCCTTCACTTTTCACACAGGTATTGTTCTATTTCCAGAGATGCCTGTGAGATGAGATCTCCGCAGGTCTTTTCGTCTTTGCCTGTAAGAACAAAGGGTGTCGCGTAAACCGGAAGATTGAAGACTCTTTCCAGCAGATCGATGGTATTGCGTTTTCTATTCTTCACCTTTTGATGATTCGCGTAGCTGTCTCCCGCTTCTTCATTGAACCCGAAATCATCGATTATCAGGATGCTCTGAATTGTTCCCAGTTTCAAAACAGTTCTGACCATTTTCCAGAATCCCGGATCGACCTTGTGCACACCTGTATCAGCAGAATTTGCGACGATAAATTCCGGAGATACAGTCGCGCCGGGCACATCCTTCAGCGATATAGCCCCGATGCCCATTTCCTTGAGGAATCCAACGATATAATCTGTAGCCTCGGCGTAATGATCGGTGCCAATAACAGTAATAACAGAAGCCTCTCTGTTTAATTTTTGCAGGATGGTGCGCCATCGACTATCAACAGTAGAATGACCAAGATAACTCTCAACAAAACGCGAAGAGCAGAGACGTATCTTCTCATCCGAAACAGGGGGAGACAGCTCTTCCCTGATCCTCCTGTACATGATCTCCCTGTAACCGATGGAGGTGGTACTCCCCTCCTCCCAAGCAGGATTTACTACCTCTTTCCAGAATGTTTCCGGATCTGCTATTCCCAGAGCCGCAAGGCCGCTCCGATGCAGTTCTTCTGTCAGGTTGTCGTCTTCTCCAAACCGGACAGTATTTAGACTGAGAGTACCTGAATAATCAAATATGACAAGTTTTTCAAACATCACACACGATCCATCTTTCCCCGCGCACCTGCTATTATACCGACCAGTTCCCTTGATGCCGCTTCAGGGTCGGGCGCGGAGCATACAGCAGAGACTACGGCAACACAATCGGCTCCCGCCTTTACCACATCCGCCGCATTGGATGCGTTCAGTCCACCGATAGCAACAAGGGGGTGACGCGAAAAAGCCCTGATCCTGGCCAATCCATCCAGACCCCACGCTCCTTTTGTGTCGGTCTTCGTGGGCGTTTCAAAGACAGGACTGACACCGATGTAATCACAGTCAAGGGCCTCGGCCTCCTTAACATCTTCCCATGTTTCCACTGACAAACCGATAATAGCACCGGGACCCATGAGTGATCGCGCCATCTTATACGGGATGTCAGCCTGTCCCACATGCACACCATCCGCTTTCACCGCAAGCGCCACATCAGCACGGTCATTTATGATCAGGGGAACACTGAAGGGTTCAAGGATCTCCTTGATCCTTAAGGCCTCTTTGATAAATTTTCCCGTAGATTCATCCTTCTCACGTATCTGAACATAACGGGCACCCCCCCTTACAGATTGCAATATTACATCTTCGAGTGATCTGTCACCACACAGACCGCGGTCGGTAACCAGGTACAGACCCTTCATTGTCATTCTCCTATTTGAATACGACCAGTCAAGTCATCTTCGGACAAGCGGAAAAGAGCATCCAGAAAACCAACCTGAAGGCTGGCCGGACCTTCGCAGCTTTCAGCCGCTATTTCTCCGGCAATACCCATCACTGCCATGGCTTCCGCGGCCGCGACCGGAAAAGAGGAGTTGACGGCGGCAAAGACGCCACACAGGGCGGTGGCCGTGCAACCCATACCGGTAACTCTCGCCATCATCGGGTGTCCGTTTTCAACTTTTATCACACTTTCCCCACCCACGATATAATCCACCTCCCCGCTTATGCAAACGGTACTGCCTGTATCTCTGTTCAGGCGCTTCGCCGCCTCCAGCGCGGCGCCTGAAGGATCGGAGCTGTCCACTCCTTTTGTCTTTGCTTCTCCCGACACGAGCGCCATGATCTCGGAGGCATTTCCACGGATAATAGCCGGAGAGAGAGCATCAATGAGGTCATGGCAGGTCTTTGTTCGATAGGATGTGGCTCCGGCTCCTACCGGATCCAGAATAACCGGTATCCCCAGCTCACCAGCCCGGTTGACGGCGCGGAACATCGCTTTTACCCATGATTCGCTCAGGGTGCCTATATTGACAACCAGGGCACTGGCAATGCTAGTCATCTCCTCCACCTCCTCCACGGCATGCGCCATAACCGGGGATGCTCCTATCGCCAGAAGCGCGTTGGCAGTGCTATTCATCACCACATAATTG